>Ga0193753_10001719_pt1 | contig 18364 bp, 11 predicted proteins | sample H1c2metaG_FD_144925 | JGI IMG/M metagenome (GOLD analysis project Ga0193753, IMG submission 144925) | Soil microbial communities from a riparian zone of the East river system, Colorado, United States - H1c2 | ecosystem: Environmental > Terrestrial > Soil > Riparian zone | place: USA: East...
ACGCGCCGCGTCGGCGACGGACTGCCGCAGGTCCCAGCCGGGCGTCACGAGCAGCGCCTTGATGTCCTCGAGGTCGATGGACAGCGTCCCGCCGTCGTCGAGCTGGTCCAGCTTGCGCGTGGCGTAGTCCTCGAGCAGCGCGTCCACGTCGAAGGACTGCAGGCGCTGCCGGATCGTCGGCTCGTCGCTGGCCGGCGCGCGGTCCTTCCAGATCGCGAGCGTGTCGCCGCGCAGGTCGACGATGTCGTCGCGCACGCCGCCGGCGTCCAGCGCCGCCGCCTGCGCCGGCACGGCGTTGCGCTTCTCGTAGTCGGACTTCATCTCGTCCACGGTGGAGAGCAGGCTCAGCAGCGCGGGCACGCGCAGCGACACCGTGGCCTTCAGCGACGGCTTGCGGCTGAAGGCGCCGCCCTCGTTGCGGTAGGTGAAGATGTCGAAGTCCAGCGAGCCGGGCACGACCAGCAGGCGCAGCGCGTCCGCGAGGCTGACCGTCTGCGCGCGCAGCAGCTGCAGATCCTGCCGCCCGTCGCGGTCCACGTCGCGCAGCAGGAAGTAGAGCACGTTGCCGCTGGCCTTCAGCACCTGGTCGGGCGCGTCGAGGTCCGGGCCGCGCGAGCCGCCGAGGTACAGGCTGAACTTGCCGCCCTGCTGGATCACGAGGTCGAAGGGCGGCTGGCCGTCCAGGTCCGCGACCTTCCAGTTCACGCGCGGGTCCACGTTCGCCAGCAGGTTGTCGAGGTCGACGCCCTCGGGCCGCTCGATCTCCGCGGCCAGCGCGGAGAGATCGAGGCGCCAGCTCGGCGCCTCGGGCAGGTCCGGGTCCGCGAGGTGGAACAGCGTCTCCTCGTCCGTGGAGGAGACGAGGTCCGTGCGGCCGTCGCCATCCACGTCCTGCAGCGAGAACCACGGGATGCGGATGTCCTGCGCGAAGCGCGCGTCGAGGCGCGACGGATCGCCGAGCTCCAGGTCCACGTGCGAGCGGAAGCTCACGGTGAGCGGCGCCGCCCACCCGTCCGGCGGCGCCGCACTCGCGGGCCCGCCGGGTGCCGCGGTCGGCGCGGCCGGCGCGGGCAGTGCGGGTGGTGCGGGTGGTGCGGTTGATGCGGTTGATGCGGTTGATGCGGGCGATGCGGGCGATGCGGGCGATGCGGGCGATGCGGGCGATGCGGGCGATGCGGGCGATGCGGGCAGGGCCGGCCCGGCCGGCGGGGCGGCGGGACGCTGCAGGTGGATGCGGAAGTGACTCGCGCCGGGGAGCACGAGATCCTGCCGGCCGTCGCCATCCACGTCGCGCACGAAGTTCACCCGGCGGATGCCGCGCGGCAGGAAGCCCGCGCCGTCGGCGAGCACCTCGCGCGGCTCGGCGAAGGCCCCGCCCGCGCCGGCGCGCACGCTCAGCACGCGCGTGCCGTCCACGAGCATCACCAGCTCCGTGCCGCCGTCGCCGTCGAGGTCCGCGAGGTACCAGCCGACCGTCTCCGACGGCCAGGCGATGGAGCCGGTCGGCTGCTCGGGGTACGCGCCCTCCGCGGGGAGCAGGCGCAGGCTCACGCCGGCCAGCCCGACGGAGAGCAGGTCGCGCCGCCCGTCGCCATCGACGTCGCGCAGCGCGAGCCGCTGCGACGCGTCCGGCACGCGCAGCAGACTGGCGGAGAACTCCTGCGCCGGAGCACGCGTCGCGAGCAGCGCGGCGCCGGCGAGCACGACGCGCGCTGTCGCGCCGACCGCTGTGCGCACGCCCACGCGCATCGCGGCGCACGGAGCGCGCGCATCCCGTCGCGCGCTCATCGGCCGGCTCCGGCGCGGCGGGAGAGCATGAGGTGCAGCGAGCGGTCGCCGGGATTCACGAGGTCCGCGATGCCGTCGCCGTTGAGGTCCTGGAGCTGCAGGCGCTCCACCGCGGAGCCCATGTCGAAGCGCTTCCACGCCTCGTCCTCGATGGCCCAGTCGCCGCCGCCGAACAGGCCTCCCTCGCGGCGGATGCGGCGCACCGCGACGCGCCCGGTGATGTCCATTTCGACGAGGTCCGCCACGCCGTCGCCCGACAGGTCGCCGGAGATGAAGCGCAGCACGAGCGCGTCCTGCAGCGACTCCAGCGTGAAGCTCTGCTCGTCGCGCAGCGAGGGCTTGCGCTCGAAGGGCGGGCCGCCGCCCTGCCCGGCGAAGTACACGTACGACGCGCGCTGCAGCTTGAAGCCGGTGACGAGATCCTGCGCGGACGGCAGCGTCCACTTGGTGAGCACGAGGTCCGGGCGGCCGTCGTGGTCCACGTCGGTGACCTCGGCGCGCGTGCCGGACGCCTCCAGCCGCAGCACCTGCTGCGCCTCCGCGGGCAGCAGCCGCTGGCCGTCGTTGATGAGCACGAAGTAGGTGAACACGACCTGCGCCAGGCGCGACTTCGCCGGCTTGGAGCGCGCGAGCAGGTCCGTGTCGCCGTCGCCGTCGAGGTCCGCGAGCCGCAGCTGCAGCTCGGTGTCCGGCTTGTCGAGCCAGTCGGGGAGCGGCTCGTCGCGCGACCAGCCCGGCTCGATGCCGTCCGGCGTGCCCAGCGCGACGTGCAGCGCGTTGTCCTGGCGCAGCACGAGGTCGGCGAGCCCGTCGCCGTTCACGTCGGCGAGCGCCGGGGCGCGGTAGTGCACGTCGGCCTCGAGCAGCGCGGAGAAGGCCGCGGGCGTCTCGCCGAGGAACAGGCTCTTGCTGTCGCTCGTGTCGATGGTGACCTGCGCGCCGTTGCTCGAGACCGTCAGCGCGCCGGGCGCCTTCACCGAGAACAGCGCGGCCCTGCCGGTGTCGCCCCAGCGGCCGCGCTCGACGAAGTCGCCCGCGGAGCCCGCCGCCCCGGGTGCGGTCGCGGATGCCACCGCGGCGGGGACCGCGGGCGCGGCGGGGTGGCTGGCATCGGGCGGGCCCCACAGCGTGAGGCTCGTCGCGCCGGGCAGCAGCAGCAGGTCGCGGCCCTGGCGCGGCAGCTCGTAGGACCAGCTCGGCAGCGCGCGGTCGTCGGGCATCTGGAAGAGCAGGTCCAGGCTCGCGAGGCGGCGGATGTTGTTGCGGTAGCCGTCGAGCGTGGGCGAGTAGGAGAAGGCGCCGGAGCGCGTGAGGAAGACCAGCTCGCGGCCGGGCTCGTCGCGCACGTCCGCGCAGCCGTACACGATGACGTCCTCCAGCACGGGCACCACCTTGTCCGGCTCCACGGGGAACAGGCCGTCCGCGGTGGGGCGGTGGATGTGGAGTTCGCGGCGCCAGGCCTCGCCCGCGCGCCGCGCGCGCACGGCGAGCAGCAGCTCGTCGCGGCCGTCGCCGTCGAGGTCCGACAGGCGCGTGTCGAGCAGCTCGCCGCCGACGTTCACGACGACCGGCACGAAACTCACCTCGTCGGCCTCCGCGCCGTCCGCGGGCGCGGTCGCCGGCGCGGTCGCCGGCGCGAGCAGGAGCGCGACGGCAGCGGCAGCCGGCCAGCTCAAGGACCCAGCTCGCCTTCGCCGACGGAGAAGCCGAAGGCGTGCCAACCCAGGATCCTGAGCAGCGTGTAGTGGCGCTCGTGCTCCTCGCGATCGTAGCGGAACAGCGAGAGCACCCAGAGGTCCAGCACGTCGAGACTGGATTTCTTCCCGTCCGGCGACGACGTCCAGCTGAAGAGGATCGGGACGTGCACGCCCGTGAGCCGCGTGGGCTGGTCCTGGAGCACGACCGGCACCTCGTGCGCCGGCCGGCCCGGTGCTGGCGCGGCGCCGTCACGCTGTGCGCCAGTTTCATCGTGCGCATCGCGCACGGTGAGCGACACGCGGGCGCCGGGCGCGTGCGTCGCGAGGCGCCGGATGAGCTCGCGATCCGACGCGACGGGCTCGCCATCGACAGCGACCACGACGTCGCCGACAGCCAGCCCCGCGCGCGTGCACGGCGAGTCCGGCGCGACGCTCGCGAGCACGACGCCGTCCGGCGAGGTGGCCCAGCCCGCGCGCGAGCGGGCCGGGTCGAGGCGCCAGCGCGGCTCCGCCCCGTCGCCGGCCTGCGAGGCACCGCCGCCCGCCGCGGAGAGCTGCACGGGCACGTCGTTCACCGTGTCGCCGCGCTGCACGGAGAGCGTGACGCGCACGCCGGGCGCCCGGCGCGCGACGAGCGCGTCCAGCGCGCCGGGATCGTTCACGGCCTCGCCTTCCACCGCGAGCACGACGTCGCCCGCGACGAAGCCAGCGGCCGACGCGGGCGAGCTCTCGATGACGCGCGTGACGCGCGCACCGGGCCTGAAGAACAGCGCGTCGAGCGAGCCGCTGTCGTTCTCCTCCGTCTTCAGGCCGAGGAAGGCGCCGGACGTGCCGGGCGCCTGCCACGGCAGCGCCTCGGGCAGCGGCTCCGGGATGGGCGCGAGCGGCATGCTCGTGCAGCCCGCGGCGGCGAGCGCGAGCGCCGCGACGAGAACGCGCGCCGCGACGAGAACGCGCGCCGCGACGACAGCGCGCCCCGCGACGACAGCGCGCCCCGCGACGACAGCGCGCCCCGTGACGACGGCACGCGCCGTGACGACGGCACGCGCCGCGACGAAAGCGATGCCCGCGAGCGAGCCGGTCGCGCGCGGGCCGGTCGCGCGCGAACCGGCGGCACGGCGGCGGCCGGGATGGCGCACGTTCACAGCGGCCTCCTGGAGGTGACCCAGATCGCGAGCATGAGCAGCACCAGCGCCTGCGGCCCGGGCAGCCACAGGTTGAGGGCGTACAGGCTGTCGCTGTAGCCGGCGTCCGAGAGCCCGCGCGCGATGCCGGCGAATTGTTTCAGGCACGAGTGGTCCACGAAGCTCGGGTTGAACGCGGCGAAGCACGTGTACTGGTGCTCGCCCAGCGCCTCCTTGAACAGGTCGAAGCCCAGCCACGTCGCGAGCGCGACCGAGACCGCGCCGATGCCCGAGCCCAGCAGCGCCGAGACCGCCAGCCCGAAGCACCACGTCGCGAGCAGCGGCGGCACGGTGGCGCCCGCCGCGCGCCAGAACTCGGTGCGCAGCTCGGCCGCGGAGAGGATCTCGTACCTGTCCTCCACGAGCGGCCCGAACTGGAACAGCGCATTGGCCGCCAGCCACGCGGCGAGGCCGGTCACGAGCATGACCAGCGCCACGAGCAGCACGCCCTGCAGCAGCCGGCCGAGCACGAGACCGGCGCGCGAGACGCTGCGCGTGCTCGCGAGGCGCAGCAGGCCCGTCTCGCGGTCCGCGGCGATGGTGCGCGCCGACGCGATGAGCAGCAGCAGCGTGCCGACGGTCAGGCCCGCGAGCCAGCCGTCCGTGAACGGCGCCCAGGCGTTGCCGGGCGGCGGCATGGGCGGCGCGGCCTTGCCCTGCGACAGCGCGCGCTGTAGCGCCGAGGCGTGGGCCGACATGTCGGCGGCGTGCGCCGCGAGCACGCGCAGCGCCGCGACGGCCGCGAGGAAGAGCCCGGCGAGCCACGCCGTGCGGCTGCGCGAGAGGCGGTAGGCCTCGGCGCGGAAGACCCGGAAGGCGCCGTTCACGCCGGCACCTGCACGCCGGCCGCGCGCGCCTGATCCACGAGCGACTCGAAGACGGACTGCAGCGTGAGCCGCTCGACGGAGAGCGCCGACACGTCGCAGCCGCCCGCGACCAGCGCGCGGTTGATCGCGGCAGGCGGCACGTCGCCCGGCCAGATCTCCAGCCGGCCCCCGTCCGCGGGTGCTGCGGGAGTCGCGGCGGTCGCGCCGGCTCCCGCAGCCGCCGGCGGGGCGGTCGCGGTCGCGCCCGGCGCCGCGGCTGCGCTCGCCGCGGAGGCGCCGGCGGGCGGGAGCAGCTCCGCGCGCTCGATGCCGGGGAGCGCGCGCACCAGCGCCAGCGCGCGCGCCGCGGGGGCCACGCTGACGTCGAGCCGCGGGCGCCGGCCGGCGAGCAGCTCGTCGAGGCTCGACTCGCGCACGAGCCGTCCGCCCAGCAGGATCGCGACGCGGTTGACGATGCTCTCCATCTCGTGCAGCCGGTGGCTGCTCACCACGAGCGTCAGCCCCCCTCCGGAGAGCTTGCGGAACAGCTCGAGCATGCCGCGCACGCCGACGGTGTCGAGGCCCGAGAGCGGCTCGTCCAGCACGAGCAGCTCGGGCCGCCCGAGCAGCGCCCGCGCGATGGACAGCCGCCGCCGCTGGCCCAGCGAGAGCCGGCCCGCGCGCCGGTCGCCCAGCTCGGCGATGCCCGTGAGCGCCAGGACCTCGTCCTCGCCGCGGCCGCCGTCGTGCCCGAGCAGCCGCCGCGCGTAGCGCAGGTTCTGGCGGCAGGTCAGCCCGTCGACGAGCGTGGCCCCGTCGAAGACCACCGCGACGCGCCCCGCGGTGCGGTGGATGGCGGAAGCCGGCACGCCGAGGATCTCGATGGAGCCGCTGTCGAAGGCGAGCAGCCCGAGCGCGCAGCAGAGCGTGGTCGTCTTGCCCGAGCCGTTGGGACCCAGCAGCCCGTAGACGTCGCCGCGCTCGACGCTGAGCGACACGTCCTGCACCGCGCGCGTCGCGCCGTAGCTCTTGCTCAGGGAGTGCACCGCAAGCACCGACATGGCCGGCCAGCCTAGCAGGCCCACCGTGCCGTTGCCGCCGCCGATCGCGGGGCGCGGCCGTGGCGGCGCGCGCGCCCCGCTCAGGTCGCGGGCGGGTGGTGGCGCTGCTCGCGCCGGAAAGCGAGCACGCGGCCGAGCAGGTTGCGCACGCCGAGGGGGCGGTGGCCGGCCGCGCGGTTGCGCGCGCCGATCGCGAACACGACCGACCACTGCGTGAACAGCGTGCGGTAGGCGACCACGGGTCCGCGCAGGCGCCCGAAGGCCGGGTCGTAGATGTGCGTGGCCTCCGCGGTGGCACCGTTCACCTCGACGATGCGGAAGGCCTCGCCGGCCAGCAGCGCCGGCAGGTCGGCCGCGCGCAGGTCGAAGCGGCCGACGTGCAGCCCCGGGTAGCCATCGGCCAGCGCGTCGAGGCGGGCGCGCAGCGGCTCGCTGGCCAGCCGCGCGCCGTCCTTGAAGAGCGTGCCCTGGCAGTGGTTGCCGGAGGTGACCAGCGGAAAGCGCGCGCCCGGCTCGGGCACCCAGTCGAGGAGCTCCGCGTGGCGCCTGAAGAAGGTCTGCGCCTGCAGCACGGCGCGCGGGTGGAGCACGATGAGCTCCTCGAGCGTGTGCGTGCCGTCGCCGACGACCTCGGTGAAGAACTTCTCGGTCACCGAGACGATGCGGCCGGCCGCATCGCCCGGGGCCCGGATCCAGTACACGCCCAGCTCGTGCGGCCCGGGCGCGTACTCCTGCGCGATGAGTGCGAGCGGCATGCCGGCCAGGTAGTCGCGCGCCTCGGTCTCGGTGCGCACGAGCCGCACGCCCGAGCCGCGCTGCCCGACATCCGGCTTGAGCACGATGGGAAAGCCCACGCCGTGCGCCGCCATCCAGTCGCGCAGCGCCGGCCAGCGCGCTTCGCCCGCCTCGCTGCCCGGGTCCGGCCCGCGCCGGGGGGCCGGCGGCAGGCGCAGCGTGCGGGCCACGAAGGGCTGCGCCTCGGTGCGTCCGGCGACGAGGTCGTGCAGGATCTGGCCCTTGCTCTCGCCGATGAAGCCGCCGCCGTCCATGCCGGGGTTGGCCACGGTGGGCAGCGTGAGGCTGCGGTGGCGCGCCGCGAGCGCGAGGTACCACAGCGCGGTGGGGACGTAGAAGGCCCACGCCGGCCAGAACTCCCACGTGATGCGGCGCTTCCAGCGCGCCGCGAGCAGGCGCCGCCCGCGCCACGTGGAGAGCGATTCGAGCAGCCGCAGCACGATCACGAGCAGCAGCAGCGACACCACCGGCGGCAGCAGCTTCGCGGCGCCCGGGAGCTGCGACAGGCGCGCGAGCGCCGCCTCGACGCGCGGCGCGAGCAGCACCGAGCCGCCGATGAGCAGCGGCGTCCAGAGCAGCGCCGCGAGCAGCGCCCAGCCGAGGAACCAGCCGGCGCGCGCGCCGAGCACGCCGGCCGCGAAGAAGGCCGGCAGGCGGCTGCCCGGCAGGAAGCGGCTCACGAGCACGACGCGCAGCCCGCGCCTGGCGAACCAGCGCTCGGCGCGCGCGAGCTGCGCGGGGCTGACCATGCGCCGCAGCACGGGGAGCCGGAGCGCCGGCCGCCCGACGACCCGGCCGATCAGCCAGAGCAGCCCGTCGCCGATCCAGATGCCGAGCGTGCAGCCGACCAGCGCCGTGACCCAGTCCAGCTCGCCCTTGGCCACGAGCAGGCCGGCGCAGATGGTGGTGAGGTCCTCGCTGAGGAAGGTGGCCGCCGCCAGTCCGGCCGCCTTGCCCGCCAGCGACAGGCCGCCGAGCCAGGCCGCCAGGCGGCCGACGCCGTCCTGCAGCAGGCCGGCAGGCGGAGTCCGTGTGAGGCAGGGGAGCGGCACGGGAACAGGGCTTACTCCGCGCGCCGGGAGATTGCCAACGCCGCGCCGCGCTGGCCCGATCCGCGCGGCGGCCCCGGGACCCGCGGCAGGCGCATGGTCCGCGCGGGGCGTGGTTCCGTCGCTCGGGGTGATTCCTTATCCTCTCCGCCGAGTCCGCCCAGACCCCGGAAACCGGCCCGCCGTGAGCAAGGACAGCGCCCCCGACGCCGGCGTGCCGCTGGACGAGGAACCCGAGCAGCACGTGCCCGGAAGCTTCCTCGGGGCGATGCCGCAGTTCTTCATCTTCCCGCTCATCCTGGTCATCACGCTCACGGCGGCGTACTTCGGGCTGCGCATGCTGGTCGGATTCCAGGCCGACACGGCGCCCGAGCTGGTCGCGGCGATCCGCGGCGCCGGCGGGCCGGGCGAGCGCTGGCAGAGCATGCACGCGCTGGCGGACGGGCTGCGCCGCGGCGAGCCGAAGAACCTCGACGACGTGCCGGCCTCCGAGCTCGCCGCGCTCTACGCGGACTTCGCGGACGACAGCCCGCAGTCGCGGCAATTCCTGCTCCAGGTGATCGGGTGGAAGCGCGCGCCGGAGCTCACCGCGCTGGCCGTCGCGGCGCTGGCGGATGGCGATCCCGACGTGCGCCTTTCAGCGCTGTACGCGCTGTCCCAGGCGCAGGACCCGGCTTCGGTGCCCGATCTGGTGGGCGTGCTGCACGGCGCGGAGCCGGCCGAGCGCTTCCTCGCGCTGGGCGCGCTGGCCTCCATCGGCTCCCCGCCGGCGCGCGACGCGGTGGCCGGGCAGCTCACCTCCGAGGACGGCATCCTGCGCCGCAACGCCGCGCTGGCCCTCGCCGCGGCGGGCGACTCCCGCGCCGCGCCGTACCTGCCCGCGCTCCTCGACCGGGCCGGCTACGAGGGCGACCCGGCGCTGGGCGACCCCGACCCCACCCTCGACGAGGCCTCGCGGCAGGTCAAGCGCGCGGACGTCGTGGAGCAATTCCTGGTGAGCGCCGCCCGCGCCGCGGGCAAGCTCGGGGACCGTTCCCTGGCCCCGAAGCTGGAGCAGATGCGTGCGAACGATCCCTCCCTGAAAGTAAGATCCGCCGCGATCAATGCCCTGCACGACATGGATGCCGCCGCGGACGCGCGCGGCGAGCCCCCCAACCACCCCAGGTAGCCGGACCCCACTCCAAAGACATGGCCACCACGCAAGCATCGCAGCGCGCCATCGGCGTGCAGAACCCGACCCGTGCCGAGGGCGTCACGCGCCGCGGCTTCCTCGGCTCGCTCGGCGTCGGCTGGGCCATCTTCGCCATGGGCGCGGGGGCGGGGACGCTGGGCATCGTGCGCTTCCTGTTCCCCAACGTGCTCTTCGAGCCGCCGACCACCTTCAAGGCCGGCCAGCCGAACGATTTCTCCATCGGCGTGGACGAGCGCTTCAAGGAGACCAACGGCACCTGGCTCGTGCGCACGGACAGCGACCCGCTCTCCGCGCGCCCCGGCGTGCCCGGCATGTACGCGCTGTCCACGACCTGCACGCACCTCGGGTGCATCCCCAACTGGCTCGCCGCGGACCAGAAGTTCAAGTGCCCCTGCCACGGCAGCGGCTTCCGCATCAGCGGCATGAACTTCGAGGGTCCGGCGCCGCGCCCGCTGGAGCGCTGGCGCATCACCCGCGCCGAGGACGGGCAGGTGCTCATCGACAAGAGCGCGAAGTTCCAGTGGGAGAAGGGGCAGTGGATCGCGCCCGAGGCGTACCTGAAGGTGTGATCCGCAGTCCCCGGAGGCCGGCCGCGGCGCGCTGACGCGCCGCGCCCACGCCGGTCCCCGGTCCCGCCGCAACGGCCCGCACGAGCAACGCACGACATCCGACCGACACGCCGGCCATCCCTGGCCGGCACGACCAGACGGCACGACACGCGCCCCGCACGGGGCGAGGAGCAGGAGGAGAACCCCCTTGGGTCTGAAGCAGAAGATCGCGGAAACGCAGGTCTGGAGATCGATCTTCAGGCACGGCTACCCGAACACGCCGCGCAATCGCGCGCTCGCCGCGCTGAGCAACATCTTCCTCCACCTGCACCCGGTGAAGGCGCGCAAGAGCGGCATCCGGCTGTCGTTCACCTGGTGCATGGGCGGGATCACCTTCTTCCTGTTCCTGCTCGAGACGATCACCGGCGTGCTGCTGATGTTCTATTACCGGCCGACGATCGAGTACGCCTACAACGACATCATCGCGCTGCGCGAGCACGTGCCGCTGGGGATCATGCGCGAGCTGCACCGCTGGGGCGCGCACATGATGGTGCTCGCCGTGTGGCTGCACATGCTGCGCGTGTTCCTCACCGGCAGCTACAAGCCGCCGCGCGAGTTCAACTGGAACATCGGCGTCATCCTGCTGCTGCTCACGATGCTGCTGTCCTTCACCGGCTACCTGCTGCCGTGGGACCAGCTGGCCATCTGGGCCATCACGGTCGGCAGCAACATGGCGCGCGCCAGCCCGTTCCTCGGGCACGAGGGCCCGGGCGCGAGCCTGCTCGCGGTGGACGGCGTGAACCTCGTGACCTCCGCGAGCGACGTGCGCTTCGGCCTGCTGGCCGGGCGCTTCGTCGGCGCGGGCGCGCTGCTGCGCTTCTACGTGCTGCACTGCGTGGCGGTGCCGCTCATCGCCGGGCTGCTCATGGCGGTGCACTTCTGGCGCGTCCGCAAGGACGGCGGCATCTCGGGACCGATGTAAGGAGCGCGCGTGGAAACCTTCGAGAACATCTTCAACGCCCTCGCGCGGCCGCAGATCTTCATCGGCCTGTCGGCGCTGGTCTTCACGCTCTACATCGTGAAGCTGCGCACCATGATGAAGCCGGCGGTCGCGCTGACCGTCGCGCTCGTCGTCGTCGCCTTCTTCGTCGTCGGAGCGCGGAACGAGAACTTCCGCGAGATCCTGTCGAAGGGCGACAACATGCCCATCGTCATCATGATCTTCTCGATCATGGGCTGCCTGTACGTCGGGCTGCGGCAGGCCGCCGTGAACGACATGCGCATCGAGCGCGGCGAGGCGCCGAAGGAGGCGCTCGAGAGCAACAAGAAGGTCCTGGTGTGGCCGGACCTCGTGTTCTCGGAATTCATCATCACGGTGATCCTGTCCGCCATCTTCATCTGGTGGGCGATCCACGTGGAGGCGCCGATCGAGGAGCCGGCCAGCGGCTCGCGCGCGCCCAATCCGGCCAAGGCGCCGTGGTACTTCCTCGGCCTGCAGGAGATGCTCGTCTACTACGACCCGTGGTTCGCGGGCGTGCTGCTGCCGACGTTCATCCTCATCGGCCTGATGGCGATCCCGTACATCGACGTCAATCCGAAGGGCAACGGCTACTACACCTTCAAGGAGCGCAAGTTCGCCATCTCGATGTTCCTGTTCGGCTTCCTCGTGATGTGGGTCACGCTCGTGATCCTCGGCACGTTCCTGCGCGGGCCCAACTGGAACTTCTTCGGGCCCTTCGAGTACTGGGACCCGCACAAGGTGGAGCCGCTGGTCAACGTGAACCTGTCGGAGTTCGTGTGGGTCAAGTGGCTCAACACGCGGCTGCCCGACAATCCGCTGGTGCGCGAGGCGCCCGGCATCATCGCGCTGCTGGCCTACCTGCTCGTGCTGCCGGGGCTGCTCGCGAAGACCCTGCTGAAGAAGCTCTTCGACCAGATGGGCTTCGCCCGCTACTCCGTGCTCGCGATGCTGCTGCTCTTCATGGGCACGCTGCCCATCAAGATGCTGCTGCGCTGGTTCTTCAACCTGAAGTACGTGATCGCGATCCCCGAGGCCTTCTTCAACATCTGACCGGCCCGCGGCGGGAGAGCCGCCGGGGCGCGCCCGCAGCGCGCGACGTGACCGACCGGCAACCCGCCCGCCCGCCGAAAGACAGGAACAGAAGATGACCGACAGCAACGTTCCCCCGGACATGGCCGCGAAGATCGCGGCCATCAAGGCCAAGATGGCCGGCGCCGCCGGCGCTGCAGCCGGCGCGGGCGCCGCTCCCGGCGCAGGCACGCCCGCGACGCCCGGCGCTCCGGCCCCGGCCACGGCCCCGGCGGCCTCGGCACCTGCCGGCGGCACGTCCGCAGCGGCCGCCGGCGGCACCACGCCGTCCGGCCAGCCCACCACGGGCGCGAGCGGCCCTGCCGCCGGCCCGGGCGGCGACATGGCCGCGAAGATCGCGGCGATCAAGGCCAAGATGGGCGGCGCCGCCGGCGGTCCGCCCGTCGCCGCGCCCTCGGCCGCCGCGCCCGCGGTGCAGCCGACGGGACCGTCGTCCGCCGCGCCGGCAGGCGGCAAGCCGACGCCGCCGCCCGCCGTGGTGCCCGCCGGCGCGAGCCCGGCCTCCGGCCCCGGCACGGAAGCGGAGCTCGCCGCGCGCGTCGCCGCGCTGAAGGCCAAGATGGAAGCGGGCAAGGGCGCCACCGCGCCGGCCGCCGTCGCCGCGGCGGCAGCGGCTTCCGGCGCACCGCAGAAGCTCCCGCCGCCGCCGACGCCGAAGAGCGGCGGCACGAGCGCGCGCCAGATCTTCCCCGTCGAGCCGATCGACCGCACGAGCTTCGGCGACGACCGCCTCTACCGCGGCGCCACGCTCAACCGCTGGTTCAGCATCGGCGGCATCATGCTGCTGGTCATGGTCGTGTGGATGCTCGAGCACGACTGGGTGCGCGACTGGAAGTCCTTCCAGGGCGAGTTCCGCGAGTACAAGATCGCCGGGGCGAAGGCGGCGCTGGAGAAGGCCGACGCGTCCATCGATCCGCAGGTCATGCAGGCCGCGCAGCAGGACGTCGCGAAGGGCCAGCAGGCCGTGGCCGCGCGCCAGGCGCAGCTCGCGCCGCTGCTCGAGAAGAAGAGCCACGTCGAGGGCGAGTACTACCGCAACAACCAGGCCTTCCAGTTCGCGAAGTCCAAGTTCGACGCGGAGCGCTACCAGTACGAGGAGCTGCGCCTCGCGCACGGCGGGGACCCGGAGAAGCTGAAGGACTCCGACGAGCGCCTCGCCGCGATGCGCAAGGATCTGGTGGACAGCCAGGCCGCGGCCGACGCGAGCCTCATCGAGCTGGAGAGCACCAAGGCGGAGATCGCGAAGCTGCAGGCCGCGCAGGCCGACGCCGAGAAGAAGCTCGCGGCGCTCACCGAGCAGCGCGACGGCATGGCCGGCCGCCTCGCGAAGATCGACCACAGCCTGTTCAACGACTACATCCGCAACGCGCCGATCGCGGACATGCTCGCGCCGTCCGAGAAGATCGACCAGATCGTGCTCGACCGGCTGAAGGACAACTACAACTTCATGTACGTCGGCAAGGTGGACCGCTGCACGACGTGCCACCTCGGCATCGACGACCCGGCCTTCTCCGGCCCCGCGTGGGACGAGCCGGGCAAGTCCGTGTTCAAGGCGCATCCGCGGCTGGACCTCTTCGTCGCCGACGGCAGCCCGCACCCGAAGGGCAAGTTCGGCTGCACGGTGTGCCACCAGGGCCGCGGCCAGGCCGTGGAATTCCCGCGCACCTTCCACGTGCCCGCCGCGGACGCACGCGAGAGCGAGGCGCAGAAGGAGGAGCGCTGGGAGAAGGACTACGGCTACGACAAGCACCGCCACTACTGGGACTTCCCGATGGTCCCGGCGGACAAGCTCTACAGCTCGTGCTTCCAGTGCCACCAGTCCACGGACCGCATCCCGGGCGTGCCGGAGTACAACGCGGCGCGCGAGCAGGTGGAGAAGCTGGGCTGCACCGGCTGCCACAAGATCGCGGGCCTCGAGCACCTGCGCAAGGTGGGCCCGGACCTGACGCACATCGCGGCCAAGACCACGGAAGCCTGGGCCCGCAAGTGGGTCATGGACCCGCGCGGCTTCCGGCCGACGACGCGCATGCCGCACTTCTGGAACCAGAGCAACACGGGCGCCGAGATGAAGGGCCCCGTGCCGTGGGACAACAACACGGACCGCTTCGTGCCCGACTGGCGCGCGCGCAACGACGTCGAGGCGCGCGCCGTGGTGGCGTACGTCTTCGCGCAGAGCAAGGCGGCGCTCGCGAGCGACGGCTACGCGCCGGTGGCTGCGCCGGGCACGCCCGGTGACGCGGCGGCCGGCGCCACGCTGTTCAAGCAGCGCGGCTGCCTGGGCTGCCACTCCATGGAGCGCGACCAGCTCGTGGAGAACACGCACGGCCCCGAGCTGTCGAAGATGGGCAGCAAGGTCACGGCCGCATGGCTGCACGACTGGGTGCTGAACCCCGGCAAGTACTTCCCGTCGACGGTCATGCCCGACCTGCGCCTGTCCGACGCCGAGGCGTGGGACATCGCCGCGTACCTCGTGCAGGGCAAGGACCCGGCGTGGGAGCAGCGCGCGGAGCCGAAGCCCGATGACACGATCCTCGACGGCATCGCGGCCGAGTACCTCGCGCCGTCCGGAAGCGACGCGATGGCGCAGGCGCAGGTCGCGGAGTGGCGCAGGACCGGCGGCAGCGCGAAGGTGGAGCAGTACGTCGGCGAGAAGCTGTTCGCCCGCAACGGCTGCTCCGGCTGCCACCTCGTCCCCGGTCACTACGAGGACAAGGGCATCGGCACGGAGCTGACCTTCGAGGGCCTGAAGGAGCTCTCCAAGTTCGACTTCGGCTTCGAGGCCGCGCCGGACAACCCGCAGAAGCTGCCCTACACGCGGCACGACTTCTTCAAGGCCAAGCTGCACGACCCGCGCGTCTTCGACCGCATGCCGGTCATCGCCGCGCACGGCGGCGAGGAGGTCATCGAGCGCTACGACATGAAGGTCAAGGCGCCCGGCGACAAGCTGAAGATGCCCAACTTCGGCCTGAAGGACGAGCAGATCGAGCTGGTCACGCAGTTCCTCATGGGCCTGCGCGAGGACGGCATCGATTCCTCGATGAAGCACACGCTCACCGCGGACGGCCAGGTGCTCGAGAACGCCAGCCGCCTGATGAGCGAGCGCAACTGCATGGGCTGCCACCAGATCGGCCAGCTCGCGTCCACCGTCGCGCTGGACGAGGACGTGCTCGAGAAGCACCTCTGGATGGCGCAGCCCGTGAAGGTGGACGGCAGGCAGGTGCTCGCGAAGGGCGACTGGCTCCGCGACGAGATCTACGACCCGTGGGAGGAGGACGACGCCGACACGCTGGAGTTCTTCGACCAGCACAAGCTCGGCGGCCCGCTCACCGCCTTCGGCAACGCCGAGGGCGGCATCGGCAAGTTCATCGAGGAGCCCGCGATGCGCCCGCCGCTGCTGCGCGGCGAGGGCGCGAAGGTCAACCCCGACTGGCTCTTCGGCTTCCTGCTCGCGCCCTTCACGGTGCGCACGCACGTCACCGTGCGCATGCCCACCTTCGGCTTCACGGAGGAACAGGCCACGTCGCTCGTGCGCTGGTTCGCTGCCAACGCCGACCAGCCCTGGCCCTTCCAAGCGGACCACGACACCGTCGCGGATGCCAGGCTGCTGGAGGCGGGACAGGAGCGCTTCGCGAAGCTCGAGTGCGCCAAGTGCCACCCGGCCGGCGGCAAGGACCCGAGCAACCCGGACAAGTCCAACTGGGGTCCGGACCTCGCGATGGCCCGCGACCGGCTCAAGGGTCCGTGGATCGCGGAGTGGCTGAAGGCCCCGTCCGCCATCTCGCCCGGCACGAAGATGCCCACCTTCTTCGGCGAGTGGAAGGCCAACGAGTACAAGCCCTTCATGGCCGACTGGGAGCTGCAGATCAAGGAACTGCAGCACTACCTGCGGCACATGCAGGAAGCGCAGGCGAAGCCGGTGGCGAAGAGTCCGTGACGCGCTCGGGGGCGGAGAACGCTTGGGGCGGGGCTCCGCTCTCTGGCCGGGCGCGGCCCCTGACGTCACGAGGTCGGGAGTTCGCCTGGGTGCGGGTGTGTGCGCGCTGCGGGGACGGGCCTCGGCTGCGGTCAACACCCGCAGAGGAAGCATCGCGAGCGGTTTGATGCGTTTGCTGCGGCTGAATCTCGCCGAGGCCCATCCCCGCATCGCGCACCAGCCGAGGCAAGGAATCCCGTTCGAGACGAAAGAGGGGCCGCGCCCGGCCAACGCTGCGCCGCGCACCGAGCGCGTCATGGTCTGGAACGCACCCTCCGCAACGAGACGGCGCCCCTTCTCCACAGGCGCTCGGGCAACGCCCTGGCATTCGTGAGGGGGCAAGCGGCCGCGTGGTGATCCGGGGGGACTGCACACACGCCGCGCACAACGGCCGCGCGGGAGGTCCGCGTGGAGTCTGTGGGCCGGTAGAGGCCGTGCCTCTACTGGCCCACGAGTCGCAGCGGACCCTGCGCGCGGACGATGGTCATTCGTCATCCAGCCTCCGCGAGTCACCGCTCCTCAGGCGCGCTCCCCGTTCCTCTCAGCGCCTCAGCGTGCCGTCTCGGACCCGCCCAGGCCCGCGCGGAATTGGGCTTCCAGTTCCACGGTCAGCTTGTTGGTGAGGCGCAGGACGGCGGGGCTGCAGAGGTCGGGGGGCGGGGGGACGAGAAAGCGCATGCGGTAGCCGGCGCCGAGGCCGCGTGCGAAGGGTCCGCGCAGGTCCTTCGGGAGCGCGAAGAGCGTGCGGAGCATGATCGGGTCGCCGTGCGGGTACCACTCGTGCAGGATCCGGCCGACGCGGAAGCCCAGGCCGAAGACCGCCTCGCCGTGGTCGATCCACGCGGGCAGCTCCGCGATGCGCGCCATGACGAGAGCCTGGTCGTAGTAGCGCGGCAGGGTCACGCGGCCGTCGTGCTGCAGCGTGAACATGCCGTCGCCGAAGCCGCGCAGCGTGGTGCGCAGCTCCTCGGGACTGCGCGTGGCGTGCAGGAGCGCCTTGGCCCCCATGGCCTGGAAGTCCTCCTCGCTGGCGAGCCTGGACGCCGCGCTCGCGAACGCGAAGGGCCGCACGTCGGCCGCCATTCCCTCCAGCCAGCGTGCGACGGCCTTGGGGCCGGAGCCGGGCGGGCTGCCCACCGGCGCGTGGTAGCGCAGCGGCCAGGTCCACGGCGCGGTGTCGTCGCAGCGGCGCACGAGGTCCACGAAGCGCCCGGGACTCGCGTGCTCGACGACGTAGCGCTCGGTCGCCTCGGCGCGCGCCTGGCGGTCGGCGATGCCGGCCGTCGCCGCCTGCAGGCCGGCGCGCTCCTCGGGCGGCAGCGCGCCCCAGGTGAAGTGCCCGTCGAAGCTCTCCCACAGGAAGCCGCGGCGCGCGGGCTCGTGCAGCATCGCGTCGAGGCTCCACGTGGACAGCGAGCCCCACGCGCCGAGGGCCAGCGCCGGCAGCAGCAGGCAGAGCGCGGCGGCGCGCCGGCCCGACTCGAACAGCCGCGCGGCCGCGAGCCCGATGGGCAGCAGCAGGAAGGGCACGACCGGCATCGCGTAGCGCACCTCGATGGCGTTCGTCGTGCTGTCCATGATCGTGAAGGAGGCCGAGGACACGGAGTAGGCGAGCGTGAACACCGCCGGGTAGATGAGCGGGAAGCCGCCCGCCAGCACCAGCGAACGCACGCTGACCTCGCCGCGGCGCCAGCGCGTCACCGCGACGGCGAGCAGGCCGATCGCGCAGGCGGCCGCGGCCAGCAGCGTCGCGTCGGCGAGGATGCGGTGCTCGTACTGGAGCGTCCACGAGTAGCCGTTGCGAAGGAGCGACGCGAACTTGCCCAGCGGGTCCGCCGGGGCCTTCGCGTGGGTCGCCTCCGCGGCCATGTGCTCGAGCGGGTTGGAGCCCCACAGCGAGAAGGCGCTGGCGCCCGTGACGGCGTACACGAGCAGCGCGGGGACCGCGCCGAGCAGCAGGCCGGGCAGGAAGCCGCCCAGCACCTCCTTCCAGAATGCGGCCGACAGCAGCCGCGGCGGGACGAGCAGCACGCAGCTCGCCGCGAGCGCGCCGATGCCCAGCGTGCCCTGCAGGTGGAAGCCCGTCGCGAGGCTGACGCCGAGGCCGGCCAGGAAGGCCTTCCGCAGCAGGCGCGGCCCGACGCCAGCGGCCCACTCCAGC
>Ga0193753_10001720_pt1 | contig 18357 bp, 20 predicted proteins | sample H1c2metaG_FD_144925 | JGI IMG/M metagenome (GOLD analysis project Ga0193753, IMG submission 144925) | Soil microbial communities from a riparian zone of the East river system, Colorado, United States - H1c2 | ecosystem: Environmental > Terrestrial > Soil > Riparian zone | place: USA: East...
TTACCGCCACCTTGTTCCTGCCGAAACGCGGTCCGGTGAGCTTCGCGCATTTAAGCGATGCAAGCAGCGCCGATGAATTTCTGTCGCGCCATTTTCCCGATGCACACGAACTCATGCCGAATGCGGCCGCGGAATGGCACGCACATCCGGTGGGGTTTCTCGGCACCGTGACGGCAAGCCCCTGGCACGTTCGAGGCGAGGCCATGCTGATCGGCGACGCGGCGCACGCCATGGTGCCGTTTCACGGCCAAGGCATGAATTGCTGCTTCGAGGACTGCATCGAATTCGATGCCTGCGCCGCAGGACAGTCCTCGTGGGAGGCCGTTTTCAGGGATTTCGGCGCGGCCCGCAAGCCCAATACGGACGCCATCGCCGCGATGGCGCTCGATAATTATTTGGAAATGCGCGAGAGTGTCGCGGATCCCAAATTCCAACTTCAGCAGGCGCTGTCCTTGGAGCTCGAACGGCGCTTTCCACAGCGGTTCATTCCGCGCTATTCCATGGTGATGTTCCACCACGAGATTCCCTATCTCACCGCCCAGCAGCGCGGCGCGGTACAAGCCGGCATTCTGGCGGAATTGACCCGCGGCGAGGTCAGCGCTCTGTCGGAGATCGATTTTACGCGCGCCGAGCGCCGGATCAACGCGAGTCTGCCGCCGCTCTAAGCCGCCGCGGCCCGCTTGCGATTCAGAGTGAGAAAACTATAGGGGAAGACGTTCTTCTCGTCGGCTTCATGGCGCTCGCGGGCCACTTCACTCCATTCGGGTCCGCGCCAGGCACCGAAAAATGTGTCGCCGTCCGCGATATGGGTGTGCACCAAGGTCAGATGAACGCGCGCCGCCTGCGGCAGACACAGCTGATAGATTTCCGCGCCGCCGATCACCATCAGAGGCGATTCGCCGGCGGCACCGGCTTGCGCCTCTTGCAGCGTTCGCACCACTTTGCATTCGGCAGGCGCGAAATCGACCGAACGGCTCAATATCCAATTGGTGCGGCCGGGCAACGCCTTGCCGATCGACTCATAGGTCTTTCGGCCCATGAGGATGTGATGTCCCAGCGTGAGCGCGCGGAAATGCCGCAAGTCGGCCGATAGGCGCCACGGAAGCTGGTTGCCGCGGCCGATGACATCGTTCTCGGCAACGGCCACCACGAGCTCGAGCGCTGCATCGGTCATCCTAAGTTCCCTAGGCGACCCGGCATTCACTCAAGATCCAGCGGGTCAGTTCCTGCAAATCCTCGCGCTCGCGGTCTTCGGGCCTGTGCAGCAGGTAGTAGCTCTCGTTGGTGGTCAGCTCGGCGTCGAACAATTTCACCAGACCGCCCTTGCTGAACCGATCGGCGCTCAAACGCGAGGGCACCAGTGCGATACCGACTCCTTGTTCCGCAGCGCGCACTACAGCCGCCATGGTATCGAGGCGCACCAGCCGGTTGGGCTTGATCGGCTCGATGCCGAGGCCGGCCGCCCATTTTTCCCAGGCTTCGCGCCGTTCTTCATGCAGCAGCAGGGTCTTGCCGTTCAGCTCCTCGTAGGAATCGATCGGGTTGTCCAGCAAAAACGCCGGTGAACAGGCTGGGATGAAATTCTGCGCGAACAGTTCGTGCACCACCAGGCCGTCCCACGGTCCCGCGCCCACCACGATGGACAGATCCGCCTCCGGCGGATGAGTCTTGGGTGCCGAGAAGGTGGTCTCAATGCGAATGTCGGTCTCTTCGCGCGCTTGCGAGAACGAAGCGAGCCTCGGCAGCAATAATTCGTTGGCGAAAAATGACGGCACGTTCAGCCGTATGATGGTGCGGCCATAACGCAATTGCAGCTGCTCGGTCGCCAACTCGAGTTTTGAAAAGATGTCCTCGATGTGCTCGAGGTAATTTGCGCCCGCCTCGGTCAGGGTCAGGGTGCGCACGCCGCGCTGGAACAAACTCACGCCGAGGTGCGCTTCCAGCGCCTTGATTTGGTGACTGATCGCCGACGGCGTCACGAACAGTTCCTCGGCGGCGGCCTTGAAGCTTTGCAACCTAGCCGCGACCTGGAAGGTCTTCAAGAATTTCAGCGACGGTATGCGCATATACTGCCTATGATACCCCTCGAACAAGGCGCCCCCGCCCTAGTGCGCCGGTTGTCGCATCGCGGTCGTCCGCTCTTCGGCGCTCAAAACATGCGGCTCGACGATGGCCTTTCCGGTATCCATTCGAAAAAATGGCGTGTGCTGGTAGTCGCCGTTGACTCGAGCCTTGCCGATCCTGCTGATGATCCACCACACCGTCGTCCACATTCCCGCTGATTTCGGTTTGGGAGTTCCGATTGCGCCCTGTGTATTGACGTAGGATCGAATGGGGCCAAACGAATCTTGCAGCGGCGCCGTCTCCAGGCAGTCGTGCAGCAGTCCGACGAAAGAAATCTTGAAATTCTCCAGCGTGTTGCCGATCGGCGTCCTGCAGCAAGCGGCGTACCAGCGAATCATGCCCTTCTCCGTGAGCCGCACGCAGGCCAACGATTCCACGCCCTGGCTGAATGTCACGTCCTTCGGGATTACCTGGATGACCTCCGACCCTCCTCGAGCATCCAAGGTCTCGCTCTCCCTTCCCAGGAAACGTGCGAACGCCTGACAGTCCTTGCAGTAGCACACGACTCGATTCGCGCGCCGCGGATTCTCAACCACGCCCCGTATGGTCCCGCAACGACATTGCAAAGGATGCTGCATCATCGCCGCACTATACTTACTCGGCCACCCGGCTCGCGAGTTCACCTAAATTGCTAAAACAATCAATGATTTATGCCCATTGAGACCACGACCATAACACGAACTCATGTCATTACGGGCAGCTTCGGCAGCGGCAAGACCACGGCCATTCGCCGGCTGATGGCGCATAAACCCGCCGACGAGCTGTGGATAGTCATCCTCAACGAATTCACGGACGCGGGAATCGACGCGCTCAGCGTCGCTCAGTCCGCGCGCGGCAACTACGACGTGCGCCTGGTCGCCGGCGGTTGTCTGTGTTGCGTCGGCGAATTGGAATTCGGCAAACAACTGCGCGACATCCTGCGCAATTTCAAACCCGCTCGAATGCTGATCGAACCGAGTGGTGCGGGACACGCGGCGGACATCGTCGACACGCTCGCACTCTATGAGTCGCAGAAGGCGCTGGAACTGACCAGCATCATTTGCTTGGTGGATCCCCAAGATGCGGGCCGGATCCTCGCCAAGCGTCCGCCCAATGAATGGTCGCAGATTCAATCGGCCGATGCGCTGCTGCTGTCGAAGCCGGATCTCGCCGGCGATGCCGAGCGCCAGCACTTCAAGGGCATCGCCGAGGAGCAGTACCCGAACAAGTCCTATCTCGGCAGCTGCAGCCACGGCGAGCTGCCCGCAGAAGCGCTGCGGCAATTCGAGCGCACACCGCGATTTTCGCTGGCCACTCCGCCCGAAACCGCTGCGGCGCCCGCTTCGACTCGTTTCGACATCCGCGGATTGGCGGCGAGCGAAACTCAGCTGCAGGCGCTTGGGCTTTGGGCGGTGCAGTGGCAGCTGCCGCATGAGCTGGTGTTCGCACGCAGCGTGATGGAACCGCGGCTGATTTGGCTGCTGGAGTCGAGTCAGGGGTGGCTGCGCCGGATGAAAGGGGTTTTTCGCACCGGATTGGGTCCCTCCTGGCTGGTACAGTCGAAGCACGGGCAACTCGCGCAAGAAGACAGCGCCTTTCGGCGCGACAGCCGCATTGAAATCGTACTGAGCGCTGCGCCGACGGCGGAATACCTGGACTCCTGGCGCAATTTGCTGCGCGACGCGGCGAATCCACCGAGAACCTAGCCGATGGGGCGCCTCATTCAAGCGCGCCCGCGGAACCAGCCGCTGATGCTGTGGCGCTCGCGCCGCGCCGGCATCACCTCATGCTCACGGCCCGGGGTCAGAAAGCAAACCAGCCTGCCGCCCAGCGGCTCGACGTCGACGTGCTTGTCGTCGGCGGCGTAAATTCGCAACGCCCCGCCGTCGCTCGGCAGCCAGTCCGGATTCAGATACAGCACGAAGGATACTTGCCGTTGCGCGCTGCCGTGCGGCTGATCGACATGACGGGCGTAAGCGGCGCCCGGCGGATACCTGGCGTAGTGCAACTCCAACTCGAACAACCCCAGAAGCAAATCGCGGTTGAATTGCAGACGCAAATCTTCGAGCCGATCGAGCAGCACGCGCTCGCAGGGCGAGAGCGGCTCGCGCAGCCAACAGGTGAAATCTCCGCGGATGACCTCCCGGCGTCGTTCCGCGCCCGGGGCACCGACGCGCGCCGCCGCGAAATCCCCACGCGACTCGCGCGCGTACGAACATTCGCGCAGCGCCTGCACCTCGTCGGGCGCCGCAAACCCATCCCGAATGGAGATGCCTCGGAGGCTTAACTCAGCGCTGCTGCTCACCGTGCCCGTTTGCGCGGCGGTTTGCGCGGTTTGCGCCGCGACGCGGCCTTGCGGGGCGATTTTTTCTTGCGTCCCACCAGCATGCTGCCGCGGCAGCGCGCGGTGCCGCAGTGACAGGCGAATATCTCATCGACGTTGGCCGGATCCTCCGCGTCGCGCTCGATTCGATAGTCATAGGCAAGTTCCTCGCCGGGCCGGATGGTGCGCAGCGCTTCGATGAAAATTCGCTTGCCGATGTCGACGGTCTGGCAATTCGGATCGCAGCCATGATTCACGAAGCGCGCATCATTGCCGTTGACGCCGGCATCGATCACAGTCTTGGCGTCCACGGTGAACAAGAATGTATGGCCGTCCACCGGATCCTTGTCCGCGTACCGGGCATTGGCCTCCTCATGCGTTACGCGGTCGCCGCAATATTCGACGATGTTCGTACCCTTGCGGATCCGCCGCAGGGCGAAGACGCCGTATCCGTGAATACGCGAGTGGCGAACCTCAAAGAGAGGTGTTTTGGGGGCCGCGCGTTTCCTCATACTGCGATTGGAGCTTTGATCGCGGCATGGTAGCGATAGTCGACGATTTCAAAATCTTCGTAGACGTAGTCGAACAAGCTCGGCGGCTTGCGCAAGATTTTCAGGCGCGGCAGTGGATACGGCGTGCGCGACATCTGCAAGTCGGCCTGCTCCAGGTGATTTGAATACAAATGGCAGTCCCCGCCCGTCCACACGAAGTCGCCGACCTGCAGATCGCATTGCTGCGCAATCATGTGCGTGAGCAGCGCGTAGGAGGCAATGTTGAAAGGCACCCCGAGCAGGGCATCGGCGCTTCGTTGGTACAGCTGACAGGATAGGCGGCGGTCAGCCACATAGAATTGGAACAAGGCATGGCACGGCAGCAGCGCCATTCGATCCAGCTCGCCGACATTCCAAGCGCTCACCAAGATGCGCCGCGAATTCGGGTTGGCTTTCAGCTGCTCGACCGCCTGCGACAGCTGGTCGATGTTTCTGCCGTCCGGCGCCGGCCAGCTGCGCCATTGCTTGCCATAGACCGGACCCAATTCGCCGTTCTTATCGGCCCACTCGTCCCAGATGGTGACCCCGTGCTCGTGCAAGTACTGGACATTGGTGTCGCCGCGCAGGAACCAGAGAAGCTCATAGATGATGGAGCGCAAATGCAGCTTCTTGGTGGTCACCAGCGGGAATCCGGCGTTCAGATCGAAGCGCATTTGATGGCCGAACACGCTCAAGGTTCCGGTGCCGGTACGATCGCCTTTTGAGGCGCCCTGCTCGCGGATGCGGCGCAGAAAATCCAGGTACTGGTGCATTACGCCTTCACGGGCACTAAATTGCCGGTGGGGAGATTGCGCCGATAGGCGTAGAGCATGATTCCGGCCCCGATGAAGATCATCGGCGTCGTCAACAGCATGCCCATGGTCAACCAATCGCTGCCCACGAGGTAGCCGATATTCGCATCCGGCAATCGCACCCATTCCACGACGAAACGGCCGCAGCCGTAGAGCAGCAGAAACAGACCGGTGGGTGCCAGGCGCGGGCGCGGCCTGCTCGTGAACCACAGAAGAATCAGAAACAGCACCAGACCCTCGAGCGTCGCCTCATAGAGCTGCGATGGGTGCCGCGAAATCAACACGCCCTGAGCATCGGGCACGCCGAATCCCCACGGCAGGCTCGTGGGTTTGCCCCACAGTTCACCGTTGATGAAATTGCCGAGCCGTCCGAAGAACAGGCCGATGCCGGGCAGCGGCGCGACGAAATCCAGGACGTCGGCGATTCTCTTGTGTTTGACGCGCGCGAACACGACGCCGGCGAGCAGCACGCCGGTCATGCCGCCGTGAAAGGACATGCCGCCGTCCCAGATGTGAAAGACATTCATCCAGCTCTCGGCAATCACATCGTGCCCGTAAAAGAGGCACCACCCCAATCGACCGCCGACAATGACCCCGATCGCGCAGTAGAAAATGAGGTCATCGATTTCCAGCGGCACCCAGGTCGAACCGGGCCGGCGCGCGCGGTATCGCGCCAGCCACCACGCCCCCACGAAGCCGATCAAGTACATGATGCCGTACCAATGGACGCGCAGCGGCCCAACACCAAAGATGGGGCCGATGGAAACGGCGATGGGATTGATGTGCGGATAGGTCAACATGGGCGCTACTTTAAACTCTCATTGATCCGACAGAAATAGGCCTTGAGGTATCGAGTCTCAGGGATGGCGGGGTGCACCGGATGATCCGGCGCCTGGCCGCCCATTTCCAGGATTTGCAAGTGCTTGCCCGCGCCGCGCACGGCCTTGGCAATGGCATCCTGCAACTCCTCTGCGCTCACCTGATAGGAACAGGAGCACGACACCAATATGCCTTCGTCCGCGACCACGCCCATCGCCAGCTGATTCAGGCGCTTGTATGCGGCCAAGGCCTTGGGATGGTCCTTCTTACGCTTGGCAAACGCCGGGGGATCGATGATGACCACGTCGAACTTCGCACCCTCTTTGGCGAGTTCCTCGAGCACGTCGAAAGCATCGCCCTTGCGCGCGGTCAGCTTGACGCCATTACGGGCAGCGTTTGCCTCCGCTCCCTCGAGCGCGGCCGCCGAACTGTCGACGCAGGTCACTTGCGCACCGTGGTGCGCCGCGCGCACGCCCCATGCGCCCACGTAGCTGAACACGTCCAGCACTCGGGCCTGCGGCCGGATATATTTCGACAAGGCACCTCGATTGGCGGCTTGATCGAAAAACCATCCGGTCTTTTGACCCGTGGTCAGTGGCGCGTGGAATTCCAGCCCGTCCTCGATGACCCGTGCCGGCTGGTCGAAATTCCCCAGCACCGCTTCCGTGTAGCTGGGCAAGCCCTCCATTTCCCGCGTCGAACCGTCGTTTTTGAACAGCACGCCATCACAGTGCAAAACCTCGATCAAAGCGGCTTGAATGGCTTCTTTCAGCCGTTCCATGCCGGCGGTGCCGATTTGCACCACGCAGTTCGCGCCGAAGCGATCGACGATCAACCCGGGCAGTCCGTCGGACTCGCCGTAAACCAATCGATAGTAAGGCTTTGGATACAGTCGATCGCGCAAGGCAAGCGCCGCGCGAATGCGTGCGGCCAGCCACTTGGCGTCGGGAATCTTCCAGGTCTCGAGCATGCGTGCCGCGATCAGGGACTTGGGATTGACGTAGGCCAGACCCAGAGCCCGGTCATTGTGCGCGAGCACCCGCACCAGCTCGCCGGCCTTGAATTTGGGCAGCGGCGTTTGCGCGGTGTCAACCTCATTACTGAAGATCCACAGATGTCCGGCGTGCAGACGGCGATCTTCATTGCGCTTGAGGCGCAGTACAGGCAATTGCGCCGCGATACCGGGGTCAGACATGGAAGGGTCTTCAGCTATAGTAAACAGCATTCTAACCGACTGGACCCAGGAAGATGCTGCGCAATCACCTCGCCGAGGAGACCAGCCCGTACTTGCTGCAGCACGCGGACAATCCGGTCGACTGGTATCCGTGGGGCGATGCGGCATTGGGCAGGGCAAAGCTCGAAAATAAGCCCATTTTATTGTCGATCGGATATTCGGCCTGTCACTGGTGCCATGTCATGGCGCACGAGTCCTTCGAAGACCCAGGCACCGCGGCGCTCATGAACGAGTTGTTCATCAACATCAAGGTTGACCGCGAAGAACGTCCGGACCTCGACAAGATTTACCAGCTCGCCCAGCAAATGCTGACTCACGGCTCGGGCGGCTGGCCGCTCACGATGTTTCTGACGCCCGAGGAGCAGCCGTTTTTCGGCGGCACGTATTTTCCGAAGGAGCCTCGCTACGGAATGCCGGCGTTCCGCGACCTTCTGCGCCGCGTCGCGGACTACTATCGCGAGCAGAACGCGGAGATCGAGACGCAGAATCAGCAGCTGACGGCCGCGTTCGCCGCCATGGTGCCGGCGCCGGCGCCTGACGCCGTGCTGAACGACGCGCCGCTGGCAGAGGCTCGCGCCGCCCTCGAACGATCCTTCGATGCCACCTTCGGCGGCTTTACCGGCGCGCCGAAATTCCCGCATCCGCACAGCATTGAGCGCTGCATGCGGCAGTGGTACGCCGCGGCGGCCGGCCCCACACCGGATCTCAAAGCGCTGTACATGGCGAGCCTGACGCTCACGCGCATGGCGGAGGGCGGCCTCTACGACCAGCTGGGCGGCGGATTCGCGCGCTACTCGGTCGACGGGTCTTGGATGATCCCGCACTTCGAGAAAATGCTCTACGACAACGCGCAACTGCTTTGCGAGTATTCGCGCGCTCATCTCGCAACCGGCGAAGCGCTGTTCGCCAAGGTTTCGCATGAGACCGCGGATTGGATATTGCGCGACATGCGCTCGCCTGAAGGCGCTTTTTTCTCGAGCCTGGATGCGGATTCCCAGGGCCACGAAGGGAAATTCTACGTCTGGACGCCGGGCGAAGTAGAGAGCCTGCTGACGCAGACGGAATATGCCGCGTTTTCGCGGCGTTTTGGCCTTGACCGCGGCGCCAATTTCGAGGGCGAATGGCACCTGCATGCGTACCGATCGCTGGATGACATTGCGGCCGAGACCCAAGCAACGCCGCAGTCCGTGACGGCGCTGATCGACTCCTCGCGCGGCAAACTCCTGCACGCGCGCAACCTGCGCATCTGGCCGGCGCGCGATGAAAAAATTCTCACGGCGTGGAATGCGCTCATGATCAAGGGGCTGGCCATCGCCGCGCGCGTGCTCAACCGCCCCGACCTCGCCGCGGCGGCGTCCACGGCGGTGGATTTCTTGCGGCATCATTTGTGGCGCGACGGCCGCTTGTTGGCCACCTACAAGGACGGCCGCGCGCACCTGCCCGCCTACCTCGACGATTATGCCTTTCTCGCCGATGCCCTGGTCGAGCTGCTGCAAACCCGCTGGCGCGGCGCGGACCTTGAATTGGCGCGTCAGCTCACCGAGGTGCTGCTGGATCAGTTCGAAGATCCCGAGCACGGTGGGTTTTTCTTCACTGCAAAGGAACATGAAAAGCTCATTCACCGCAGCAAGACATTCGCGGACGAATCCGTGCCCGCCGGCAACGGCGTCGCGGCCGGTGTGCTATGCCGGCTGGGATACTTGCTCGGCGAGACACGCTACTTGGATTCCGCGGAACGCACCTTGCAGGCGGCATGGACCGCCATTCGGGAATACCCCCAGGCACATATGAGCCTGTTGAATGCGCTGGAGGATTTTCTCCCCTCGATGCAAGTCCTGGTGATTCGTGGCGAGGCCGCGAGCGCCGCCGAGTGGGCGCGCGAGCTGGGTGCCCTGTACGCGCCCACCCGCTTGATTTTCGCGATTCCCACGGGCGAGGAGCTGCCGGCTGCGCTGGCAACGAAACACGCCGGTGCGGCGACAGCGGCTTACTTGTGCACCGGCATGACTTGCTCGGCGCCGCTCACGAATTTCGCCGACATCTCGCGTGCCTTGAAGCTTCGCGTCACTTAGCGTAGTGCTTGCGCAATTCCATGCCGACGCGGCGCTTGAAATCGCCGTGCAGCGCGTCTGAATACAGCGGCGCGGCGTTCCAATCGAGCGCCCAAGGCTGAGCCGTACGCGTGTTCTCCGGTTCTGCGCTATCGCGCGGGAAAACATGCGCGTGCAAGGCCGGGTCCACGTTGCCGTAGATGGCGTAGTTGATGCGCGCGGCGGCGGTGATGGCCAGCAGCACATCGCCCAGGAGAACCATGTCGAACATGAATTGAGCGCGGGCAACGCCCTGCAGAGCATTCAAGTGCGGCACGACCGGATCGGGCAGCAGCAGGCAATAGCCGGGCAGCACCTGGCGCTCGCCCATCACCACCCAGCCCGAAGGCAATTTCGCGATGGCGGCGGGCAGCTTCGCCTCGCGGCAGCGCTCGACCAGTGCATGGATGGTGGTTGTCGCCATATTATTTTTCGCGTGCCTTGGCAATCGTTGCCGCATCAACGGCAGGTGCGGAATTTCCGAAATGCGAGCGAATGTAGGTCATGACCGCGGCCGCGTCCGCATCGCTCATCCAACCGAACAATAGCATCTGCGTGGGGTAGCGGCCTGCCGGAATGCTGGCCGGCCGCTTCTGGCTCAAGACCCACTGCGCAAGTTCGATCGGGTCGCCCACGACCGCGGGCGAGCCGGACAGGCTGGGAAATACCTTGGGGACCCCCTCGCCGTTTTCGTGGTGACAGGGCACGCAGTTTTGTCCGTACAGCGCCGCACCACGATCCGCGGCGCCGGACGACCCGGCGGCGCTTGCGCGAGGACTCTGGCCTGATTGCTGCGAGCAGGCCCCGACCAACAACAGCAGCCCGAGCGGCAGGGCGCGGCGCAGGAACATCCGACCTAGCCTCGCCAGGTGCGAAAAGCACCCGTATCCAAATGCACGAAATTCGAGGCACGATAAAATCCCACGCCGCCGCGCTTCAACTCCTCAGCCTGCGCCGCCAGATCCTTGCAATCCACCCCGCTCATGCGCACATCGATCGCGCGGCCCTGCATGTGCAGACTGTGCTGCGACACGCCGCTGCTGCGCTCGTGCAGGCGTTCATTGGTCTCGGGCGACCTGTAACCTGAGATCACGCTAAAGGCGGGCGGCACGCCGACTTGCGCTGCCACATCCACCAAGTAATCCAGGAGTTTGGGGTCGATGGCATGCTTCTCGCCGTTGCGAAAATCCCGCAACACCATTTCGATGCCTACGAGCGCGTCGGGCACATAGGCGTCATCCCGAAAATACTCGGCCGTCAGCTTCTCGCCGGTATGCAAATTGGTCAGCGCAATTTGTTTCGCTCCCGTTGGCGCGCCGAGCAGCGAGCGCGACAACAATGCCGCGCTGCCCGCAAGACCTGAAGCAATGAGCATGCGGCGGCGCGAAATCATGATTGGCCCCCGTCCTGAAGCAGCCGGCCTTGATCGAGTGCCAACACGGTTGCTTTGGGGAAGAAATTGAACTCCGACGCCGAAGCCCAGGTATAGGCGCCCATAACACGGCCCACTACCAGGTCGCCGATTTCGAGCTTGGGTAAGTCGAGCTTCTCGCGCACAACATCAATGCTGTCGCAGGTCGGCCCCGCCAGCACCGAGGGAAACGTCTCGGTACCCGAGCGCAGCGCATCGATCGGAAACACCGAATGGTCGTACATCTGACCGCTGTAGCTGCCGTACAGGCCATCGTCCAGGTAGTACCACCAGCGGTCGTCGCGCAGCGCACGGCCCATGACGGATGCGACCGCGATGGCCGCGGGCGCCGCGATATAGCGCCCCGGTTCCGCGATGATGCGCACGCCGGGCGGCAATTTCTGAAGAGCCGCACGGATCGGCGCGCAGAATTCCTCGATGGGCAGCGCCGGGCGCAAATAATCCACCGGAAAGCCCCCGCCGATGTCGAGAATCTGGGGCGAGTGTCCCGCGGCCGCAAGGCCGTCCAGCAACTCGCGGCAGCTGTCGATGGCCCTGACGATCATCGCCGAATCGGCATTTTGCGAGCCGGTGTGAAAGGACACTCCATCGATTTTGATGCGCAGCTGCGCGGCGAGCTGGAACAGATCCGTTGCCGCCGCCGGATCGCAGCCGAACTTGCGCGACAGGTCCACCACGGCGTCCGGACTGCGGAAGGACACGCGGATCAAGAGCGTACAGCGCGTGCGAAATGGTACGAACTTGCGCACCTCATCCGGATTGTCGGCGACGAAGCGCGTCACGCCAAAGGCCAGCGCCGTGCGGATATCGCTGTCGCGCTTGATCGGGTGCGTATGGATGCAACGCTCCGGCGGCACGCCCAGGCGGCGTACCAATTCCACTTCGCCATTGGTGGCAAGGTCGAAAAAAGCGCCCTCGGCCATGAGCGTGGTGATCAGCGACGAATGCGGCAAGGGCTTGAGTGCATAATGCAGATCGACGCCCGGCAACGCGGCACGGAGGCGCTGGTATTGCCGGCGCACGCGCTCGGCATCGATCACGAGCAGCGGCGAGCCGTAGCGAACCACCAAATGCTGGATCGCCTCTCGCGAGAAAGGATCTTGCTTGGGATCGAGTTCCATCAGGAGTCTGTTAGCTAACACTCAGCTCCAAGGAATCATCGCCCATGCCGCTCGCGCGCTGCAAGCGGTCGAGAATGGCCGCCCAACGCTCTTCCTGCGGCAGGCTCTGCACGAATATTTTCACGCAGCCCACCCGATCCAGGGTGCGCAGGTGGTTGTACAGATTGTGCGCGTAGGTATCCGGCTTCTTGCCGGCGTTGATCCAAGTCATGTGACGCTGGGTTTGCAGCGGCGGCCGCATCGCCAGCACCGCCACTTTCTCCTCGCGCGCCACGATCTCCCCGGCCCGCACTTCCAGATCGTCTGAATCGACGATTTCCAGCGGCGTCGACGGCGCATAGTGCAGGGCGCGATCGCCCGGGGCGCGCGGTTTGGTTCCACCGACGGCCAGCGGGCCGACCACCTTTTCGAGCTGCGAGCGGGTAATGAATCCCGGCCGCAGCAGCCGCGCTTGGTCGTCGAGACAGGAAACGATGGTGGATTCCAAGCCGATCGGCGAGTCGCCGCCGTCCAAGATCACTTTGACTGCATCGCCGAGTTCATCGCGCACATGTTCGGGCTTGGTCGGGCTCAGACGCCCGTACCGGTTGGCGGAGGGCGCCGCGATTCCGCCGCCGAAGGCGTTCAGCAATTGCTGCGCCATGGGGTGCGACGGGACGCGAATGCCGATGCTGTCCTGCCCGCCGGTAACGATCTCATTGACGTTGTCGGCCTTGGGTAGGATCAGCGTCAAGGGTCCGGGCCAGAAGTGTGCCGCCAATTGCTCGGCAACCGCGGGCATCTTCGATACCCAACGGTGCAAATAGCGCGGATCGTCCAGGTGCACGATCACGGGATGATCGGGGGGGCGGCCCTTGACCTCGAAAATCTTGCGCACCGCCGTGGGGTCGGCCGCATTTGCGCCCACGCCATATACAGTCTCCGTCGGAAACACCACCAGTTCGCCGCCGCGCAGGGCTTCGACCGCAGTTTCAATGTCTGTCTGTGTAGCTCTTACCACAGGCTCATGATATCAAGACTGCGCTGCCAGCACGGACAGCTTCGAATTTAAGGCGGTAGTTTTACAGTTGTGAACTGCTTTGTAGCAGGAAGGCGACACTCCAAGAATACCAAGTCGAGCCAGCGGCCGAATTTGAAGCCCACCTCGTGGAAATGACCGACGTTGATAAAACCCAGGCTCTCGTGCAGCTTGATGGAAACCCCGTTGTCGGCATCGATCCCCGCAATCATGACGTGCTTGTGCATGGCCGCCGCCAGGCTCATCAATTCGATCACGAGCCTGCGTCCAATCCCCTGGCCGCGGCAGTCGGCGCGCACATGAACGCTGTGCTCCACGCTGTGCTGATAACAAGGCGGCGCTCGAAACTCGCCAAAGGTGCCGAAGCCCGTGATGCCTGAAGCGTCTCGGGCGACGATGAACGGATATCCGCCGGCGCGTTTGGCGTCGAACCACGCCGCGCCTCGCTCCGCCGTCAATTCCACCTCGGTGTAGACGGCGGTGGAATTGCGAATGATTTCGTTGTAGATCGTTAGGATTTCAGGAAGGTCTTGGCGCGTGGCCGCGCTGATCTCGCCGGTCAATCAAGGTACCCCGGCGGCTTTGGCAGGCCCTGAAAATCCTTCGGGTCATGCTGCACGATCAAACGCCCGTGGGTGTTCTTCAGGATGGTTTCCACGCGGCCCATCGAAGCCAGTGTATCGGCGCGATCCGCGTTATAGACCGGCACCCGCTTGAGCAGCCGGCTGGTTCGCAGGTGATACAAATCGCCCGAGAGAATCACAGTGCCGCTTTTCTGCAGTTTGAGCTTCAGCACTTGATGGCCGGGCGTATGTCCCGGGGCGCGCAAAATCATGACCTTGCCGTCTCCGAACACATCGTAGTCGCCCTCGATGGCCTCGTTCTTGGCATTTTTATAGGCGCTCCAGGTTTCAGGCAGAACGCCCCCCGGCGGCGGAAGCACCAATGCCGCCGCCAGCTCCGCCTTGTTCAAGATCCACACTGAATCCTTGAACTCGTTGGCATTGCCGGTGTGATCCCAGTGCAGGTGCGAGAAGGCAATGAAATTAATATCCTTCGGCGTCAGGCTCAAGGATTGCAGCTGCGCAATGAGCGTCACGGGCACGGTGACATGGACTCCGGGCGCCGCATCGCTCCCCTCCTTCGGATAGTTGTAATGATCGCCTAAGCCTGCGTCCCACAACAAATCGCCCTTGGGGTGGCGGATCAGAAAGCACGGCGCCGCGATGGCCCCCGGCTTGCCGTCATATTCCCCCGTATCGGAAAATCCCCCCATGTCCTTGAAGGTGGCATGCCCGCAATCGAGGACATACAGCCGCAATTCGGGAGACTTGGCGAGACTTGCGGGTGCGACCATAAGGCACAGAAGCGCGAGTGCCATTGCCGGAAGCGTAGACTTAACATACGCGTCATTCATGAGACTGGCCCTCCTTCGGGCCCCTATACTAGACGAACCGTGAGCGAACACGAACACCACCACCATGAGCATGCGCAGCGCACGCCCAGCGCGCTGGAACTGCGAGTCCGCGCCTTGGAGGCGCAGCTGACCGAAAAAGGCTACATCGATCCCGCCGCGCTGGATGTCTTGATCGATGCCTACCAGACAAAAATCGGGCCCCGTAATGGTGCACAAGTTGTAGCGCGCGCCTGGCGCGATCCGGAATTTCGCCGCTGGCTGCTCGAGGATGCGACCGCGGCCATCGCCTCCTTGGGCTTCGCCGGACGTCAGGGTGAACACATGGTGGCGGTGGAGAACACCCCCGAACTGCACAACATGGTGGTGTGCACGCTGTGCAGCTGTTATCCCTGGGCGGTCCTGGGGCTGCCGCCGACCTGGTACAAGAGCGCCCCCTATCGCGCGCGCGCCGTCAAGGATCCGCGCGGCGTGCTCAAGGAATTCGGCGTCGAATTGCCGGCGTCGACTCAAATCCGCATTTGGGATTCGACTGCCGAAGTTCGTTACCTGGTGCTGCCGCAGCGTCCGCCCGGCACCGAGCACTTGAGCGAGCCGGAGCTCGCAAATCTGGTGACGCGCGACTCCATGATCGGCACCGGGCTGCCCAATTCGGCCGCATGACCTATCGCTCGCATGCGGACCTCGGGGGCCAGGACGTGCGCGAGGCCATCGTTCAGGAAGCTGAGGGCGATGTGTTTCATGCACCCTGGGAACCGCGCGTGATGGCGCTCGTCGTGGCCATGGGCCCAACGGGGCTGTCGAACATCGACATGAACCGCGCAGCGCGCGAAACGCTGCCCAATTATCGCGATCTCAGTTATTACGAGATCTGGCTGGCGGCGCTGGAGAAACTGGCGTTGCAGAACGGCGTGCTGAGCGAATCGCCGCCCCCGCCGAAGCAGGTGCTGCACGCCGAAGATGTCATGGCGGCAGTCAAAAAAGGCTGGCCGGTATCGCGGCCCGCGGCACGCCCGGCCCGGTTTTCGATCGGCGATCGCGTGCGCACGATGCAGCGGGAACCGCCGCACCACACGCGGCTCCCCGGATATGCGCGCGGCAAGGCGGGCGTGATCGAGAAAATCCATGGCGCGCATGTATTTCCGGACACCAACGCCCACGGCATGGGCGAAGCCCCGCAATGGCTGTACACCGTGGCCTTCAATGAAAAGGAACTCTGGGGCGAGACGGCGCCGTTGCAGCGCTCGGTCGTCTCCGTGGACGCATTCGAGCCGTACTTGGAGCCGGCATGAATCGCGAGGCGCTCAAGGACCTGCCGGGAATCCCACTGCAGGGAGACGGACCTGTTTTCAACGAGCCCTGGGAAGCGAGAGCCTTTGCCATGACGCTCGCGCTGCATGAGCGGGGCGTGTTCACCTGGCCGCAATGGGCAGCCGCGCTATCGCGGGAAATTGATCGCGCGCATGCGTCGGGCGACGCGGATCTCGGCGACACTTACTACCAGCATTGGCTGCTGGCGCTCGAGTCCCTGATAAAAGACCTTCCTTAGGGGCCTGCAGGCTCTGCGGGGCGCAGCGACGCGGTCACGTCGGGCGGATCGAGCGAGGTTCTAATCCAAGTACCGTCTTCCTGCCGATTGAGCTCATAGGCCGGCCAGTAGTGCTTGTCGAGCTTCAGCGTGATCACGTCGGTCTGGCCATTCCAGCTGATCGTCTTGAGGCGCAGCGAGGCACGATCGGGTTTGCCGCTCACCGCTCTGATGAAGGCGTCGAGATCGGGCGTCGGCTGCCCATCCACTTCGGTGATGCGCCGTCCGGCGTACAAGCCAAAGTGCGTGGCCGGCGATCCATAGAAGAAAAATGAAACGAACACGCCATAGGGAGCGATGCCCCTTTGCGCCGCCATGGCGCGATGCGGCGCCTGCAGGGTGGCGCCGGCCCAAATGAGCACTCGATCGATGTCGCGGCCGTTCAAGGCCACGCTCTTCATTTGCAGCGTCTTCTCGGCGCGATCGCGCCACACCGTCACGCTGACCTCGGGACTTTGCACGGCGCGCTCAACCTCGCGAAACCGATTGACGACTTTGCCGTCGATCGCGAGCAGCACGTCGCCCGGCTCGAGCAGCGCGGCAGCGGGCGAGCCCGCCACCAGACGATTGATGCCGAGCACCTGGCGGCGTTGCGGATTGTGCTCCTCGAAGCGCCGCACCCATTCGTCGGGCAGGCCCAATTCGCGCGCACCCGCCAGGGATTGCACGTCGAATTCCGCTTCGAAGGAATACAGCGGCCGGCCGTCGGCCACCACGCCGATCATCTCGCTGACCAAATCGGCCGGAATGCCGCGATTGATCTGCTCGAGCTCGCGCTGCGACTCGAACGCAAAGCTCGACCAAAGCGCGACCACATCGCCCTTGTCATCGGTGAGCACGCCGTCGTAGTCCGTTGGCGGATTGATGAGGCTTACCGCTTCCAAATTGCTGTCGCGGAAGCGCAGCGTGCGCGACAGCGGAAATGAAACCACATCGACGCTGGAAATCTGGGTTTTCTGCGACTGGATTTTCGAATCGGCGCGCTCGCCGACCACCCACACGTCATCGCCCGGGCTCAAAGGCCTGGAGACCAGCGTCGCCGCACGCACCGGCGTGGTACCGATCGACTTCGGATCGTAGGAAACGACCGCGAGATTGTGCAGGGGATGGATGAAGACCACCTTGCCCGGCACCTCGACCGTGCCTGCAAACGTGATGCGCACATCGCCCATCGCCACCGGCACCGTATTGCGGTCGATTGCCACGAGACCGCGCTGCGCATCCACGATGACGCCGGTGCCGTGATAATTCTTTTCGGTCACGCCCGAGGTCGAATACGGCATGTCGAAGTTCACCATCACCAGCGACGGCGCCAATCGATCGATGCGCGGATCGCCGGTCTTGGCGAATTGCGTGGACGCGGGTTTGACGACCGAGGGCGGCGGTCCTGCACTCAAGCTGATGCAGGGCCAGGTGCCCAAGGTGTCGTCGCGTTTGCATTCGCGCGCCGGAAACCAGCGCCTGTCCATGCGAATGACCTTGAGTTGAGTCGCACGCGGATCCTCGATGGTGACATAGCGAACCGGCACGCGCGCGCCGTCCGCGAGCTCCGCCAACGCGGCCGCGAAATCCGCCACGGTGTCGACTTTTTTGCCGTTGAACGAGCTGATCAACGCGGCGCGCGGGATGCCGGCGGCGCCGAACACATAGCCCGGGTTGGCGATGTACACGCCCTTGATCGGCACGTTGAAATGCCGCGCCTGCTGATAGGACAGGGTGTGCACCACCGCCTCGCCGAATTCGATGAATTCCGAGGGTGTGATGGCGCTCAAAGACTGCACATCGAGTTCGTGCTGCAGCGATTGACTGCCACGCTGCACTTCGACCTTGACGCGCCGGCCCATATGGCTGTCGAGGACCTCTTCGACAGCCA
>Ga0193753_10001721_pt1 | contig 18349 bp, 25 predicted proteins | sample H1c2metaG_FD_144925 | JGI IMG/M metagenome (GOLD analysis project Ga0193753, IMG submission 144925) | Soil microbial communities from a riparian zone of the East river system, Colorado, United States - H1c2 | ecosystem: Environmental > Terrestrial > Soil > Riparian zone | place: USA: East...
TTTTACTCAGCCTACTTCAGAACGGACCGTTTAACACTACCGAAGTATTCAGCGATGCAGACTTCGAAATCGATGTGTGGAACACGCAAAACGGAGAAAAGAAGCTAAGAATTGAAGGTGCCTTCACGGATTGTGTAAAAGACAATGGCGAAAATACTTAAGCACAAATACCTAGCCAAGCCATGCGAATTCGATGGCATTAAGTTCGCGTCGAAGCTCGAGGCCGGCTACTATCAGCGCCTTAAGTACCTTCAGCTTTCAGGTGAAGTAATTTTTTTTCTCATGCAAGTTCCCTTCATACTTCCAGGGAATATCCGCTACAGGTGCGACTTTCAAATCTTTTGGGCAGACGGTCACATTAGCTTCGTCGATACCAAGGCGATTGAAACTCCCGTTAGCATGAATAAGATAAAGCAAGTTGAAGCACTCTATCCGGTAGAGATAGAGATTTACACAGGGAAAGGAGCGATAAAATGCTAGTGGTCAGAGGGGAGTTAGCAATAAACTTAGAAAAGGTTACAAATTTTGAAGTTAGAACTATGCCTTATAGATCCGATACAAATTCAAATTATATAATATTTAAATTTGGCTTTTGCGATAATATGGGACATGTAGAGTACAAACATTTTAAATTTGAGAATGATGAAGATGCTATAGACGCATTCAGTGAAATTGTAACTCGACTTGCAGAAGGCGAAACAAAAGTGTTTTATATGGATGACCGAGACCTTTGGCCCGACAGAAAGGAAGAATGATGGAGCTACTACCAATAGACCTTTTTAAAGAATGTCCAGATAAGCTCGTCTTTGACTTGCTTAATATACTTCGCCATTTAGAGAAATGGCTGGAAATGGGAAATACTTCAGTACCGTGCAGCATGATAAAAAACCTTCGCTATCTACTTGATGAGAAGCTAAAAGTGATAAATAAGATAGAAGAGGACTAAACCTATGGCTAAGCAGAAGAAAGAGGCGGAGCCGGCCGAAGCTGCTAAACCCAAAGCAAAGAAACCGGCGACAAAAAGAAAACCACCTAAGACACCAAGAGTAAAATCAACCAAGACAGTTGGCCGTCCTAAGATTCCGGAAGAGACTCGAGAGGCTGTCCTGAAATTCTTACGTGAAGGTAATTCTAAGCGTGACGCTTGCCTTGGAGGTGGTATGAGTATTGCTACTTTATGCGAATGGCAAGTTAGAGCAGCGGAAGCAAAAGAGCAAGGCATCACCAATGAATACTCGGAATTTATCGAACAAATTGAGAAAGCGCAGGGCGAAGCGCGACGATATGCCCTCTCATGCTGGCAAAAGCACCTACCCAACGATTGGCGCGCTAGCGTCACTTACCTCGAAAGAACAGATCCAGAGAATTGGGCACCCAAGCAAAAGATAGACATTACCAGCAACGGGCAATCAGTTGGCCCTATGATTGTACCACTCAAGGATGGAGACAGCTAATGGATATCAAGGAATTAGAGTTTATCAGAGACTTCGCCGACTTGCTTGGCAATCTTCAAACCGACATGCTCAATGTGGCACAGGCTATCGATGACGGCGACGAAGATGAACAAATTAAAGAAGTATCACTTAGTAACGTTAATTTCACTTGGTCTCTAGTTCACCACGTGGAAAAGTTAGAAAAGTTATTGTATTCTTTCAAAGAAAAGATAGATGAAAAATATCATCATGTATGGCGAGAAGCTCACCCACATATGCCAGAGACTTACGCGGGCATGATGGAACACCTAGACCAAATAAAATGAGGAAGCCGAAGAAAGAGCTCGAGCCGCTAATGCCGCAACCAGGGCCGCAAACAAAATTCCTTAAGAGTAGCGCGGACATAGCTCTTTACGGCGGAGCTGCCGGAGCAGGCAAGACTTTCGCAGTGCTATTCGAGCCTACCTATCACCTCAATAACCCAGACTTTGGCGCAGTAATATTCCGTAGGAACTCCAAGCAAGTGAGAAATGAAGGAGGGCTATGGGATACCTCCATGAAGATTTACACGCACTACATGCTTCGAGGCGTGCCCAAAGAGAGTACACTCGAATGGATATTCCCTACCGGCTCCCGCGTCACATTCGCTCACTTGCAATATGAATCGGACGTGCTCTCGTGGCAAGGTGCGCAGATCCCCTTAATAATATTCGATGAGCTTACCCACTTCACACGCAGCCAATTCTTTTACTTGCTCTCGCGTAACCGATCCGCTTGCGGCGTGAAGCCTTACGTTAGAGCCACTACTAACCCAGATGCAGACTCGTGGGTGCGTGAATTAGTCGATTGGTGGATAGATCCTAATACCGGCCTAGCTATCGCAGAGCGAAGCGGAGTAGTGCGCTTCTTTGTGCAGATCAACGATAAAATTATTTGGGCGCAGAGCCGCGCAGAACTTACCGAGCGTTACCCAGGCGCGCTCCCTAAGTCTTTCACTTTCGTGTCGGCGTCTATTTATGACAATCAAAAGCTATTGAAAGTGGACCCAGGCTACCTAGCCAATTTGCAGGCTCTTCCGACAGTAGACAGAGAGCGCCTTCTTAATGGAAACTGGAACGTGAAGCCTTCAGCAGGTCTCTACTTCAGGCGAGATTATTTTGAGATCGTGAAGGCCGCGCCTAAAAAAACTAAGGCGGTACGCTATTGGGACAGAGCGGCGACAAAGAAGACAGAAACGAACGACCCAGACTTTACCGTAGGTATACTCTTAGAGAAAGACGCAGACGGCATGCTTTACGTTGCCGACATGGTGAGAATACAAGAGAGCCCGTTAGGAGTGCAGCAGTCTATCGTTAACACAGCCTCTTACGACGGCAAGTCGGTAGCTATAGGCATAGAGCAAGACCCAGGGCAAGCGGGTGTCTTTGAGGCGCAGCATATCTCTCGCTTATTGATTGGTTATAATGTAAAATTATTTAAACCATCGAGTGATAAAATAACGCGCGCTAGTCCAGTATCTGCCCAGGCAGAGGCCCGAAACATTAAGATAGTTCAAGGCGCGTGGAACGAAGACTTTATTAAAGAGCTTGAAAACTTTCCCGAGGGCTCACATGATGACATTGTGGACGCTTTAAGTGGTGCCTTCTCAATGCTTCTCGAGCACAAATACAACTTTTCGGCGATAAACTCATGATGCAAGACCAAGAAAGATTCGACGGATGGGCCAATATTATAACAGGAATTGGCGTTCCAGGCCGTGACAAGACAGCCGGAGGCACCTTCCTTAGTTGCTGGAATTGGAATTCCAGTGCCTACGATGGAATTTATCGAGGTGATGGCCTTACCAAGAGAATCATCGACGTAGTTGCTACGGAGATGGTGAGGCAAGGATGGATAATCGAGGGCGACGCCAACAACAAGATTAACGCCTATATCGATGAGCTTTACGGCGTCGCAGCGCTCACCGACCTTATTAGATGGGCGCGCCTTTATGGTGGTGCTATCATTGTTATGGGTATAGCCGACGGCAGGCCACTCGATGAGCCAGTGGACGAATTTAATATCTACGGAATTAGATGGCTTCGTGTCTTTGATCGCTTCCAAGCAATGCCTAACACCGCTTTCATGTGCGATGATTTAAACTCAGAGCACTACGGCTATCCTGAAATGTATCAGGTGAACGACTACCGCACAGGGAAGACTTTCACGGTTAACCACACGCGCGTTTTAAGGATGGATTGGGCCATGCTCCCGCCACGCGAGCAGATGATAAACCAAGGTTGGGGCGACAGTGCTCTGTCTTCTATTTTCCAGGATATACGCAATTACGGCACGACGATGGCTAATATGGCCGCCATTGTGCAGGACTTCGTCAATACCATTATGAAGATCCCAGGGCTTTCCGATGCCCTTACAGATCAGTGCCAAGAGCTTAATATCACTCGAAGAATTAACTACGCTAACCAGATGAAGTCAATCAATAACATGCTTGTGATTGACAGCATGGAGACGATAGAGAAGCTCACGACTAGCGTAGCAGGGCTTCCCGAGATTATAGACCGCTTCATGCTTATGGTGTGCTCAGTAACGGGGATTCCGGCAACCGTGCTCTTCGGCCGCAGTCCGGCAGGATTCAACGCCACCGGAGAGAGTGACGTACGCAACTACTACGACATGATTAAGAACTATCAGGAAAACAAGCTCAAGCCTTGCTTAGAAAAGCTTGTGCGCTATATTTGCTTGGCCAAGGACGGCCCTTTCAATGGCATCGAGCCGGAAGACTGGAACATTAAATTTGTACCTCTTTGGCAGAATACCGAGGAGCAAGAGGCGACGATCCGCAGGATAGTTGCGGAGACAGATAGCATTTACCTCGATAGAGGCGTACTTGACCCCACAGAGGTAGCTATAAGCCGATTCGGTGGAGATAAGTGGAGTATGAATACAGAGATAGACGTCGAGATGCGTAAGGGCGGCTATAACCCCGAGGAAGTAGCCCAACTTGAACTCGAAAAGAAGAAGCAACAAGAGGTTGACGTAACGGTGGGACCAGATGCTCTAGGACAGGAACAGAGCAATATTTTGGTGATCTAATGCAGCCTTACCAGCAGCCCTATCAAGTCTTCATTAAGAAGAATGTTAGGCAAAAACCCTTGAAGTCCAAAAAGTGGCTCTTTCCGGAAGCTATCGAACGCGAGTACACTCGAGAGCTTTACTCGCTTACGTTTACGCTACGAAAGCTGATTGAAGAGTACCTATTGCCGCAGCTGCCTTCCCTTGTCTTTCAAGCGAATGAGACAGCGCCAGAGCAGCCGCGCGGCGATGACTTCCTAGACGACCTACTTACGACTATGAATTTTATACGCAGGCTAATGTCTCCAAAGATAGTGGAGACCACAGCAGACGCTGTCAGAGTGTCAGAGCAGGTAAACACATTCAATAAAGTTCAATTCGCAAAATTAACCTCTTCCTTGCTATCTATAGACGTTTTCTTCCATGAGCCTTGGCTAGTAGACCAATTAAGTTTATTCGCGACGCAGAATTCACAGTTAATTACCTCGTTAGTGGACGAAGAAATCGAGAGAGTTAGCGGAGTAGTGCAGAGAGGCTTTCAGCAGGGCTTACCGTATAAAAGCGTTGCGGATGAGATTCAGAGCACTTTCGGCGTATCGCGCAGACATGCAAAGCTCATCGCGCGAGATCAAACTGTTAAATTAAATGCTAGTTTGACAAAGCTTAGGCAAGAGGACTTGGGTATCACCGAGTATCAGTGGCAAACATCCGGCGACGAAAGAGTGCGCGCAAGTCACAGAGCTATTGACGGAATGATATGTAGATGGGACGACCCAACCGTTTATAGAAAGCCAGGAGAAAAAAAATGGCATAAGAGGCCTACCACGATGCCACAAAATCATCCAGGCGGGGACGTTCAATGCCGTTGCGTCACTATAGCACAAATTGAAGGGTTTAGCTCCTAACTGCTCGCGAAGAATTAGGGTAGCATATACAATCTTCTAGAAAGGAGATTATTTATGGGAAAGGTTAAAGATTTAGAGGGGATGATTTTCGGAAGGCTTACAGTTTTAAAGTTTTCATCAATAGAGAAAAACAAAGCTATGTGGCTATGCCTTTGTGAATGTGGTGAGAAAAAAATTTGCAGTGGCAACTCAATTAAGCAAGGAAAAACTAAAAGTTGTGGGTGCTTGCATTTGGAAAGTGTCATAGAGAATGTTAAAGGAAGAAAAAAGAAACGTGATGAAGGTATAAGGAAGGAAAATAAGATTCATCCTTTATACATAGTCCTGAATGCCATGATTCAAAGATGCTACAATGAAAAGTGTAAAGAATATAAGTGGTATGGAGTCAAAGGAATTCACGTTTCTGAGGAGTGGAAAAATGATAAAAAGAAATTTATTGAGTGGGGCGAAGAAAACGGTTATCGTAAAGGCTTGCAAATAGATAGGATTGATCCGTCTGGAAATTATGAGCCTCAGAATTGTCAATTCTTGACTAGGGTTAATAACCTCAAAAAGGTTAGAAAAGATAACTTGACAACTGGTAAGCTATACAGTCGGGGGCGTACACCAAAATTCGAAGGGTTTAGCGATGGTTAAGAATACCTATAATATTGCGCGCGGTGTTAATGTATCGGCAGAGCGTGAGAAGAGATTGCAGAACGCACCAGGAGGGTCAAACGTGGGTAGTTACTCAGGTGTCAGCCCCGACAACATGGCGGGCACAAAATGCGGCAACCCAGGCTCTTACCCGATAGATACCATGAAGAGAGCTAAGGCAGCTTTAAGCTATGCCCACAACGCCAAAAATCCCGATTGTATCCGAAAAGAGGTTTACAATAAGTACCCGTCACTTGACCCGAGTAAGAAAGATGGATAGTAACGTAATTCGATATGATTGTAGTTGCTTGGAGATGGAGCCAGAGGGTGCCTATATAACACCCGAAGGATATATCCGTGCAAAAGCGATTGTTACACGCTCAGGAGTTTTTACGTATGCAAATGGAGACGGCTCGCAGAGGAAAGAGCTTCGGTTACCTCAAGATGTATTCCATAGCGACGCTCTTGGCAGCATGCGTCTTATTCCGGTCACTAACGGACACCCTCCCGAAAAGCTCGTTACCGCAGAAAACTCCAAACGCTTAACTGTCGGCTATACCGGAGACACTGTCGAGCAAGATGGGGATTATGTCTTAACTAACCTAGTCATTACCGACGCTGAAACCGTCAGAATGGTGAAGGAGCAGGGGCGAAGAGAGCTATCTTTAGGCTATACAGTTGACTTAGAGCCAGAAGAAGGCGAGTATAACGGCGAGCGTTATGACTTCAAACAGACGAACATAAGATATAACCATCTTGCCCTCGTAGATAGTGCGAGAGCGGGTTCGTCGGCGAGGATAAAACTCGATGGCAATGATGCAGTACAAATTTGTGGAGACAAAGCAATGGCTAATAAGAGAAAAGTCAAGATTGACGCCGTAGAGTATATGGTGGACACTCCCGTCGCAGAATATATAGAAAAGCGCCGAGAGAGTGACAGAGACCGAGATGGCGATGTAGACGATGCAGACCACGTCCGTCGCTTAGAGGACAATGTCAAAAACCTTACCGATGAGCTTGAAAGGGTTCGCGGAGAGTTAGAGACACAGAAAGCAGAGCTTGAAAGAGCGCGTCGAGAACACGACAAGATGCTTGCCGAGCGCGACGCTGTCGGAGTAGGAGAAATGGACGGTAAAGACATGATGAAGAAAGATTCGGCGGACTTCCGCAAGGCAGTATCAGAAAGGGTAAAGCTTATTAAAACAGCTTCCGCTTTCCTTCCTTCGGAAGAAGTTGACAGACTAGACAATGCAAGCGATATAGAGATTAAGAAAGCGGTTATAGGGGCCACTAAAAAGCACGTGTGCTTAGATGGTAAATCGGAAGTCTATGCAGAGACTATGTACGACATTATCGTATCAGAAGCTCACAGCCAGCCAGTCTTAACGAACGTTAAAGCAGCCGTGAAGACTGATGCTAGAAGCGAAATAGATCCTGATGCCGCTCGTCAAGAGATGATCGCTCGCGACAAAGCCAGACTCAAAAAAGCTAAATCATAAGGTGTTACCATGACATTCCCTTTTCAAACAGCGTATCCTATCGACATGCCCATAGGCGTGCCAGGTAGGATAGCGGACAATTGCTTCAAGAATACTCTAAACCCTATAGCGGCTGAAAGTATCTATCCCGCTCGAGGTGTTTGCAAAGCCCCAGGAGAGGACTACGTAGTCACTCTGCCTAGGATTAACCAGAGTGTGAACGTATTCTCAGCGGACCTTATTACGGCTAACGTGATTAATGCCACCGTAAACGGGATTGCGATCACTCCAGTGACTTTCGCTACTTCTCACCTAGCGACAATGAATGCTATCGCCGCAGAGATCGCAGCGCTACCGAACATTGCTAGCGCAGTGGTAGGCGGAGCAAGCAACCGAACTATTACCATCATGAGCGATAACGGCACTTCAATAACCGTTACAGGCTTCTTGGTCACTCTTGGTGCTTCTCAGGCTACCGTTGCTACCACAAACAGTGCGTTCGGAGCTTTCTTCGGCGTCTCTCAGATGGTCTACAATAAATCAAACGTATGGGACCCAACCAACAACCCCTCTATTGCAGGCGTTGCGCCTTACTATACAGGTGATCCGGTACCCGTCCTTACTCAAGGCCGTATTTACGTTGTGCCTGAAACTGTCGTTACAGCTGAAAGCCCCGTATACGTTCGCTTTACAGGCAATGGCTTGTATCAGACTTTAGGGCTCTTCCGCGGCGACGCAGATAGCACAACTTGCCAACTTATTGCAGCAACTTCCGCCAAGTGGAGAGAAGGCAATGGCGTAGTAGGTGGCATTGCAGTTTTAGAACTTACAATCTCTTAAGGAACAGCCATGAGTAAAATAAAGATCAACAGTGTTCACTTGGATGCGGTAGGTTCACTCTTCTTCGCCACGCAGTTGAACTATATCCAGTCGCAAGTCTACAAGTATGAGTACCCCGCCTTAGAGGCGTTCAACGTCATACCTATTTCGACAGATGTACCCGCCGGAGCGGAATACGTCACCTATATGGCCTATCAGGCGACAGGCCGTGCTAGGATAGTCGAATCCTATGCGGATGACTTGCCAGCAGCAGACTTGCAGGGCTTCCAGTTCATGCAAAAGATTAAGACGATAGGAGCTTCCTACCGCTACTCTCACCAAGAGATTTTAGCGGCGCAGTGGGCTAATGTCGACTTACCATTCAACCAAGCGGAAGCAGCTCGTAGAGCTATTATGCAAGAGATCAATACTCTTGCTTTCGTTGGTAACGTTCCAGGTGGCTTTACCGGCTTCTTCAATAACCCTAGCGTGCCTCTTTACACAGTGCCCGCAGACGGTACAGGTAACGTGACATTTTGGTCAGCTAAGACGCCAGACCAAATCTTGCGCGACCTTAACTCGCTTGTAAATCAGGTAGTTACTAATTCGAATAACGTTGAAAGACCCGACACAGTTTTATTGCCAGTAGAGCAATACACTTTGATCGCTTCGACTCCACGCTCGAGCACAAGCGACACCACGATCCTAAATTACTTCTTGTTAAACAACCCTTACGTAGAGCAGGTTATCCCAGTTCCTCAGCTTGCAGGCGCAGGCCCAACAGGCTTGGATATCATGATCGCGTACGAAATGAACGTTAACAAGTTGAAGATGGAAATACCGCAGCCTTTCACCCAATACCCACCGCAAGAACGTAACTTAGAGTTCGTTATCAATTGCGTGGCTCGCTTTGGTGGCGTCAGCATTTTCTATCCTCTTTCTGTTAACATCGGTCAAGGTATATAGGAGGTGTTCAATGGCTTCGATCACTAACACGGGTAAGAATATCCAGACATGGCCTTACCATGGCGGTGCCATGGTAAAGCTTGGTCCAGGTGACACGGATGTCACCTCGGAGCAACTAGCAGGTTTACAAAAGCACCCAGTCTTCAAGGACTTCGTGAAGAAGAAATTATTGCTAGTGAATCTCACAGAAGAAGAGCAAGACGAAGCTGCAAGGCAGAGACTTGCCAAGACGAAGGAGCAAGAAGCTTCGACGGAAGCAGACAAGCCCAAGGAAGAGGGACTTGAAACTTTATCTCAAAGAGAGCTTGTAAAGCGTATCAGTGAGATGACAGACAAAGAACAGCTCGAGCAGCTAGCGCACGATGGGCGACCACGTGTAGCCGAAGCAGCTAAGCAACAACTTGCAAGCCTTTAGGATTTTATGGCTCAGCCACATGACGTTACAAACCAGGAAGTAATAGACGTATTATTCATAATAGCGCCTCAGTTTGTAACGGACGACCCAGACAAGCTTAACACGTACTATGTACTGTTAGACCAGTTGCGTTGTTTTTACAACAATAGGGTGTGGTGTTGTGGGGGTGCTCTTGCCTTGGCTAACTTGCTAGCTCATTATTTGACACTAGCAGGCAATCCCAATTTAGGTTTAATAGCCAATATGAGTGAGGGAGATTTATCAATAGGTTATGTCGCAACGGCAACCGAAGGATTCTTCTCCCTCACAGCATATGGCAAAGCCTTTGAGATGATGAGAAAGCAAATTAAAGCAGGCCCGCTTGTTGCTACGGGGTGCACGCGAGTTCCAGGAACGTTAGCATGGGGACCTTTTTATGGCACGCCGTACGGCCCTTGTTGTTGACCGTGACCTTGGTTATAGGGATATCGTCAGGGAAGTTGAAAGATTCCAAAGATCAGAGATCCTTATAGGATTCCAAGAAGGGACGATAACGCACGTCCAAACTAAGGGCGATAGAGCGAAGACAGGCGGCCTAAGCATGCCTCAAATTGCCGCAGAGAATGAATTCGGAACTCAAAGAATTCCAGAGCGCTCCTTTATGCGCACCTCCTTTGATGAGAATGTCACGCGGATTCAAGCTCTCATACGAAGAGAATATGAGCAAGTGGTCGATGGAAATAAGACGGAAGCCAATGCTTTAGGTCTTGTGGGCCTATATGTTGTGGGGCTCATACAGCAGAAAATTAGACAGATCACGCAGCCACCTAACTCGCCTACAACGATCGCTATTAAGAAGAGCTCCAAGCCACTAATAGACTTTGGTCAGATGGTGGGCTCTGTCACTTATGTAGTGGGTAGAACAAGATGACTCCATTCGAATTCTTCCGCACGCCTATAGAAATCCGCAGGTACACTCAAGGATTTTATCAAGACGGTATTTGGATAATAGGCACATATATCGGCATCTTGGCAGACCTCATAACGGGCAACGTTGTAAGCCTGTCTTACAATGGCATAAGCCTAGGCGTTACTCCTTATGCCGTTTCGTCTATGGCCACCATGCAGGCCGTAGCAGCAAAGATTAAGCTTCAGCCAGGAATAAGCGATGTGATTGTCAGAAGCGGCGGAATGCTTATTGAAATCATTCCTACGCAGCCAGGTTTATCGGTAGTGACAAATTTTACCGTTACAGGCGGAGCAAGCCAGCCGACTCTTGTAAATATAAATCAGCCGACAGTTATTGCCGCCACTGCCAGCGTTCAACCGCTAGGCAAAGATATAGAGCTCGTTCCAGAAGGCCGAAGAGATAGCGCAGAGTTTAAGTTTTACTCGTCCACCGAGATCTATGGCATCACGACTCAAAACCCCGATCAAGTGACAGTGCTCAAGGCTCCTTTTACGGGCATAGTTTACGAAGTAGTAAATATTAGTGACTGGCAAAACAATTCAAATTTTAATACAGTTAATCATTATAAGTTTATTGCTTTGCGGCTTCACCCTCTTCCAGGCGTGCTAGGATGATGACTCCAGTCGAGGACTTAATGGAAGAAATCCTAAAAGAAAATTCTTGGAGATTCGCGGAAGCTGTCAAGGATGAAATCATCGAGCAAATTGTCGAAGTGGTCCTCAATGAATTGGGGATAAGCGGGTGCAGAGTAATGCTTATAGAGAGGATTACCGCTCAGGTAAAAAAAGCGAGGGCTAAATGCCGATAGTCTTTAACGACCTTAGGACGATCCTCTATAATTGGGCCTTCGCAAATACTCCGACAGGCATGCCAGTAATATGGTACTACCCTAATGCTCCTAGGCCCGTAGTAGACTATGTCACGCTAAATATTTCTGCCGTGCAGCAAATAGGATGGGACTTCGTTCCAGGCCCTACGATAACTTCAGGGTCAGTAACGCAGGTAGGAGATAGAGAATTCACTTTAACGGCCCAAGCCTATGGCGGGGACGTGATGACAGTGCTAAATAATCTAAGAACTTCTTTGCAAAAACAAACGGTTTTAGATACTCTACGCACTAGCGGAGTTGTGTTCGTCGATTGGTTCCCGATCAACAATATTACCGAACTAGTGGACTCGCGCTTCGAGCAGAGAGGCTCTATGGATATACTCTTTAGGATTGCAGACACCTACGGAGATACGCTCGGCACGATAGCTCAGGCGGAAATTACCGAAGAATTGTTTATTGCTGATGGCACACAAGTGCTCGATCAAACGGTACTCATTCCGGAAACTATTTAGGAGACGAATATGCCTTTAAACGACATTGTGAACGTTCAAATCACAAGACAGACGCAAGCCGTTCAACAGGCCGGCTTTGGACTTCTAATGATTCTTGGGACGTTTAAACGCTTCAACGATTTGATTCGCAAATACACCTCTATGGAGGGAGTAGCAGAAGACTTCGTGCCTTCAGATCCCGAGTATGTTGCGGCCGAAGCTGTCTTCAGCCAGAGTATTACTCCCGACGCAATCTTCATCGGAAGGCGTCCAGCGGACTCCGCTACCATAGACGTGATCACGGCTATGGCGGCTAGGAATTACACCGTAACCATTAATGGAACGGCCTACACGCTCAATAACTACACAAACACGTCTCAGCAGTCCACTTTGACGATGAACGGCGACTTTGTCACTAACAACCTAATCATGATGCACCTAAATGGTGAAGTTGTCGGAACTGTTATAAGTAAGATAACCTATAGCACTCCTTTTACTTCAGGCACTAGCACTATCACGACAGTTAACGGGGTGGCAGCAGGAGCAGGCGTTCCATATACTTCTAGCAACGCCGGAACTCTAACGGCTATAGCGGCTCAGCTAGCAGGTTTAACGGGGGTAGTAGCGAGCGCAGTGTCTAACGGCACAGACACCATTACGGTCACCTTCACTAATCCAGGAGATAATACAATCGATAGTTCGGTGACTACCGGCGGCTCAGCCCCTACAGCTACTATTGTAGAAGGCGGCTTCTTGTTTGATACCGACCAAGCGACCACAATGGATAATATCCGATTAGCTCTCTTGGATATTCCTACGGTTCAGACTATCGAAATATTGCCCAGCGGTCCTAATCCCGATCGAATTATAGCTATTACCACCAAGCCTAACCAAAGTAGCGTTATAGATTACTTTTCGGTCAATCTTGGAGCTTCTCAAGCGACATTTAGCATTGCCACAGGCACATTGCCAACAACCAGAGAGACGATAGCTAACGCTCTTGCGCAGCTCATCAATGATGACTCTAGCGTGGCTGTCACTCAAAGTATACCGCTTGTGACTGGAAACTCAACGCTTGTAACTCTCAACGGAAACCCGTTAACTCCGGTAGTCTATGCTTCCAGCAACGTAGCAACGTTGACAGCTATAGCCGCAGAGATTGAAACAGATCCTAGCGTTTTAACTGCCGTATCTGATGGTGTTGACACTATTACCATTACGCCAGTTGACGGCCAAGGCGTCGAAGCTACTTTCGCCACAACTCTAGGAACTACGCAGCCAACTTGGACCTACGTCTATCAGAATATTGTAAACGCGATAGACAATGCAGATGGAACTCTAACAGTAGAAAGCACAGTTCCAGGCACTCCTTGGACGCTTTCAGTCTCCACCAATATTGTAAATGCAAACAGAGGCTTGGTAACTATTCAAGAGGCTAACCCTAACGCGGTCTATGCCATTACCTTGAATAATACTTTGATCCAATACACAGCTCCTACAGATGTTCAAAGCAATGAGCAGATTGCGACGGCAATGGTAGGTCTAATTAATGCGTCAACTGTTGCAGTAAGCGCCACAGATAACGGCGACGGTTCCTTTATCATTGAATCGAATACCGAATCTTTAACCTACACGGCACAGATTATTCCGGTACTGATGACGTATCAATTTGGACTTCTTATAGAGCCGTTAGTGCCGTCCGAGGCCGTAGTCGATAGCTTAGATGCTATTCAGGCGGTTAACGATGATTGGTATGCGTTGGCAATCATAGAACGAACAAGTGGCACAGTGCAGCAGGCAGCGGCTTGGATTGAAGCAAGAATTAAGATATTTGGTACAGCTTCAGCAGATCCGGATATCATAGACGTTCCAGTAGGCGTCGATCAGACTTCTATAGCGGCGATCCTCAATAATTTGGGTTATGTAAGAACGTTCGTACTTTACCACCAAGATGCCGATAGCGACTTCCCCGAGTGTGCTTGGTTCGGTGATTGTCTCCCCTTGACTCCAGGCTCCGAAACTTGGGCGTTCAAGACTTTGAGCTCGATGTCGACTAGTGACCTTTCAGCTAACCAGAGCAACAACGCTCGTTCAAAGAGAGCGAATACTTATGAGTATGTGGCCGGCTTCGGTATAACCCAGAATGGAACTATGGCTCAAGGGGAGTATATAGACATTATTCGCGGTATCGATTGGCTTGTGTCCACTATTCAGTCGTATGTCTTTACGATCCTAGTGCAAAGCCCTAAATTACCGTACACTGATGCAGGAATTACCGCCGTCGAAGCTCAGATAAGACGCGCGCTAAATGAAGGTATTACGAACAACTTTATTGCAGCGCAACCAGAGTACACCGTTACAGTGCCACGCGCTATAGATGTGTCCTCCGCAGATAAGGCGGCGCGTATACTTAGAAATGTACGCTTTCAAGCGACGCTTGCCGGAGCTATTCAGGCCGTGAGAATTCAGGGCACCGTAACCGTTTAAGGAGAGAGAGAATGAGTGTACGCACATACGATCCTAAGAGTGTTATCATAACCATCGGTGGCGTGCCCATGTCGGGCTTCTCCGATGGCACGTTTTTAGAGGTTAACCGTGACGAAGCCACTTGGAATAAAGTGGTAGGGGCCGACGGCTACGTGACGCGTGGAAAGACTAATAATTTTACCGGCACCATAACGTTGACATTGAAGCAGAGTAGTCCGTCGAATGACGTGCTTAGTGGCTTCATGGCAGCGGATGAAATTTCTAACGTTGGCATAGTACCGATCCTTATTAAGGACCTTTCGGGCAACTCGACCTATTTCTCGGCGCAAGGATGGATTCAGCAGTATCCCTCCTCTACCTTCGGGAAAGAGATCAATGACCGAGAGTGGGTGATAGCTCTTGCAGACCTAGACCTATTCGTGGGAAGCAACGCGGAGACCGTATAAGATGGCTATAGAGACCAAAGAAAGAAAAATTGGTGAAGCCGTCTATATGGTGACTCAGTTGCCAGCTAGACGCGCTTTAAGGCTCAAGGCTAAGCTTATGAAGCTCTTCGGGGCTTCAGTCACGCAGATGCTTTTAACCGCCTTAGAGCCGGAAGAGAAGAAGCGCGCCGAGATGAATGAAGAGGAACTCGAGCAGTACAGCAAGACAAGCGCCATTGAAAGGTACAAGATCCAAGACCTACGAAAAACAAGTGTAGTTAGAGGCGTTCAGCTTCTTGCGCAGGGCTTAGACGATAAAACCTTCGACGAACTTTGCATGGAGCTCGTGCAGGGTATCCGTCGTAATGGCATCGAAATGAATGGTGCTACTGTCGACCTCGACTTTGCAGGAAACCTAACCGAGTTTTTTGCAGTGGTCCTCTTTATGTTGGAGGTGAACTTCGGCGATTTTTTTTTGGTTGCCCAGAGTACTGGAAGCCAATTTCAGGCATCACAGGAAACGGGGCTCGAGACGGATACGAAAAAAACCTACACTTTTCGATCCGAGAAGAATTCGTAATATGGCGATTAGTGCTTGAAAAAGTAGCCTCGTTGCAGGAGCTAGAAACGATATGGAGCCTTGACGATGTGATGCGTTTGAATGCTTTGTTAGACATGCGCAACGACCTACAGGCAGTAGAACGCAAAAGGCACGGTAGAAAATATGACCATAGTTAGGTCTCTCCTCACTAGAATAGGCTTCGAAGTAGATCGTAGAGGTCTCGACAACGTCGATAGAGCCGTTCAAGGTTTTAAGAGGCGGATTGTTTTTACCGGTCGCGACCTCAAGGACTTTGCCTTTGAAGCTGCCGGATTCCTTGGAGAAATCTCTAGGGCTAACGTAGACGTTGCAGAGCTCGCGCGTAATACCAATACTAGCGTAGAGCGCTTCGTAGCTCTTCGTGAAGCAGCTAAGCAGTTCCGCTTCGACCCAGGTCAGTTCGATCATACCTTTTCTAGACTGTCAGAGCTTTTACGCGAAGCAAAGAGCGGCTATGGCGAAGTCTATGAGATCGCTCGAAAGTCTTACGGCCAACTAAATCTAGTTCCTTTTGCTCAGACGGGAGACGTGGAGGGGGCTTTAAACGCTGTCCTACGCTACGTAGAATCTATAGACAAAGCTAGCGATCAAGTAGCAATACTTAGAGACGTAATTGGTGGTGGCGCAGAGAATAGCCTTATTAGAGTTATTGAAGGAGGCATAGACAAGTTCAATGAAGCTGCCGACGCAAATAGAAATTTCGGTAAATCATTCGCCGACTCGCTTCCAGATCAAAAAAAGTATCTCGAAAACCTAAGTAAGCTAGAAAAGCAATACGAACAGCTTAAACAGACTGCCGCAACGGTACTAGCTCCCGCAGCTTCGGTAGGATTAAACTTTGTCGATACAGGTTTAAAGGGCATTCAATTTATTCGAGACAAAGCAGAGAATGAAGGTAAGGAAGAGGCAAGGAACTTTGTAGGCCAGGCGATAGCCGATTCTGTCTACCGCCTCTTCGGTTATGAGCCCCTTGTCGATGTGCAAAATAAGGTCTACGAAGATGATATTGAATTCCAACGCAGGCTCTTCCAGGAGTACCAAAGAATTCAACAGCAGAAGACTCAGCCCACGACCGTTAACAATACAATCGACGTAAATGTAGCGCCAGGAACTCCAGAAGAACAAAGAATTCAGATAGCCGAAGCTGTCCGCGATGAGATTGAGGCCTTCTATGATGAGAAAAACCGCGAAGTAATCAGCAATAATCCGCAGGTCGAATAATGGTTTTATCTCTAATCTATGGCAAGAAATACGACAAGGGACAGATAAAGAGCGAGTTCGGCTCCGTCACCTTTGACACCGTTGTGCAAGAGGACCACCGCTACGTCTCCCGCGTCACTCATTACCCAGTAGAGTTCGGCACCATTATCTCGGACCACATAATCAAAGAGCCCGATGTTGTTGTACTTTCAGGAGTGGTGTCAGATACGCCGCTTAATATATTGGCTCCATTCAATCGGTCGACAGCAGCCTTTAATCAATTGGTGTTACTTCAGGCTCGCAGGATAGTTTTAGACGTCGTTACGGGGATTAAGGTTTACCGTAATATGACGATCACTAGCCTTGACGTTCCTAGGAGTGTTCGCACAGGGCAGACGCTCACTTTTAATATTGAGCTACAGAAAATCATCTATGACGATACGGTACAAGTTGAACTCAATGCAGGAAATATCTTTGAGGGCGTTCAAGATAATACCCCTCGAGCTATTGTTAAAGATAACTCAAATATTCCATTTCTTAAGTTCGATCCTCCGCTAAGCCTTAAAGACCAAGCTCAGACAGCGGTTAACGTTGGAGTGCAGTCTTTGGCTACAGTTCCCACGGCAATGCTTCCTCAAGTAGCTACTGTCACACGCTCAATTTTGGGGTTAGTCTAATGTTTATCATTCCCTTTAAGGAGCCAGGAGCGTGGCAAGCGCAGATCCAATTAAGCGGCATCATCTTCATCTTAAAATTCCAGTGGAATGCCTTAAATGAGTATTGGGTGATGGACATATACAACCGAAACGATGAGCCAGTATTGCTCGGCGTTAAAGTTGTAGCTAACTGGAATTTGACAGATCAATTTGTCGCTATAGGAATGCCTCCAGGTGATATCGTGTGCTTAAATGTGCTAGGTGATTGGGGCAAGATTCGGCGCTTTGACATGGGAGACGTGGCAGAGCTATTTTACTACGAAGCAGGCGAGTTGGATGCTATTGAGCCAGAGGTGGCAGTAGTATGACAAAGTTTATTCGATCCGCTACAGTTGTCATTAGGATTCATAAAAACGACTTCTCAGGTTATGAAGAGACTATCACCTTGAAGGGCTTGCGCGTAGCGTTCGGCATCCAAAAGAATTTGGCAGTGCAGACCAATGTAGGCATTATCAGATTGTGGAATTTGAATCCTAGCCACAGGAACGCTTTAAAGGGCTATGGCGATGAGGTTACTATCTATGCCGGTTACGAAAGGGGTGCGGGAGAGCAACTCCTATACAGGGGCGACACTACCGCTATATCGCACTCATTCGACTTGCCAGAGATCGTCACGACGCTTGAATGTGGAGACGGGGAGCGATATGTCAATCAGAAACACCAATCACTTTCTTTCCAGGCGGGAACGAAGGTTGAAGATATTATCCGTGCGATTGCCGCGAAAATGGGTATTAGCATTGTGGAGCCTCCTTCTAATGCCCTTGCTTCCCTTGGCAATATGGTTTATGAGCTAGGGTTCTCCACTACAGGAATGCTTAAAGAGGCTTTAACAAAGGTAACGGCTTACGCAGGGCTTCAATGGAGCGTTCAAAATAACGGTCTTCAGATTATCCCGCAGGACGGAACAATAGGCCAGCCGGCCTATAG
>Ga0193753_10001722_pt1 | contig 18339 bp, 15 predicted proteins | sample H1c2metaG_FD_144925 | JGI IMG/M metagenome (GOLD analysis project Ga0193753, IMG submission 144925) | Soil microbial communities from a riparian zone of the East river system, Colorado, United States - H1c2 | ecosystem: Environmental > Terrestrial > Soil > Riparian zone | place: USA: East...
CGAGAGTCGAAAGAGCTGTCTCGTCCTCGAGAATCATCCGATCTTCGGCGGCGAAGCGAAGCAGAATGAGTTTCTCGTCAACGGCGTCCGTCTCATCGCGCCGCAGGGCTCCAACGATTTCGGCGTACCTCGTCAGGGCGCGGGTTGGCAGAGCGAGATGTGGGACGACCTCAAGATGCCGCGCGAATTCGAGTGGTCGCGCTCCGGCGATTCGTCGAGCGACCTTCGCATGGCACAGGACAACTACCAGCCGATGGAGGGCATCGGCGAATACGGCGTGGATATCGGCTACTTCTTCGACCAGCACTCGACCATCGCCAAAACGAACGTACCCACCTGGCGCAAGAACATCTGGCAGAATGATCTCGCCGACCTGCCGGTCAGCGACGACGTGAAGCGCGATCTCGTCGCCTGGCGCAGTACGAATCCAGACACAAAGGGCATGGCCGGCGAACAGTTCGCCCGCTACCTCGACACGATGTCGTATCGCGACTACCTCGAAAAGGTTCTCGGGCACAAGCCCGAGGTGACCAAGATGATCGAGCCGGCCATCGGTCTGATCAGCGGTGCGAGCCCCGACGCTGTCAGCGCCCACGCGGCGCAGCAGATCGGCATGCCGGGTGTGAGCCGAGTTCGCGGGCGCAACAGCGGGCTTGGGTTGTCGTTCCCGGGCGGGAATGTCACTTATGGCAGGCATCTCGTGAAGAAGTTGATCCCCGATTCGATCGGCGGCGAGCTGTCGTTCGATGGCGTGTTGAATGGCACTGTGAATTGGAAAGCGCTCGACCGCACGGGGCAACCGACGCGGGTTCGTGTGGGCGCGACGGTCGTTCGAGTAGAGCACATCGGGGCTCCCGACTCGAGCGAGTCTGTGGCCGTCACGTATACGAAGGGCGGACGGCTGTTCCGGGTGCGCGCGCGTCGCGTGGCAGTCGCGAGCGGCGGCTGGGTCACCAAGCATATCGTGGCCGGACTGCCGTCAGAGATCATTGATGCCTACGGCACGTTTCAGTACGCGCCGGCGCTCATCGTCAACGTTGCACTCACGAACTGGCGCTTCATGCACAAGCTCGGCATCACGGCGGCGCGTTGGTTCGACGCCAACGGTCTCGGATTCGTCGCGAACATCCGCCGGCAGATGACGATTGGCGGATATCGTGCCCCCGTCGATCCGGATCAGCCAACGGTGCTGACCTTTTATATGGGTCTGTACACGCCGGGAAAGACAGCGGCGGAGCAAGGTGCGCTCAACCGCACCAAGCTTTTCGCAACGTCATACGCGGACTATGAACGTATGATGCTCGCCCAATTGCGCCGACAATTCTCGGCGAGCGGGTTCGTTGCCAAGCGCGATGTGGCGGGAATCATACTCAACCGATGGGGCCACGCGCGACTCGTGCAGCCGCCGGGTTGGTTCTATGGCACCGACGGCAAGCCGGCGCCGCGCGAGATCGTCGCGAAAGGATTTGGCAGAATCACCATTGGTCATTCGGAGCTCAACGGACACCAAAGCGCGACCGGCGCGATGGCTCAGGGCAAGCGGCTTGGCGACGCGGCGAGCGCATCACCGCCCTGAGCCATCGCATTCATTCGCATCGCACGCTGTCGCGTGCTACGGTTTTTTCACCGCGGCCTTTGTGTCCTTGCCGGTTTGCGTGAGGTCGGCATGCGCATCGGCCTTGCTCTTCTTGAGGCCGTGTTTTGCTTTGCGCGAGAGGTTTTTCCCCTTGTGACTCACGCCTTGCGCAGCCTTGCCCACACTACCGCCAATCTTGTGCACTCCGGTCACGTCACCGGCCGCGGTTTTCGTCGCGTTGCCCGCCTTCGTGAGCGCGTTATGTGTCGTGCTGCCGACGTGTTTCGCACCCTTTTTAATCCCATTCCCGGTCTTCTTGAGAACGTGATGTGTCTGGTCCCCTACTTTCTTGATCGTCTGCCCACTCGCCGGTGCGGCGAGCGCGGCGGTCAATCCGACGATCGCCAGAGCAAGTTGAATTCTCATATGGATACATCTCGGTATGGGCCCCTCTCCCTGTCCATCGCATCTCGCGCGCGCGGGGCGCCGTCGCGAAACGGGCTCGACAGAGCCTCCCTTACTCGTTAGTAACGCAAAGGTCAGGCGAGAAATGCGATTCGGGCCGAAACCCCCGGGATCTTTGCGCGGCCGGCTCGGCCGGCGACTACAACGAGCGGATCAGCGACGTTGGGGAACCACAGGATGATCGACTTTGGGAACGACACGATGACTGATATCGACAGAATGATCGGCGCGGATTCGGAGCTTCGACTCCTGTTAGGCGAAGTCCGGTCGCGCTTCGACAGTGACTCGGCACACGACATCGGGCATTTGAAGCGAGTCGCGGCATGGACGGTGCGACTCGCCGGCGATGGCGTTCGCTCACGGCTTTGCATTGCGGCCGCGTTGCTGCATGACGTCGTGAATATTCCAAAGACACACGCCGATCGATCGCGCGCGAGCGAGCGATCCGCCGACGTCGCGCGAGACTTACTTCCGAGATTGGGCTTCGCGCCCCCTGACGTGACGTTGATCGCTGACGCGATTCGGGATCATAGTTTCTCGCGCGGCGCGGTACCCGAGTCCGCGTTGGGACGCGCCCTTCAGGACGCGGATCGTCTCGAGGCGCTCGGCGTCATTGGGACCTTTCGATGCATCGCAACCGGCGTGCGCTTCGATGCGGAGTTTTTTCACGCCACCGACCCGTGGGCTTCGGACCGTCCGCTGGACGACGCGCGCTACTCCGTCGACCACTACTTCACCAAACTCCTCAAGCTGCCTGCGACATTTCACACCCTCGGCGGCCGGACGGAGGCGGAGCGGCGCGCCGGCGTCATGCGCGCGCTCCTCGAATCGCTCGCGCTGGAGATCGATCAACCGCTCACGCGCGTTGTAGGCTAAATTCCCCCCGTTCATTGCCGGCGCGATCGCGCCGGTGCAAGCCCGTCATATTGGTGAGGCGATGAAGGCATCGGCGGACGTCGTAGTGATCGGCGGCGGAATCATGGGCGCGAGCACCGCCTATCATTTGGCGAAACGCGGTTGCACCAACGTCGTCGTGTTGGAGGCGGGTGAGATGTTCGGCCTTGGCTCGACGGGGTTGAACGCGGGTGGAATTCGCTATCAGTTTGCCACGGCCGTCAACATCGAGCTCTCGAAGTTGAGTATCGAGATGATGACGCATTTCGCCAGTGAGATGGACCAGGAAGTCGGGTTGCGGCGGTGCGGCTACCTGTTCATGCTCGACAACGACGCCGATCTCGCGCAATTCCGAAAGAACGTCGCATTACAGAATGCTCATGATGTCCCGAGCCAAATCGTCGGCCCCGCGGAGATCGCGACGCTCGCCCCCGAAGTGAACATCGACGGAATCATCGGAGGGTCCTGGTGCCCGCAGGACGGGCTCGTCGATCCAAACGGACTCCTCCAAGGGTATGTGTCGCAAGCGCGACGGCTCGGCGCGACCATGCTCACCGGAACGCCGGCGACGGCGATCGATGTCGTCGGTGGACGCGTGCGGCGCGTCGTGACTAGCGCGGGCGCAATCGAGACGCAAACCGTCGTCATCGCAACCGGCCCGTGGTCTGCGCAGGTGGGCGCGATGGTTGGCGTTGACCTCCCAATTGTCCCGATCCGCCGTCAGATCGCCGTGACGGCACCCATTCCCGGACTTCGCTCCGATTTTCCGTTCGTCATCGATTTCTCACGCGCGCTCTACTTCCACAAAGAGGGCGCGGGAATTCTGACCGGCATGTCAAACCGCGACGAACCACCGGGATTCGACACGACCGTCGATCAAGATTGGCGCCTGAATCATTTGGAGAATGCGATGGAACGGCTTCCGTTGCTCGGCGATGCCGAGATCTCGGCGGAGTGGGCTGGGCTCTACGAAGTGACGCCCGACGATCAGCCAATACTCGGTCGGATTCCACAGGTCGACGGACTCGTCGTGTGCGCTGGATTCAGCGGACACGGGCTGATGCACGGCCCGGCAGCGGGGCTTCTGATGGCTGAGGAAATTCTCGAGGGCCAGGCTCACACGATCGACATCGATCCGCTGCGATGGGAGCGATTTGGCGCGGGTGTGAGCGCCGGCGAGTACAACGTCGTCTAATAGCGCCTGCGCGTGCTACGAACGATAGCGCGCGAGATATTCTCGCCACATTTGTAGCTCGTTTGGCACCGCAGAACCGTCTCGGAGTGCGTTGAACACCTCGAGCGGAACTTCGACTGCGGTGCCGACGGGGAGCGCGAGATATGAGATCGTACCCACGCCCTCATGTCGGCCGAGAAGGACTCTGTTCAACGCGTCGACGTTCGCAGTGCCTGGGCCAACGACCCGTAGTTCGTTCGCCGCGAACAACGTCAACGCATTTCCGAGGAGACCGGAGCGCGAGTTGTCGCCGACAGGAATGTCGATCACTCGTTTCGGACCGTCCGCCAGTGTCTCGACCACCGCATGCGCAGTCGGATTGTCGAAGTCGACATGGCCGGCCTCAGTGCGCATGGTGTATTGCACGAGCTCCGCCGGTCGTTGCAGGTCGAACACGCACTCCGACAGGCGACTGGAGCGCTCGTCGTCCGCGAGTCGCGTTGCGTCTCGCACGAAGACGTCGCGCCGAAATCGTTGATCGAGAAAAAAATCCGACGTCAGCTCTCGCAGGTTTGGATCCTCGATTTTCGACAGCGCCTCACGTGCGGCGGCTGTGAGCACAAAGGAATCGAAGTTGTCGGCGATCGTCGCCGAACCGGCGGGATGCAGGCCGATCGTCGACATGTCGGCGCGGACCTGCGAGACGTACATCGGTTCCCATGTCGGCTGCAGATACTCATGAGCGAAATACTCGATCGGCCGGTTCTGTTGCATCTGTTGCCATCCCGAATTCGCCATGAAGCTGGCTTGCAACGGGGGCGCACCGGCGGCGATGAGCGCTTGGATCTGATCCATTGCCGCGCGAAATCTGTCGACGCTGTTGCCGGTGCAGGTCGCGGCGATCTCGCGAATGAGATATTGAAATGGCGCATCGGCGGCCCAGCCGGGCGCTGTATTGTAACTCACGTATACGAGACCACCCGGGGCGAGCCAGCGATCGATGAAGCGGCGCAAGGCTTCGCGACTGCGCGCATCGATCCAACTGTAGACGCCATGCGCGACGATGTAGTCGAAGCGAGGGAGGTCGAGGTCGATGGCCGACGCGAAGTCGTGCCCGTGCAGAGTGAGATTGCCGATACCCGCATCCTCGCACAGACCGCGGGCGTGTGCGATGTGATCCGGCATCGCATCTATTCCGTGGAAAACGCCGGCTGGATGCGTGGCCGCGATGATCGCCGCAGTGACACCTTGGCCGCAACCCAGCTCGCACCACGTGAATCGTCCGGCGCGGGATGGCGCCTCGAAGCCGGACAGCGTCGCGACGAAATCCAACCACGCCGGCGCCAACTCTCGAACGTAGTTGTACGCGTACGGAACGTCGCTGACGTATCCGGCGGCGGAATGCGTCAACGATGGCGCCCGTAGACGCTCCGCGCGACTACTGCTTTATGTATGCGTCCACCGCAGCGGTCGCCTTGTTGGCGACCTTCGCCTTGGCCATGATCACGCCGCCTTTCACGGAACCGCCTGCGTGAGACTGTGACGCTTCAACTCGACGGCATCATCATCTCGACGCCGCGCAAACCATAGTCTGCGCCACAAGACGCGTCAATGATATTCGTTCACGCGGATGCGCCACGCGCGTCGCCACGATGCGCGAGAATCCAGCGAACGTGCTCGCGCTGGTTGTGGTACATTCCCGCGCCGAGTAGACCCGCGGCGACCATGAGTATCAGTTGAACCGCACTCGCGCCGGCACCCCGTTGAATCCCGCGGCTCGCCTCGATCGCGATTGCAACGACTGCGCATTCGAGCGCCACCCGCGCCACGATGGCCCGGAAAGGCGACTGACTACGCCCTCTCGCTTCGGTCAGTAGATATCCGAGCACGGTCAACGACGCGACGGGTTCGAGCAATCGTAGCATCTGTTCCGTCAAATCATTGTTCGATCCGGTGAGGCCGACCTCCATCTGCCAACCGCCGATCCCCAACGCCAACGGAAGAAACACCATCGCGACGAAGTACACCGCGATATACGGCGCGGCGCTCCGCAACGCATCGGCCTCGAACCGTCGGTCCGGTCCGTCGCCGACGCCGGGACGTGACGACTCGAACCATGTCATGAGTGCGACGAGCACAACGAGCCCCATGCCGATGAATGGATAGCGCGACAACACGGGGAACGTGCCCAACAACATCCATCCGGCTGCAAGCGCTCCCATGGTTCGGCTGCTGAAGAGTCCTGGCGGCCCAAAGTGATTTCGCTGCACCGCCGACATGAGCCGCGCACCGAGGAGTCCGAGCGGAATCAACGACAGGAGACGGATCGAATCGGCCAGCGCGGACAGACTTGCAACCAGCAGCAGTGGAATGAGCACGTAGATCAGACCAATGAGCGGGATCTCGAGCGACAACCGGCCAACGAGTCTCGCGTTCACACTGATGCGGCGCGTCAGGAGCCGAACCAGGATCGCGCCGATGGCGGCCCCAAGACCGTTGGTCGCGACATCAACGACCGACGAGTATCGCTCCGGCTCGAACACCTGCGCGGTCTCGATTGCCGCGCTCAACGCGAGTCCGAGCAACAGCACGCGCATCGGGGAAACTTCGGCACGCCCGGTGCGCGTGAGCGGATACAGAAAGCCAAGCGGAACGAACAGCAGAATGTTGGCGACGATGTCGAACCAGCCGCCGGTCGCGAGCACTTCAAAATGTTCGGGCTCAACGAATCGAAACGGCGCGAGGGTGATGACGCCGATGATGCCAAGGAAATACAGCAGCAGGACGAGGCTGAGCCTCGCGCGAGCGGGCGAAGGGCTCACGCTGGAGCGCTCAGGTCGGTGAACCGCGATTCCTCTGTGCATCTCCTTCGAGTCCCCGAAGCTCGTCCGCGGCATCGAGGACATATCCGATCTCGCGCGACAACGCGCGCGCTTCCTGTGTCGCACTCGTGATCCCGCCCAGCGCCGAGTCGAGCCCCGATGATCGCACTTTGAGGAGATCGAGCGCCAGATTTTGGAGCAACAATCCGGCGCTCTCATACTGCTCGAGCAGCGTCGCGCGCGACTGCACGAGCTCGGCCAGCATGTCCCGTTGGCGCTTGAGCAAACTCAAACGACGTTCGCGGTCGCTCGCTCCGGGTGTCTGCGCTTCGATTTGGGCAATGCGCTCGTCGAGCGCGGGAAGTCGTTCGCTGCCGACCTGCCCGTCGAGACGATGCAGCGCCGACGACAACGTCACGATGCGCTCGAACAACGCATCGGCGGTACCCTTCACGTCGGGCAACATCTTGCGCTCGGCGTCACTCAACCGGCCGATGAGATCCTGCACGGTGCGGCGGTCGGCGATCGCTTGGCGAAGGACGTCGCCGTGCGCGCCGGCGAGCAACTCATCGCTCACTCCTGGCGCGGCAGAGTGCGCATCGGCTCCCGACGTCAACGCGGCCGACGCGCCCCCGGGCTCGAGACGCGGCACGTCAGACGGCACCGGCCCCGCAAACATCCGCCCGACCGGGACGCCGTCGGCCCACAGCGATCCCATTCGCGTCACCACGCCGAGTCCGAGACCCATGATTGGAAACACACACCACCAGAAGCCGCCACCGGTCATGGCGTTGATGCCGGTGAGCATCGCGCTCGTCCCCAAGAAACTGACGAACTCCTTGCGAAAATTTCGAACGCGCTCGGACAACGGCTTCGGTTCTTTCTTGTCCTTCTTGCCGCCGCGGCGCAACTCACGCACATCGCGGCGCGCCTGTCGTACGGCGTCACGCGCGCCCATCGCGACCTCTCTCGCCGCGATGCGCTCCCCAACCATCGAGACGCGACCGGCGACGCGCTCGGCCACCTTCTCGGCGACCCTCTCGGCGACGCCCGGTGGAACTCCCCTCGTGCGAAGACGTTCGGCGACGACGCGTGCCTCGACGATGTTGGCGCTCGGCACTGGCATTTCACCGGAGTCGACCGACAGAAACGGGGCTCCATCGAGCGCCGCGACGAGATCTTCTCCCGTCGCGAACCGGTTGCCGGGGTCTTTTTCGAGAAGTCGCATGACAATTCTCTCGAGATCCTTCGGCACATCACCGCGTCGTTGCCCGAGCGGCACCGGCCGCTCCATGACTTGCTTCATCATGATCGAGGGCGTGTTGCCGCCGCTGAACGGCGGTTCGCCCGCGAGCATCTGGTACGCCACCGTTCCGAGCGAATAGAGATCCGAACGGCCGTCGATCTCGCGATCCCCTGCGCATTGCTCCGGGGACATGTACGCCGGCGTGCCGATGGCCGCGCCGGTCGCCGTGAGACGTGATCCACCGCCGTCGTCACTCGCGGCGCGCGCGATGCCGAAGTCGGTCACCATGGCGCGCCCGGTGTCGGCGTCCAGCAACACGTTGTCCGGCTTGATGTCGCGATGGACCACGCCGTTCTGATGCGCGTAGCCGAGTGCGCCGGCGACCTCGCGCAGAATTCGTCGAGCATCGGCAATCGGTATCGCGCCCGATTGTCTCAGTCGATCGCCGACACTTCCGCCCTGCACCAGCGCCATCACGAAATAGACGAGCCCCTCGCGCTCGTCAACGGTGTAGATCGGAACGATGTTCGGATGGCTGAGGCGCGCCGCCGTCTCCGCTTCACGGAGGAAGCGCGTGCGGATGTCAGCGCGAAACGCGAGGTCGGGCGGAAGAAGTTTGACGGCAACGCCTCGCTTGAGCCGTGTATCACGCGCGCGATACACGATCGCCATGCCGCCACGACCGATTTCGAAGTCCATCTCGTACGACGGCGCGAGCGCTCGAGCGAGCCGAGCGGTGAGATCGGCGTCCGAGGGATTGTTCGGCGGCGAGGCGGTCACGCGCGGTGGATTCGACGTCGGCCGGGCTTAGACCTTGGTCTTCAGCGCCGAGTCGTTCGCGATGATGAACTCCCGAATCTGATCGGACAGGTCGAGCAATTTGACCCATTGCTCCTTGTACAACGTGATCGGAAACCGGCCGAGTCCGTACACGGACAGACCGCCCTTCTCGCTCACCTTCATCGACACGCCTTTCGCCGCGCCCTTCTTCAGCGATTCGTTCTCTTTCCGCAGTCGTTCCAACTCGGCGCGCATTTCGTCGTCGGACATCAATTCTCCTTGGAGGCGGGCATCGGGGAGCGTTCTCCGGCAAGTATCAATGTCCGACGGCATTCCAACCCTAGCAAGGCCTCGGCAGCGCGATTTGCCACGCCTAGCTTACTCATACCATGCGCATCGTCTCGTTTCTCCCCGCCGGCACCGAGATCGCCTACGCCCTCGGCGCAGGCGCCGAGCTTGTTGGGCGTTCACACGAGTGCGACTACCCGGCAAGCGCAAGCCGTCTGCCGATCGTCAGCCGGCCGGCGCTCGAGCTCGAAGGTTTGAGCCAAGCCGAGATCGATACGGCTGTCACCAACCACATGCGAACGGGCGAAAGTTTGTATGTCGTCGACGAAGATTTGCTCAACGATCTCGCGCCGGATGTCATTCTCACACAGGACCTCTGCCAAGTGTGCGCGCCGTCGGGCAACGAGTTGACGCGCGCGCTCGCTGCACTGCCCACGACGCCTGACGTCGTCTATCTCACACCGCGGACGCTCGACGAGATTGATGAGAATATTCTCGCGGTCGGGACGGCGATCGGTCGCGCCGATGAGGCACGCGCACTCGTCGCTCGAAATCAACAGCGGATGGCGCAGTTGCGCAGCGCGACGCCGGCACATCGAACACGCGTTTCATTTCTCGAATGGACGGACCCGTTGTTTTGCGCCGGCCATTGGGTTCCGGAGATGATCGAGATCGCGGGCGGCGAAGATCCTTTCGGCCGCTCTGGTGGCGATTCGGTACGAATGACGTGGGAAGACGTGCACGCGTGGAAGCCGGAGGTCGTCATCGTGGCACCGTGCGGTTTTGGACTCGCCGACGCCGAGCGAATGGCGCGCGATCTTCCGGCGATTCCGGGTGCGGTCATTTGTCCGGTCGACGCCAACGCATTTTTTGCCAGACCCGGGCCGCGATACGTGGACGGTGTGGAATTGCTTGCTCGACTGTTTCGCGAGAACAGCCGCGCTGTGGCCTGACCCGCTGTCGTTAACGGTGCGGGTTGGTCGGCGTCGAACTGGCAGAGGCGCATGAGGTCACGTGAAATCACGTGCGCTATGTCACGTTCGGGCTCGCATCTCACAACAGGCGGCAACATGAAAGCACTTTTGTTCGTTGGAAGCATCGTCGCATCGCTCGCATTCACGCCCGCGGCAATCGAGCCGCATCCGCATATCCGGAGCGCGGTGGTCGAGCTCGTGGACGCGCGGAAAGAATTGCAAACAGCTGCCCATGATTTTGGCGGACATCGCGTGGATGCGATTCGCGCGATCGACGCCGCGCTCAAGCAACTGCGCTTGGCGCAGAAGTTCGACGACAAGTAGGTTGGTCGGCCTCAGCGCTTCGGACGCGCGCGCGTTTCGGACAACACCGACCGGCCGCGCGCGTCGGCGGGAGGAGCAATTCCCAACCAGTCGGTGATGGTCGGAGCGATGTCGATCGTGCGGACCATTCCGAATCGCCGCGGCACGGCTGACGCACCAACCATGCAGAACGCCGGCTGCATGTCGCGATCGGTCGACGGAAATCCGTGTTCACCCATGGGAAACGACATGGGACTCTCGACCGCGCCTCGCGCGGCGGCGTTCTGATAGAACCCCGGTGCCGTGCCAAAATACAGATCGCCGCCGGCGGGGCCGCCAAGTCCGAGTGAATCGCCGGCGACCGACGCGGCTCTCCAGGTCGCGGTCACGATCGGCGCGCCTTTGCTGTCGCGCGCGTCGCGCAACGCTTGCTCCGCGCGACGAATCACTGACTCCACTGAATCGGGTAGAACGATTCCCTCGCGACGCGTCGAACGATTCACCGAGATCCACGATCCCGGCGTAGCCACAGCTTGTGTGTGCGCGAGATCGATGCGCCCCGCTGAGTCGGCGGTGAGAAGACCCGCGGCGCGCAGCACGACGTTCGGACGAAACGTCTGCCACGCCGGACGCATCCCGTGCTCACCGGTGACAAAGAGCATCGTCCCCGGAGCTTGCGATGCGAGTTGACGGAGCTGACTCACCTGGAGATCCACCATCGCGTAAGCACGGGACAGCATGGCCGCGGCGTGCGCGCGTACGTCGGGTGCGATTCCAGGCGTTGACGGATCCGCGTATCCCATCCACGTGTGCAATGCCTCGTCGGGGTACGGCAGATAGTCCGTCTGAAGGTCGGGACGATACGCGCGCGATCCCCACAACGTTCCGCGCATGAACTGGCGCGTGACCAATTCCACCGTCTCGAGATAACGAAACTCGGCGGTGCCGTCTCCGCCTTTCGCGCGATTGACGCCAAGCGCACCGCTTTCGAGAAGTTGTGTAGCGCCATTCCCGACCGCGCCGTGGACGGCACTGTCGTACGCCGCAGCAACGCCCGGTCGGTTGCCTTGCACGACACGCGCTTCGCTCATGAAAAGCATGAAGTGCGATACGTCGGGCGCGAGATCGAACAGTCGAACGAAGACGAATGTTCGGCGATCCCCGGCAAGAGCGATTTGTAACGGTTCAGAAAAATTGCGCGCGAGTGCGCGTCCGCGCGTGGGCGTCGTCTCAGTTGGCGCAACACGAGCGACGACGCCGCGCGAGGCGTCGCGTGTTGCGCTCACGACCACTGCTCCGCCTCGCGTCGTGGTGACGAGAAGCGCGTGCAGCGAATCTCCCGCGGTGCCGAACGCCCACGCCAATTCGCGCGGCGTGCTTCCCTCACGAATAGCGAGACGATCGAGACCGCGCCACGCGATCGCCGGCTGTGGCTTGCTGCTCTCGGCAGTGAACACGCGCGCGCTGCTGATCAGTTCGTTGTAGATGTTCACGACGGCGACGTTCGAACCCAGAAGCGTTGCCGCCGCGAGCTCGCGCTTTCGCGCGAGCTCGGGCCGAGGTACATCGACATCCGGATATCCCGGCGCGCCGGGGGCCTGAGTGGCCATGTGGCCGAAGACGCGCTTACCCTGCCGCGCGGCGGTGATCCAAATCGGCTCGGCGTTCAACGCAGGCGCAGAGTATCCGTCGATCCAATCGAGGATCGACGTCTGGGATAGCGGGAGTTTTCCATTGGAACGCGCGGCGATGCCATTCACGTTTCCATATGCGCCGGTCCAGATCGCGGCGTGCCCTGTGGGTGTCACGCTTGGGAATCCGGGTCGCGCCGCCTCGGCGCACGCGCCGGTGCGGAACAGGCTCCACAACGCGGGCGCGGAGAGCGAGTCGGAATACTCGCGCATGCGTTGTTCGCTGAATCCGTCGAAGCTGACGAGAATCGCGCGATGTGGCGGCGATTGCGCGGCGAGTGGAGTCGCGAGTGGAGTCGCGAACGCCGCGAGGAGCAGCGGGCGGAATAGGAGTCGCCGAACGCTAGCGACGCCGTGCTCTCCAGCCATCCCCGCCAAGCTGGTGGCGAAGAGATTCACGCTGGGGGGCGCCGGCGTCGCAACAGCATGCCGAACCGCTTGTCTTGTTGGGTATGACCAAAGCAACCCGCGTTCCCAATCCAAACCGGCTGGCCGCCGCACTCCAAATAAGTCATAAGTCGAAGCGCTTCAGACTGTTAGAATTCTTGTCCATGCGTTTGTCGTCAGCGCATTCTAGCCGGTTTTGCAGCGACACAGCAACCGTCTGTTGTCTGCACGCAACACCGACAGAGCCGTTGCGAGGAGTCAACAGCTCGCTGATCGGGCGGTCGACCAATGTGCCCGCGGTGTCGGGGCCGGGCCCCGCTAAATCATCGGACGGCCCTACCCGTGTTGGGGCAGAACGGGCTCACGCGTCACCCTGCCTCACCACTCGAGACTGCTTCATATGTACGTGTAGCCCAGCCGATACACGGAGTCACGCAGATGCGCGACGACGAATACCTAGTCCCGTGCGCTTCCGTTCGCCCGAATGACGCTGCCGACGATTCGAGCGCGCGCCGACGCGGCGCCATCAACAACCGGCGGCGCGGCAGTGCCAGCACAGGCCGCTACCGCGAGCGCCGCGGTCGCAAGCGCGGATAACAACCACGACTGCATTTCTTCCTCCTCCCATGGCGAGGAACGAGACGCGCGGACGCCTGTGGTGGCGGAGCATATAGGATTTTGAATATGGCGTCTCTCATCGACGCCAGCCGTCGGATTTTGCCTACTCGTCCTCAAACGCGAAATCACTGTCGTGCGGACACTGCCGCTCGGGTGAGTCGCGCGCGTGAGTGTCGTATGTCGCCTGGCAACAAGGCGGGGAGGGAGCAGTCGCCGCGATTGGATTCGCACGTCGATCGCCGTCAACGGTGCGCGGGCGCTGCCGTCCAAACGAGACAATTGGCGGCTAAACCGTTGGGCGCCTTTGTGCCGGCGAAAAACAAACTGATGATAGACCGGAGATATTCCATGGACCGAGATCTCTCATGCCTCAATCCGGCCGATCCCGTTGAAGGCTACACTCGGAGTTACGGAGATAGACGGACCTGCCCTGAGGCAGAACGAGATCACCCTCGACCCTGCCTCACAACTCGAGACTGCTTCTGACTCGCCCACTCATCACGTGAGTGGTGGTTTCAGAAACTGCGTTCAACTCAGGTCGTGAGTTGCAAGGCCGGAATCAAGAACTAGACGGGAGCAAGAAGCAGCGACGAGAATGGATTACTCGATTTTTCTGGAGGTAGGGGTCAGATCGCCCCACGGTTCGACCGCACCTGCCGCGCGATCCAAACGAGCAGTACCGCGCCAAACGTCGCGACAAGGATCGAGCCGATGATCCCGTACGCTCCGATCCCAAACAACCCGAGCACGAAGCGCCCAGCGATCCCGCCGCAGAGTCCAAGCAACAGATCGATGAGGATGCCGTAGCCGGATCCATTCATGATCTTGCCGGCGAAAAACCCGGCTGCAATTCCGACGATGATCCCGATGAGCACAAGCGCCTCCGGTGTGGTGGGGGTAACTCGGATCAACCGCCGCCGGACAAGAATTTCTCGACCGCCGGCCAGACGAGCTCCGGTCGCTCCAAGTAGGTGAAGTGCGCTGCGTTCGGCACCTTGATCAGGCGCGCGTGCGGCATCGACGTCGCCCACTCTTCGACCATGTCCATTGGGATGCTTTCCTGTTCGCCGTGGACGATCAACATCGGCACATTGAGCGACTTCAGCTTTGGACGCAGATCCCAGTTACCGTACGAGGCCATGATCACCGGGTTTCCGATCCGCCTTCCATATCGGATTCCGGCGAGATCGGTCGCACAAAAGTCCGATTTGACGAGCGGCGAGGTTCGGTTCGGCTCGGCCAACCGTTGACGAACGCCAATCGACCAGTACTCCCGGCACGCTTTGCGAACCTCCGCCTCCGAGAGGGACGTGTCCGCCATCCGACGGCTCGCGGCCCCGGACCGCGCCTGTTGAGCGCTGTCGAGGCGCGAATTGAGACTCGCACCGTACCTCCGGTTGAATTCGCCGCGATACGGCGGAACCGGACCAAAGAACACCATCCGCTTCACGTTGGCCGGATGCGCCAGTGCGTACGACCCTGCGAGCAACGGCCCGTAGGAATGCGCGACGAGCGTCGCTTGCTCAATGTGAAAATGCTTGCGGAGATCATCGAGATCCTGAACCTGCCGCGCCGCGAACAGCTTCGTGGTGTCCTTGGGTAGCGACGACTTTCCACCGCCGCGCTGGTCATAAAAAATGACGACGTGATGCTCGGCGAGCGGCTTGAAGTCCCCGTAGATCGACTCGTGATCCAACCCCGGACCACCATGGATCGCGATGATCGTGTCCGGACCGTGTCCGATGATTCTGTAATAGAGGCGCGCGGAATCAGACGTCGTCACCCAGCCGGTTTGTGCAGAAGCCAAACCCGGAGCGGTGAGCGATGCAACGAGTGCACCCAGCGCGGCAAGCGCGCACACCCAAGAGCGTTTTGACATGCCAATGACCTAAGGCAATCACCACGATCTGTCAAATCAACTCGGTTTTCCTACTGGGGCTTGTCATCGTCGTGCGCCCGGTCGATGACGCCCTGAACCGACGCCGGCACGAACATGTTGTCGGAAATGGCTGCGATCTCTTCGGCGTCGCGCCACGCCTGTTCCAATTCGCCGAGCTCGCCTTCGAGTGCGCGACGCTCCGTCTCCTCGTGGAGCGCCATCTCGAGAGCCAAACGTTGCGGGACGGGCAAACCGAATAGCCCCTTCGACATCGTATCAGGATTGTTCATTCTGATCCGCCACGTGTTCCGCCTCGGAATCCCTGGACGCGTGTAGACGTCCGCTAATTTCGACAGGGTCTCGAGATACTTCTCCGGACTCCCCTCGCGCTCGATCTCCTGCACGGCGGTCGCGACGGCCGCTTTGTCGCCGCCAAACCGATTCACTTTCGGAATCACGATCGCCGCGATGCGTTCCGCTTCGCGCCCGACAAAGTCGGCGCTTCCGTTCTTGAAACGCAGATGCAGCGCCATCGATCCATCGGTCGTGCGCGTGATCGTACTTTCGCCGAGGTGACGACGACGAACGTGGAGCACAGAGTCGCCTTCGACTTTGATTTTGGCGACGACCGCCTCAGGGCTTCCCTGTACGATGTTCTTGATCGAGCGCGCCATGATCCAACCGAAGCCGCCGATTCCCACGCCTGCGGCCGCGCCGCCGATGACGAGCGCGCTGACCGCGGCAACGCCGGCGCCGGCAATCATGATCTGTCGCGTCCGTCGACGACCGAATTGATCGCCGTATCGCCACGCGGCGAACTCGGGTCGCATGGGCGATCCAATTCGCACGAGCGTGGTGCCGTCGCGCATCTTGGCGAGACCGATGTTGTCCGTTGAGACGCGCCGGCGCGTATCGCTATACAACTTCTCAGCTTGCTCGATTGCTTCCCATCGCTCCTCGAGCGGCGTGAGATTCCACCGCTCGCAGCTCGAACAGACGACCCAGAGGCGTCCCTTCGCCGGGTCGAACGCGAGACGTTTCCCGATGGGAAAGCTCTCGAGCGTCTCGTTGGTGCCAAGCGGCTTGTTGCAGAACAGGCAGGTGGCGTACATAGGCCGGTACTGTGGTGTTTTCGGGGGAATGCGTCGTCGCATGCCCGCCTGTCCTGTCATGCTGAAACGTCGAACTGGTGTGTTGGTTTCGAAAGCTATGGACCGGTTCGGCGAGCAACCAGACCGACAGGCCAGAGTTGCGCGAGCACGACAGTGGTCTATGTTGTTGTTCGCACGACGCTTCCCCCACCCACCCCGTCCGGTGAATCCCCATGATTGTACGATCGCTACTCATTCTGTCTGTGAGCGCGTTGCCGGCGCTTGCGCAAGCCAAGGCGGCGCCCGCCGCCGATCTTGCCTCCCCGGTGGCAAGCGCACGCACGATCTGGAAACAGACGGCTGACTACCTCGTCGCGGCCGCTTCCGATATGCCGGAAGGGACGTACTCATTTCGACCCACGCCCGATGTCCGCACGTTTGGCGAGGTGATTGGACACGTCGCCGGATCGCAGAACATGTTCTGCGCCCTCGCGCTCGGCGAGCCGGCCCCCGCTGAAGACGCCGTGGAGAAGGCCGCAACGACCAAAGCGGCGCTGATCGCCGCGCTCCGGAAGTCGAACGACAATTGCGATCGCGCGTATCAGCAGACTGATAAGGCCAGCACCGCCGAGATCGACCTGTTCGGCAACAAGCGCTCGCGGTTCTATGCCTTGATGCAGAACGCGGCGCACGACGGCGAACATTACGGCAACATCGTGACGTATCTGCGCATGAACAAGATGGTCCCGCCGTCGAGCAAGCCGCGCCCCAACGGGAACTAGCACCGCGCGGGACCACATCGGCGGGCAGTCGGAATTAGAATTCTACTTCCATCAATATCAAATGCTAATCGCCGGCCATGACGAACGACGTCATAGCCGGTGAGTCATTTTTCGGATGCACAATCGTGTTATGGGGTCAACGGACGCGGCGGCCGTGCGGGCTTGGAGCCATTCATGCGCGGACGCGGGCCGTTGGCGACGTCCACGGTCAGCTCCCGAATATAATTCGCGACCGACGCGTAATGCGGGTAGTCGATGAACTCCGGCTCGTCGCTCGCCTGGTGGTAGTCGCCGTGCAGACCGGTCCAGAAAAACGCGATCGGCACGCCTTGCAGCGCGTAGTTGTAGTGATCGCTGCGACCATAGATGTTGTTGTAGCCGGACCACGTGAGCGTCGAGTCATAGCGATAGTCGAGCCTGAACGGCTTCGACTGCTTCTTGTTCACCGTTTGCACTTCGTCGCCGAGGTCTTTGGAGTCGAAGAACGACCCGACGACGCCGAGGTAGTCCGGACCACCGCCGGGAATGTCGCCGACACGACCGCGTCCGATCATGTCGATGTTGATCTGCGTGACCACCGAGTCCATGGGTACGGTGGGATTGTGCGTGAAGTAGCTCGAGCCGACGAGGCCCGCCTCTTCACCGGTGTGCCAGACGAACAACACAGAGCGTTTCGGCTTCACCTTCATCGACTGGATTGCTTCGGCGATTTCGAGCACGCCCATCGAGCCGGAGCCATCGTCGTCGGCGCCGTTGTTGATCGAATCGACGCGTGCCTTGGGAAAGACCTTGCGAATGCTGTCCATGTTCACGCGAATCGTCCCGAGCTCTTCTTGCGTCAACGCGATCATGTCCTTGGCAAGCAGCATTCGGTTCTTCACGTCGTTGAACGCCTTGAGCGAATCCTTATCGACCGGACCGTTGCGAATGCCGACGTGATCGTTGTGCGCGCCGATGGCCACGTATTCGTTCCTGAGCACCGGATCACTGCCCGGAATGATCGCGACGACATTTCGTGCCCAATCACTCGGCAACTCGATGTAGTCGAGCGACGCGCTGACAATTCCGCCCTGCGCGCCGGGATTCAACGCATCGATCGAGGTGCGATGGAACAACTTCGCGGCCGTCTCGCGTGTAACGCGAATCGTCGCGGACGGTGCGAGCCCCGCGAGTTGCTGTTTGAGCAGGGCGAGCGAGTCCACCGGCCCATTTCCCCCACCGCGACCACCGCGGCCACCGGCGCTCTGCGACGCGACGATCGGAATGTTGATCGCCGCACGTGCAGCCGGGCTCAGTGCATCCAAGTCGACGGTCGCGACGGCGACGGCGTCAGCAAAGCGATTGACGGGTGCGGCTCCGCGCCCAACGC
>Ga0193753_10001723_pt1 | contig 18334 bp, 14 predicted proteins | sample H1c2metaG_FD_144925 | JGI IMG/M metagenome (GOLD analysis project Ga0193753, IMG submission 144925) | Soil microbial communities from a riparian zone of the East river system, Colorado, United States - H1c2 | ecosystem: Environmental > Terrestrial > Soil > Riparian zone | place: USA: East...
GCCACCGCCGCCACTGCCGTATCCACGACCGCCACCACCACCGCCGCCGCTGCGTTCCTCACGCGGGCGCGCTTCGTTCACGGTCAGGTCACGGCCATTGACGTTCTTGCCGTTGAATTGCTGGATGGCCGCCTGGGCGCCTTCCGCCGTGGCCATGGTCACAAACGCGAAACCGCGCGGACGGCCGGTGACGCGATCGGTCACCAGATTCACCTCAGTGACGGGGCCCGCTTGCGCGAACAAGTCCTGGAGGTCCAGTTCAGTTGTGTCGAAGGAAAGATTCCCGACGAACAATTTTGTATTCATTGATGTTTGCTAAGACTGACTTCCCATTTCCGGACCGTTCCCGACTATCGGGTTTCAAATCATCACTGAACCAAGTTCACCTGAAGATTCACCAGACTCCCTGGAATCGAAGGACTCAAATCTAAGACGCGCACAAATTGCCAGCGTCGGGCATTTATGCAAGCCGCATTTCGGGACGTTTGCCGCCAAGAACCAAGGGTGTGCGCGCGAAAAATTCATTGCCACAAGCCCCGCCGCATCGTGAACTACACGCCTTTGCAACGTCTGAAATTGGAAAGCTGAATTCCGTCATGGCCAAATACCAATACGTCAACGATCTCTGGAACGACACTGAAGCCGCGAAGTTGGGCGGCGTGGATCGGCTCGTTTATCGCTCCAACAAACTCGGCGCTGACCAGCGCATCACCAACACCGGCGGCGGAAACACGTCCTCCAAACTTGCCGAGAAAGATCCGCTTACGGGCGAATCGGTCGAAGTGCTTTGGGTCAAAGGCTCGGGCGGCGATTTGCGGACGAGCCTGCGCGAGAATTTCTCGTCGCTCTACCAGTCGAAGCTGATTGGTCTCCAGAAAAGTTACGCGGGGCGCGGCGACAAAGGGCTGAAGTCACAGGCCGAGGACGACATGGTGGCGGCTTACAATCACACCACGTTCAATTTGAACCCGCGCGCGTCTTCCATCGACACACCGCTCCACAGTTTTATTCCCGCGAAGCACGTGGACCACATGCACCCCAACGCGATCATCTCGATCGCGGCCAGCGCGCGCTGCGTGGAGTTGACCAAGGAAATCTTCGGCGGCGAAATGGAATATGTGCCGTGGATGCGTCCGGGCTTCGAGCTGGGACTCGCGATGCAGGAGATTTGCCGCAAGAATTCCAAGGCCAAAGCGATCATGATGGGCCAGCACGGGTTCATCTCTTGGGCGGACGACGACAAGGAGTGCTATCATCTCACGCTGAGCTACATCGAGAAGGCGTCGCAGTTCATCGAAAAGAAGTACGCGGAAAAAGGCGGCGATGAGAAAGCGTTCGGCGGCGCGAAGTTTCAGACGTTGCCGCAGGAAAAGCGCAATGCGACGTTCGCCGCAATTCTGCCCTGGCTGCGCGGGCAAGTATCACAGCAAAAGCGTTTCATCGGCACGGTACAGGATGACGATAAGATTCTGCGCTTCGTGAATTCAAAGGACGCGCCTCGCCTCGCCGAGTTGGGCACGAGTTGCCCTGATCATTTTCTCCGCACTAAAATCAAACCGCTCTACGTGGATTGGAACCCGCAGGCGGAAGACCTCGCGGCGTTGAAGGCGAAACTGAAGTCCGGCATTGAGCAGTATCGCAAGGACTACGCGGCGTACTACGAGAAATGCAAACACGCCAACTCGCCCGCGATGCGCGACCCGAACCCTACCGTGGTGCTGGTTCCCGGTCTCGGTATGATCGCGTGGGGCAAAGACAAAAGTGAATCGCGCGTCACCGCGGAATTCTACAACTGCGCCGTGGAAGTCATGCGTGGCGCGGAGGCGATCGACAAATACATTGCGCTGCCACAGCAGGAAGCGTTCGACATTGAGTATTGGTTGCTCGAAGAGGCGAAATTGAAACGCATGCCGACGGAAAAGGAACTCGCGCGGCAAGTCGTCGTCGTCATCGGTGCTGGCAGCGGCATTGGCAAAGAGACGGCGCATCGTCTCGTGAAAGAAGGTGCGCACATCGTTTGCGTGGATCTGAATGCGGACGCAGCGAAAGCCACTGCGAAAGAGATCACTGACAAGTATGGCGTCGGCATCGGCGTCGCGGGCATCGGAATCTCCAACTGCGGTCCCGCGCTCGGTCTCGCCGCGAACATCACTGACCGTGCGAGCATTCGCGCGATGCTCGATCAAGTGGCGCTGGCGTACGGCGGCTTCGATTCGATCTGCGTGACGGCCGGCATTTTTGTTCCCTGCGACGTCACAGGCCACATCCCGGATGACAAGTGGGCACTCACCTTTAACATCAACGTGACCGGCAGCTACTTCGTCGCCGATGAGGCAGCCAAGACATGGAAGGAACAGGGTCTGCCCGGAAACCTTGTCCTGACCAGCAGCGCCAACGCCGTCGTGGCCAAAAAAGGCAGCGTGGCCTACGACTGCTCCAAGGCCGCTGCCAACCACCTCGTGCGCGAGTTGGCCATCGAACTTTCACCACTGGTGCGTGTGAACGGCGTCGCCCCGGCCACCGTAGTGCAAGGATCGGCGATGTTCCCGCGCGATCGCGTAATTGGCGCGCTTGCCAAATACAACATTCCTTACACGGATGAGGAAGCGACTGAATCTCTCGTGAAGAAGCTCGCGCAGTTCTACGCCGACCGAACGCTGACCAAGTCGCCGATTACGCCTGCGGATCAGGCAGAAGCTTACTTCCTGCTCGTGACGCAGCGATTGAGCAAGACCACGGGCCAGGTCATCACCGTGGACGGTGGCTTGCACGAGGCGTTCCTGCGCTAAACGTAGCGCGGGTATCTTACCGGCCTTTGCCTGAAGCCGGAGAGAACCCGCAACACGTACTAACGGCCGTCCGTGACGCCGACCTTGCGTTGTGATCGAACAATACGAACTGGTTCAACTGGCCAACGGCACGTTTAGCATCCGTCTCCTGGCGAACGGTGAAACGTTTCATCCCGTGATTGGGCCGATAGCCGAAGCCGACGCGCTTTACATTCGGCAACTGAAATTGCGCGAGCGCGCAACGTACCGCCGGGATCCTGCCGGCCCTGGGACCCGGCAGGATGCCGGGGGCACGCTGGACCCTTTCGTGATCTGGGATGTCGGTCTCGGCGCAGGCGGCAATGTGCTGACCACGCTGCACCGCCTGAACGATGCGCCAACCCATCTCCATATCATTAGTTTCGATCACACGCTCGGCGCAGTTCGATTTGCGCTGGAACACGCCGGGCCGCTCCAGTTTCCCATCGGCTTCGAAAGCGTGCTGGAGGAATTGCTGCGCACGCAGCGCGCTGAGTTTCGTCATTGCGCGCTGCAAGTGTCCTGGGAAATTCACGTGGGCGATTTTCCGGACGCGCTCGCCGCACTCCCGCCGGCCTGGCCCACGCCGCACGCCATTTTCTTCGACGCCTTCTCACCAGCGCGCAATCCGGCGATGTGGACGCTCCCGTTGTTTGAGAATCTTTTCCGCCGCCTCGACCCGCAACGGCCTTGTGCGCTGGCCACGTATTCCCGGAGCACCATCCCGCGCGTCACGCTATTGCTGGCTGGATTTTTTGTGGGCGCGGGCGAACCGGTCGCGGAGAAAGAAGAGACCACGATTGCCGCGAACAGTCTGGCCCTTATCGAACGTCCGCTGGGCGCGCGCTGGCTGGAACGCGCACGCACCTCGCACAGTGCCGAACCGCTACACGCCAACGAATACCGGATCGCGCCGCTGACCCCGGAGACGTGGGAGCGGCTGCGCGCACATCCGCAGTTCAAGTAAGGCGGGGACGTTCGTCACTTCGCGTTTTTCCGCACTTCGGGTACGTTAGCCCATGAAGAAGGAGGGGAAGCCGGAAGAGCCGAAGGGCCGCTTACCGCAATGGGGTCTGCCCATCTGGTATATCGTTGTTACCATCGTGCTCATCTGGATTTGGCAGGGCGCGCTGACGCAAATCACCGTCAAAGAAATTCCTTACAGTGAATTCAAGCAACGGCTCACGCGCGGCGAAGTCGCGGACGCCCGCGTCGCCGCGACGGACATCACCGGCACGATCAAATCAGTACCCGGACTGGCGCCGCTGACGAACGCCACGCCCAACCTGCCCGCGGATTTTTCCTACCGCACCACGCGCATCGAAGATCCCAATCTCACGTCGGAACTGGAACGCGCCGACGTGCGTTTCGTCGGCGTGCGCCCGAACATGATGACGCAGTTGATCATGTGGTGGCTGCTGCCCATCGGCATCATGCTCCTGCTCTGGTCGTTCATCGGGCGGCGGATGGGCGCGGCGGGCGAGTCGATTCTCAGCTTCGGCAAGAGCCGCGCGAAGCTCAGCGTGGACAAGGAAACCGGGGTGAAGTTCAGCGACGTCGCGGGCTGCGACGAGGCGAAGTACGAGTTGCAGGAGGTCGTGGAATTCCTGCGCAGCCCGGATCGTTATCGCGCGCTGGGCGCGAAGATTCCCAAAGGCGTGTTGCTCATCGGTCCACCGGGCACGGGTAAAACATTGCTCGCTAAAGCCGTCGCGGGCGAAGCGGAGGTGCCGTTCTTTTCACTGAGCGGCAGTGACTTCGTGGAAATGTTCGTCGGCGTCGGCGCGGCTCGCGTGCGCGATCTGTTCGTGCAAGCCAAGGTCAAGTCGCCGTGCATCATCTTTATCGACGAACTGGATGCCATTGGCCGGCAGCGCGGCGTCCATGTTGGCGCGGTGAACGACGAGCGCGAGCAAACGCTCAATCAACTGCTGGTGGAGATGGATGGCTTTCAGCCCAACGTGGGAATCATTCTGCTCGCGGCCACGAACCGGCCCGACGTGCTCGACCGCGCGCTGTTGCGTCCCGGGCGATTCGATCGCCAGGTCGTGGTGGACGCGCCGGATATTGATGGACGCGAAGCCATTCTAAAAGTTCACGCGCGCGACAAACGACTCGGACCCAACGTCAACTTGCGAAACATCGCCAAAGGCACGCCCGGATTTTCCGGCGCGGACCTGGCGAATGCGTTGAACGAAGCAGCGCTCCTCGCCGCGCGCCGAAATGCGAAAGAGATTTCGCAACGCGACCTGGAGGAAGCGGTGGAGAAAGTCGTCGCCGGCCCCGAGCGCAAGAGCCGCCGCTTGAACGAGAACGAAAAGCGCCGTGTGGCTTACCACGAAGTCGGTCACGCGCTCGTGGCCGCGCACAGCGAACACGCCGATCCAGTTCACAAGATTAGCGTCATTCCACGCGGTCGCGCGGCGCTCGGATACACGTTGCAGTTGCCGCAGACCGAGCAATTTCTCGCCACGCAATCCGAGTTGTCCGATCGCATCCGCGGATTGCTCGGTGGCCGTGCGGCGGAGGAAGTCACTTACGGCGAAGTGACCACGGGCGCGGAAAACGATCTGGAACGCGCGACGGCGCTGGCGCGGCAAATGGTGTGCATCTTCGGGATGAGCGAACAAGTCGGCCTCGCGCACGTAGCGCAGCGACAAGGTCCGGCCTTCCTGCACGGCATGGAAAACAACATGCAACGGGATTGTAGCGAAGCGACGGCCCAGCAGATCGACGCCGAGGTGAAAAAGCTTCTGGACCGCGCGTACGCTGAGGCGAAAGAAGTGCTGACGATTCATCGCGATCAGCTTGAACTCGTGACCAACGAATTGCTCAAACGTGAGACGCTCGATGGTGCGGCTTTCAACGAACTGATTGGCCGCAAAGGTGAAAAGGACATTCCTTCGCCCGTGCCAGAACGGGAACTGGCGCCGCCCGTGTAGCTCTACCTTCGCCCGTCGTACCAAATGTGACACGCCTCGCGGTCCCTCACGGCGGCGCCTTGCGTGAGGAACATTTTGAAGAGCAGGCGCAGGTAATCGCGGTATTTGTAGAGGCGCATCTTGCGCGCGGAAGTCACGAGCGGGTGCCGGTGCAGAATCGTCAGCGGCCTTCCCCTGCTCTTCCCGAGAGCGCTCAGCCGTTTGCTCAAATCGAGTTCTTCGGAAACGAAAAATTCTGAGCTGAAGCCGCCGATTTCGCGGAACGCTTTCGTTTCGCAAAAGATGAAAGAACCCGCGCACCATTTGCGGATGCGGCTGGTCCAATTCCAAACCCAGGTGAAGAACGACATGCCAGGAAAAAACTCGTCCAGCTTCACCGTCACGCCGCCGCCGATAAATTTCCCGCTGCTCATCGCATCGGCTGTGTCGGCAAACAATTCGCGCGAAGGATACGAATCGGCATCGACGAACACGAGCCAGTCGCCGGTGGCGGCGGCCGCGCCGGCATTGCGCGCGCGCCCAATCTGATTCACCGGTTCGAACACGACGCGGGCGCCTTCGACTCGCGCCACTTCCGCCGTCCGGTCGCTCGAATTATTGTCGCAAACGACCAGTTCGGTTTCCCACCCGCGCGCGTGAAACGCTTCCGCCGCCGCTTTGATGCTGCGCAAGGATGTCCCGAGTAACTTCTCTTCGTTGAACGCGGGAACGACGATGGAAATTTTCATCTGCGAAGCAACATCACGGCTTCAGGACGATCTTTCCGCTGAGCGTTCCTTTTTTCCCGACGGTACTTTCTTCCTGCAAGCGATGCGCTTCGGCCGTTTGTGAGAGCGGGAGCACCCGGTCAATGCATGCGCGCAGTTTTCCTTCGGCCGTCAAGCGATTGATTTCGCCGGCACAGGTTCGCTGTTCGTCGGGAGGCGCGTTGAATATTGCGAAGCCGTGGAGCGCGCAGTCCTTTACGTAGAACGGACCGACCGGGAAAACAGGTTTCGCTTCACGGCCCGCCATCACGATCATTCGCCCGCGCATCGCGAGCAACGGGACGGTGCGCTCGAAGCTCGGCTCACGCAGCGATTCCCACCAGACATTCACGCCACTGGGCGCAAACTCACGGACCGCGGCATCTACGTCCTGCGTTTTGTAATTCAGCGCGAGATCCGCGCCGAGGCCGCGGCACTCAGAAACTTTTGCATCGGTGCCGGCCGTCGTGATGACTCGCGCGCCCAGAGCCTTCGCCACCTGCACCACCGCCGAGCCAACGCCGCCGGTGCCGCCGTTGACGAAAAGAATCTCGCCAGGTTGAAGCTGCACACGCCGCAAACCCAGACATGCGGTGATACCCACGAGCGCGAGGGCGGCGGCGTCCTCGTCCCGAACATTCGCGGGAATGGGATGGAGCCACTGCTCGTCCACCGCGGCGAACTCCGCGAAGGTCCCCTGCCGGCCGAACAATCCCTGGTTGCTGCTCCACACCCGTTCGCTGCGCTTGAATTGTTTCACGCCTGCGCCCACTTCCTCGATCACTCCCGCGAGATCGCAGCCTACGACAAAGGGCAGCGGCAGGTTCATCTTCACCAATCCGCCGCGCACGTAAGTATCGATGGGATTCACGGCCACCGCACCGACGCGCACGAGCACCTGATTCGGCGCCGGCACTGGTTTTGGAAAATCGCCGAAGATGATCGACTCAGGCGGACCGGGCTGTTGAATGAATGCCGCTTTCATGGACGCAGTTGAACAGCAGACGACGGCGCGCGCACGTCGAAAAGTGTCTTCAGCTTGCGAGGGCCTTCAACATCTCGAACGAGTAAAGTCCGGTCGAGTGTCCGTCCGCCCATTGCGGCTGGATGGCATACCCGCCTACGTGCGCGACCCCTTTCAATTGAAACGATTCGGCGCGGAGCGGCTTCTCGGGACCAATGTAAAGATTGCCCATCACGTCGGTTTCGCCTTTGCAGCCCGCGCACGGGCAAGCGCGGCGCAGCCGTTCCAGCGAGACGAAGCTCTCACTCTGATCGTCCCACTTGATGGCGAGTTCATTTCCAATCTGTTGCAGATCAATTGGCCGCATGAATGACAGCGTAGGTCCCTCGGACTCATCTCGTCCACGCGGGAAACCGTTGATTCGAATTTTGAAGTCAGGACTGCAACGGATGGGATCGAAACGTTTGCGAGAAGAGGAGCGAGCCAACAAAAAACGCCCGCCATCAAAGGCGGGCGCGTGCTTCACGAGCCACTCGCGTTCACGGCGGAACGGTCACGGACTTGCGTCGAAAGGAGCACCGCGCCTCCCACGGCGGCAATGAAACCCGCTGGCTCGCCAGGCGCGTACCATCCAAAACGCTCGCCCACAAACCGGGCGACAAACGCGCCCGCGATACCCAGCAATGTCGTGATGATAAACCCGCCGGGATCGCGCCCGGGCATGAGAAACTTGGCCACCACACCGACAACAAGACCGATCAGAATTGTGACGATGATTTCCATAATTTTCCTTTCAGCCCCAGTGCGCGGCTTTCATGGCTTTCATGCCAGTCCCCAGGGCGATGGCCGCCGCACAGGTTCGCCCTCGATCAAGAAGTCCATTGCGCACTCTGCAAGGTCCATCGCGAAATTCTCCCCGATGGCGTCAGACCTCGCCTTGGAAAGCCGGCCGAACTTCCACCGTCCCCACGAGGACTCCGCCGGATTCCACCACCAGATTGCGCGCTTGTACGTTACCAAACAGGCGTCCCGTCGAGCGCAAGGTCACCGTCCGCTTCGCGTGAACGTCACTGACCAACTCGCCCGCGATATCGACGCAGCTCACGCCTAACGGTTCTCTCGCATGGAAAACATTCCCGGCCGGAATCACGATCAACGGCGCGCGGAAGGCGCCTTTGATTTCCGCCGTGGAATAAATCGTGAGCAACTCCTCCGCGGCGAGCTTGCCGATGACGTGGCCTTTGACCACGATCTCGCGCGCCACCACGTTGGTGTTAAAGAGATACCCTTTCCCTTCCACCACGAAGCGGCCTTTGGTCTTAAAATTTTTCGAGACCGCACTGTTGATGGTGTAATCCTGAAGATCGATGTAACTGCTGCACCGTTTGCACATCGCGGACTTCGCCGCCTCCACGACATCGGTTTCCGTGCCGCAATCGAAGCACGCGACGCGTTTCTGCTCAGGGGCCTTGGCTTCGGCTTTGCGCGTGGGATGAAGCAGTTGCTGAACGTGCAGGTACGTTCCGCATTGCCGGCAGTTCGATGAAATGGCGGCGCGCGGCTCCGATTGCTCGTGCCCACACTGCGGGCAAACGACCAGCGTCTTGTCCTGTGGCTTGGCGGGCATTCCGAACTTCGCCCGGCGGCGGATCGAGATTAACGCCCGCCCGCTTTAGTGAGATCCGGGATGCGATTCGGCTCGGGCGGACGCTCTCCCGCGCGCGGTGCCGGCGCCGGTGTCGGGGTGGCCTTGTTCGGATTCACTTCCGTCTTGCCGACGAACGTGACGCCTTCCTCGATCACCAGCTTCGTCGCCTTGATGTCGCCGAACAGTTCCGCCTTGGCTTTGATCTCGATCTTTTCCTTCGCCGTGATGTTGCCGTTCACTTTTCCGCGCACGACGACCGAGGCAACGTTGATGTTGCCATTGATCACCGTACTGTCGCCAAGCTGGAGCGTGCCATCGCTGACAATCTCGCCTTCGAGTTTGCCCTCGAAAGTCAGCTCCCCGGAAAATTTCAGAGTGCCGTTAATTTCAACATCAGAGGTCAACACGTTTTTGTTTCCTGTTCCGTTCATGATCGAATCACTTTTGTTTAGTTCGGATTGAGCCGGGACTTTAGCAGCCGACATCGATGCGTCAAAAAATGTTCCCATGAAAAATTCGTTTCTCGCTGGGACCATCCGACAAAGTGCAACACGGCTGAAAGGCAGAAGCCGCCCCGCGGGTGTCTCATGAATCCCACAGGGCGGCTCTACCAACCCAAACAGACTCCGTGAGGAACGAAGTCCGAGTAAGTTATCGGAGCTCGCGCCCCGAGGCTTGAGTTTCGAACGCATTCATTTCGCGACGCTCAACTTCGAATCCCAGCGTTGACACTCTTCGTGGCTTCTCCGAGTCTCCGCTCGAAATGTTCGTGAAACCGGCCACTCTGAAACCGCAACCAGCGCTAAAGGCAGCGCGTGGCAATGCGATCGTTTGGCTGATGAACCCGGCCCAGCGGGTCGCTACGCGCCGGCGGATTTTGCGAACGAACTAGTCAACACACTCTCTTCGCAACCCGCCGCAAGCCGGCGGGTTTTTCTTTTCCCGTCCGTGCTCGGCAGTTCGCGAGAACTGAAATGAACACACCGACAACATCATCGCCACCGCCCCGAACGCTCGTCGTCCTGGCCTTTGCCGCCATTTACCTCGTGTGGGGCTCCACCTACCTCGCCATTCGCGTCGTCGTCGAGACTCTGCCGCCATTCCTGTCGGCCGGCGTCCGATTCCTTATTGCGGGTGGACTTCTCTTTGCGTTCCTCCGCGCGCGAGGAGTTGCGAAACCTGCACGCCTCGAATGGCGCAACGCGATTGTCACAGGCGTGCTGCTGTTGGTCGGCGGCAACGGACTCGTGGTCTGGGCCGAGCAAAGCATTTCGTCCGGATTCGCCGCGCTCGTGGTCGCCCTCGCGCCCGCGTGGTTCGCGCTGCTCGATTGGCTCCGTCCACGTGGCGTGCGGCCGCGATTGAAAACCGCCGTCGGCATTGTCGTCGGTTTTCTCGGCGTGCTCATGCTGATGAATGGCCGGGGCGGCGCGCATGGCAACGGCCATTGGTGGGCTACCCTCGCCGTCATGGTGGCGGGAATCTCCTGGGCGAGCGGTTCTCTGTATTCAAAACACAACTCTCATTCCAGTTCACCGTGGATGACTGCCGCCGCGCAAATGATCTGCGGCGGCGCCGGCCTGCTGCTCGTCGGAGGCGCGCTCGGCGAACCATTTCGGACGCACTGGACTCACGTGAGTGCGCGTTCGCTTTGGGCGCTCATGTATCTAATCGTGTTCGGTTCATGGATTGGCTTTAGCGCGTACATCTGGCTCCTGAAAGCCAGCACACCGAGCCGCGTGTCCACTTACGCCTACGTCAATCCGGTCATTGCCGTCTTCCTGGGTTGGGCGCTATTGGGCGAGAGCATCAACGCCCACATGATCTGGGGCGCGCTCGTGATTCTGGCCGGCGTCATCATCATCACCGTGCCCGGCGCGATGATCGCGAACGGATGGATGCGCGTGCGCCAACAGGTGGTCCGCTAGACAACAAACGCCGGATGGGAGTGAAACCCATCCGGCGTGTCTTTTCTCCTCCGTTACAGTCCACGATTCTATTCGCGGGGCTGCAACCGTCATTTCTCCAAGCCTCCTTCGGTTCGAATGAACCGTCTCCGATCAATGACTTGGCAAACGCTACCTCGCTCTGAAATCGATGCCATCGGGAGAACGCCGGAAAAGCGGACGGGCGAATCTACGCGAGTGCAGGCGGGTGACCGGCTCGATGTGCCCAACCGGAACGCCGATGTGTTCGCGCTCCGCGCCAGTACAAAATTTGAATGCGTGCCACCAACTCGATTGGCGGCGAGCCAATGAACGCCTCGCTCGCTATTTCCGACGGCAACATTTTCATTCGCACGGACAGACAATTGTGGTGCATCAGTAGCGGAAAGTAGTAACGACCCTGCCCGGAAACGCCGTTGGGATTGCGCCCCGCCATGGTTCAGCTATAACCATCATGCCACGTGACGAAAGCGGTGTTGAGGTGGCTTCCAATCATGACGATATTGAGGCCAATCGAATGCCAAGTGATCTGACAGCGCTCGAGTTTAGGCTCGATGATGTGATTGGCGGTAAATCGCTCACGCCGGAAACGGTGGATTTGCCGACGTTGCGTGGATTTCTCGAAGAAATCGAGAAGCTGATTAAGGGCGACGTACCAGGCGCCAGTCTCGCGGATTCGCGTGTAGAAATCAAAGAAGGGTCCTTGAAAGTGGCGGCGCTTGTGGGCCATCTACTCGCCGCTGATGTGACGGCAGAGCTCACTCGGCTGGAAAACACGGGGGACCTTGATTCTATCCAACCCAAGCGAGCCGAAGTGATCGAGCAATGGATGAATCGGGCACGGCGGACACCTGCAAGAACCTACTGTATCGCGGCTCTAGGGATTCAGCCGTTGAAGATCAACAATACAAGCCAGTTTCAGCATGGAAGCGAAAATGCGTGGGTTGCAGTAGAAAAGTACCTCACCGGAAAAGTCGTGGACCTGGGCGGCAAACAAAAGCCGAATGTGCATCTGGTGCTCGCGGAATCCGGCAAGAGCGTAAGCGTAGATGCTACCGAGCAGCAGTTGGCCAACGAGAAGGAGAACCAACTCTACAAGTTCGTTACTCTGCGCGTACAGGCAGAAGAGCATTTGAAAACGAAGGAACTTCGGGACCTGCGATTAGTGGAGTTTCTGCCGCAGTCGCCCGAGGTAGATGAAGCAGCATTAACGAAACTGTGGGAAAAGGGACGGACGGCGTGGAAGGAAGTGAGATCCGCCGCCGGTTGGGTAGAGGTAATGCGGGGAAACCAATAGAATGATGCTTCAGGTCTCCCTCGATACCAGCTTTCTGATTTCGTTTGCTGATCCAAATCGTCCGCATCATGCAGTCGCGGTTGAATACTTCCGTCATTGCCTCGCCGAAAAAATCCCGATGTGGATTTCAGTAATTGCTGCCGGAGAATTTGAGGTTGGCCAGCCAATCAGCGATTTGCCGCTCCAGAATTTTCGGATGCAGCCTTACAACCTGCCACATGCCATTCGGGCGGCGACTCTATTTAGAGCGATGGAGCAAGCACCCAGCACTGGAAATCCAGCCGATGGCCGACGGGTGATCATCAATGACCTCAAAATCATCGCACAAGCGGAAGAGGAGCAAATACCAGTAGTCCTGACCGAAGACGAAAATACGCTCTTCAGGATTGCGCGTCGTTTGAGAGCAGCGAAGTCCGCCGCTGTCCGTGTTCTTTTACTGAAGGAAGGGTTTACGCCGGGACGGATTGCAGCGCCTGACCAAACCGAACTGCCGCTCAATTAGCGATTCGGCTAATTTTTGTGGATTCTCCAATTTTGCCAATTACTGGCAGTCATGTGGCATTTGGCCGTGCCAACGTGTTCACCCACTCTTCCTCAAACAATAAAGCTTCGTCAGCGTGCGGATGAGCAGGCGGTCGCCGGCGATGGCCGGGGTGGCCATGCACATTTCGTCGAGGGAGTTTTTGTGGAGCAACTTGTATTCGGGGCCGGCGGCAAAGACGTAAGTGTCGCCGTCTTCGCTCAGCGCAAAAATCTTTCCGTTCGCCGCCCACGGTGACGCGGTGAAGGCGGTGTTGCCCTCGGGGCGAATGCGCTGCTTATCGTAAATCTGCCGGCCGGTGCGCGCGTCGTGACAGCTCAGGAATCCAAAGTCGAACAGCACGTAGAAGTGATCGCCATAGACGAGCGGCGAAGGATTGTAGGGCGCGGCAGTCGGCTGCGCCCACGCGATGAACGCGTTGTTCGTCTCGCCCGGCTTGAGGCTGATGTCGCCGGACGCGCCGGGCTTGATGGCGAACACGGGCCGCGTTTTGTCGCCGACGTAGCCGGAGCAGACGTAGAGCAGGCCGAACTTCGAGAAGGGCGTGGGGATGACAATCGTGGACATGCCGCCGAGTTCCCAAAGCAATTTGCCGTCGAGGTCGTAGGAGCGGACTCGCTTTGTGCCGCAGGTGATGAGTTCGGTGCGCTGCTCGTTCTGCCAGATGTAAGGCGTGGCCCAATTGCTCTTCTCGTCGCGATCCACGCGCCAGAGTTGACGGCCGTTCTTCGCATCGAGCGCGACGGCGAAGGATTGGTTGTCGTTGTCATTCACGATGAAGACGCGGCCATTGTGAAGCACGGGCGAACCGGCAGAACCCCAGCCATTGCGCGTCTTCACGGGTGGCCAGTTGGTGGACCAAAGTTTCTTCCCGTCCATGTCGTAGCAGAACAGCCCGACGTTGCCGAAATAGGCATAGATGCGCTCGCCATCGGTGACTGGAGTCTCGGACGCGTAGCTGTTCTTCACGTGGAGTTGATTCGGCGCCGTGCCACGATGTGCTTCCTGCCGCCACAATTCGCGGCCGGACTTGAGGTCGTAACAGAGCGTGAGCCAGCGATGATTGCCCTTGGGAATCTCTTTGCGCTCGCCGCCGAAATAGAGGCCCTTCTTCGGCGCTTCCATTTCTCCTTCGCTCGCGACAGTGGTCACGAACACACGTTCGCCCCACACGATGGGTGCAGACCAACCGTGACCCCGCACTTCAATCTTCCACGCAACGTTCTCGTTCGTGCTCCAGCTGTCGGGGAGATTTGGATTGTCGGCTACACCGAGCGCACCCGAGCCGCGGAACTGGGGCCAGTTCAAAACGATCGGCTCGATGGCGCGCGCTGTGAGGATGGCGAGCGATAGAGCGAAGGCGGCATGGCACCGCCAATTCATCATGAAGGATTTCACGCACTGAGTTTCATGAAGCTGCCGTACGCCAGCAAGGAAAAGCGCCGTCGATGGCAGCGTATCGTTCTCGATTAGTCGCGGTGCGTGAGCAGCAAAGGACCAAGCTCCCCTTTGAATACCTGTTCAACTCGGGTCGTGGTCCGACCGGTGCGCGTGTCCTTTATTTTCGGCGCCAGGCCGACGTCGTAGTGGCGAATGACTGAGTCCTTGTTCACGTCGGACGCGCCATTCTCCGAGTGGGCATGAAGGATGAGAAATCCGCGATCCAGGGCTTCCTGTTTCGGCCCGCTCGTCCAGAACTCGATCGAGCGCAACGAGAGTTCGTGGAACAAGGACACACCAAGGTCCGCCTTCTGCAGACGCTCTCGGGCAGGCTTCAACGTGGTGACCTTTGTCTTAACTTCCTGCTTAAATTGTTTAGAAGGTTCCTGCCGAACAGGACGCGCCTCCACCCGCACCAACTCGCGGTTCTCACGAATCACTTCCCGGCCCGCCCGCGGAGTCCGCTCTTTGTAGCGATAATCGATCTGGTGCAAACCTGATTCGTTTTTGAATAACGCGTAGGCGCCGAGTCCGCCGATCAACAAATGAACGGTGTCGCGCTTGTCGTCGTAGAACTCGCCCAAAACTTCTGCGGTCATACGACGACGAGCCGCCAGCGCGCGATACATGTCGGTCAGTTTCGGCACGGCGTTCTGAACCGCGCCATCCCGGTCCACGAGCGACAGAGTGATCACGGTGTCCCCCAGATCCTGCGCATCCTTCGCCTGGGCGACGAACCGCAAGTGATCGAGTTCGGAAGATAATTGATCCAATTTTTCGTGGAGCGTGATTTCTTCGGTCTTGGCGAGCGGAGTTTTTTCGAGTCGGTGGCGAATACCTGTCAGCACTTTGCCCAGGCCGTCGTGCAAACTCAGGAACTGCTCCAGCTTGTGAATCTCATCGAACGTCGCGCTGCGCGCGGCCGCGTCCTGGTAAAAATTCGGCTCGCTCGTGCGGGAAACGAGCTCCGATTTCCGATCGGCCAATGGACGAACAGACGGCTCGATCGCGGCATATTCTTCGAGCATTTCCGTCAGCTTCTTGCTCACCGGCGTCCCGCCCTTTGCGTCTTGCTTCGCCTTGGCCGCAGGAACGCCAGTCACGGTGGCTTCTACACGGTTGCCGCGCGCCGTGAGTCTCAGAATCGTTCGTCCGCGCAGCGAACCATTTGAGATCGTCCTCGCGACCGGCAGCAACAACAACCGCTCGACGGTTCGTTTCAACGGCCGCGCCCCGAAATGAGGAGAGTAACCCTCTCGCACCAACAAGGAGACGACTGCGGGATCGACATCGATGGTGAGTTGCCGACGACGAATGCCGGAGCGCTGGAGAACCAGGTCGATTTCCCGCCGCGCGATCTGCTCAGCCACCTGCAGAGAAAGCGGCCGGAACTGGATGATGCGATCAAGGCGATTGAGAAACTCCGGCCGGAAGCAGCGCGACAATTCCCGGAAGGTCCGGTCCTTGTCCACATCTGGCATATCGTTCCTGGCACTGCCGAAACCCAAGGGCGTGGATCCGGCGGTCGCGCCTACGTTTGAGGTGAGGATCACAATAGTACGGCGGAAATCCACAGTGCGGCCGCGGCCGTCCGTCTCTGCCGGCATCAAAAATCTGAAGGCAAAGATCAAACACGTTGACGTGCGACTTCTCGTTCTCATCGAGCAACACCACAGAAAATGGAAGCCGGCGCACGGCATCGGTCAGCAAACCATTTTCATTCGCGCCACCAATCAACCGAGTGAAACCGTCGGCACCGGCAAATTCGCTCATGTCAAAACGTTTCAAACGTGCGGCATCGCCAAAAATGAATTCGGCCAGCGCTCGCGCCAGCTCCGTCTTGCCTACGCCGGTGGGGCCAACGAACAGGAACACGCCGAACGGTTTGTGCGGATCGGTCACACCTGCTTTGATTAACGTGATCAGATCTACCACCGCTTCAACGGCTTCCGGTTGCCCGATGATTTTCTTCTCGAAGAACTCCCTGATTTCAGTCCCATTGAGCGGAATGGCATCATCGAGCAGATCGACCGGAACTCCGGTGGACTTGGACAACACCTCAAGGACGTGACGATAAGTAACGGGCGCTCCCGATTCTTGCTCGGTCTTGATGACAACGCGCAGCAGTTCGACCGCATTTCCCGGCCGGCTCACGTGCCCGAGAAATTGGCTGCTCACTTCCATGAGTTGTTCCAAAACACCATCGGAAATGCTGCTCGTTTCAGCATCACGCACTGACGTGAGAATCTCGCGCGTGCGCTCCGGGTCGGCCTCCGCGACCAGAACTTTGTCGTAGAGACGCTGGAGTGACGGTATGCGCCCGAGACCACGTTCGAATTCATCCGGCGTGCTTTCTCCGAGGAGAAGAATCGAACCATCTTCCATGTACGGAGCCAGCGCCGTTGCCACGCTCGACTCTGACTTGGACCACGTCCCGACAGCAGAAAGGTCGCTGAGGTTGGGAACGTAAATCAGGACGCGTCGAGGCTTGCGGAGCGCTTCGATCATCTCGCGCACCTTGGTTTCCCATTCGCCGAGGTAGCGAGTCCCGGCCATAAAGTCGCTCGGCGACACGCGCAAAACCCGCCAACTGCCGTTTTCGGGTTTGGCGAGTGCATAAACGAGTTCGTTGACCAGCGCACTCTTTCCCACGCCTGTCGGTCCCAGCAAAGCAACTGAGCGCCAGGGTTCCCGTTGAATGAGTTTCAACAAAGTTTCGCAGGACTCCTCGGCACCGTAGGCACGCGACAAAGTCTTGTTCGCGGCCAGCGCGGTCAGATCGGTGCCATATTTGCCGAGCACCTCGGGATCCACTGTCACCGTCGTCCGCGCTGTCACCCAAGCCATCAACTTGGGGAACCGCTGGGCGCCAAGCTGTTTCAGATTGCGTTCCACATGGGAAAGCTGCGCAATCGCGGTCGGAAGAAATTTCTCCGTCGTTGGCAGCGAATCATTCAATCGCTTCTCGACTAACTCAGCGCAGCGTCGGCGCACATCGTCGTCGTCGTCCCGACCGAGAGCAGTGAGCAAGGCGCTAACGGCCTGCGGAGCTTTTTGGGCGTCGAGCGCGTTCGCCGCAGCGATGCGCACATTCCAATCTGGATCTTCTGCGAGTGCCTTTTCCTGTGCCGCTCGAAATTGTGGCTGTCCGGAGCTTTTCTTCAATGCCTCTACCCGAACCTCGTCTTCTGAATCATCCAGCAAAGCCGCAAAAGCACGGGCCGCGGGCTTGTCCGTCTGCACGCGGAGAATCTCGGCCAGCTTTAAACGAATCCGTGACTCTGAATTTTCCGCCAGCGTGTTCAGTTCAGACAACAGCTCTGCTTCGGTTCGTTCGCGGCTGGCGTCCATGGCCGCGAGGCGAAGCGGAATTTGCGGAGCACGAAGCAAAGTCAGCAACAGCGACACATCGGCCTTCTGTTCCTGCAACGCTGCACTGAGCAAACCGATCTTTTCGCTCGGGTCTTCGTATTGGCCGCGCCGAAGACTTTCGATCAGGGCCTGTATCTCATCGTTCATGCGTGCTCCGAGCGTATTCGACGCAGGGAGCCGGGACAATGCAGCTCATCGACAGCAAAGGAGAAAAAATGCTGTTTCGAATAGGTTTGGATTCCCCAAGCCATGCCGCCCGGATTAAGTTCTCACGCGATGAACGTGCCGCGTTTTTGCCGTGGCTTACCAAATCTCGTGCTCGCGCTGGCTTTGACCGTGCCGATGCCCGCGGCGGACACTTTCAATTCGGCTTACATCTCGGAATTCCTCGCGGACAATCAGAATGGTCTTCTCGATGACAATCGGGAACGGTCCGGTTGGATTGAACTCTATAATGGCGGCAACGCCGCGCTGAATCTCTCCGGCTGGTTTTTGACGGACAGCCCCACGAACCTGGCGCGATGGCGCTTCCCCGGCGTGGTGTTGCTGCCGGACAAATTCATGATCGTGTTCTCTTCCGGGGTGAATCACACCGACGACCTCGCTCACCTTCACACCAACTTTCGTCTGA
>Ga0193753_10001724_pt1 | contig 18334 bp, 15 predicted proteins | sample H1c2metaG_FD_144925 | JGI IMG/M metagenome (GOLD analysis project Ga0193753, IMG submission 144925) | Soil microbial communities from a riparian zone of the East river system, Colorado, United States - H1c2 | ecosystem: Environmental > Terrestrial > Soil > Riparian zone | place: USA: East...
TGACGGTAATCTTATGCATTGCAAATGTTTATGTCAAAGAACTATATTATTTTTACCCGAACAAAATTTGGGTAAAGGATAGCTACCGGCAGGCAGGTTTGCACATTGGCTAATTATCAAATTAGCGTTCACTCCATCACCGGCCTCAACCACCGCAACATATCCTCCCTTTCCATTCCCTTACGATTCACATAATCCTCCGCCTGGTCTGTCTGGATCTTGCCGACACCGAAGTATTGACTCTGCGGATGACTGAAATACCAACCGCAAACGGAAGACGCAGGGTACATTGCAAGCGACTCCGTTAAGTGAATACCCGTTGCATCTTCGCCTCCCAGGAGATCGAATAGTTTATATTTCTCCGTATGATCGGGACAGGCGGGATAGCCCGGTGCGGGTCGTATGCCGCTGTATTCTTCGCGGATCAGCTGTTCGCTATTCAACCCCTCGTTGGTTGCATATCCCCAGAATTCCTTTCTCACTCGCTCATGCAACAACTCAGCGAATGCCTCGGCAAACCTGTCGCATAGCGCCTGCAACATGATCTTGTTGTAATCGTCCAATGCCGCGTCGAAGCGTTTGATATGTTGTTCGATCCCTTTTATGGTAACCGAGAAGCTTCCAATATGATCATTCTCCAATGGAGAAATGAAATCCGAGAGACTCAGGTTCGGCTGGTCCGGCGCCTTCTTGATCTGCTGCCGCAACGATTCAAGCCGGATGGTGTCGGCGCCTCTCGTTACAGTAACGGTATCCGGAGCCGTCGCCTTCGCCGGCCAGAAACCGATCACGCCCTGTGAAGAAAGCCAGTTCTCATTCACGATCTGGTCGAGCAGTTTATTCGCGTCGTTGTAGAGCTTGGTTGCCTCGACGCCCACCACCTTATCGCTTAGTATCTGGGGGAACTTGCCGTGCATTTCCCATGCGATGAAGAAAGGATTCCAGTCGATGTATTTCCTGATCTCGCCCATGTCATAGTTCTCGAATATCCTGGTACCAATAAACTTCGGCGCAGGCGGTGTATAGTTCTTCCAATCAATCTTCACCCGGTTCTTCTGTGCGTCCGCGAAGGAGAGGTATTGTTTCGACGATTTCTTATTGCCGAAGTCCTCCGCCAGTTTATGATATTCTTTTTTTACAGTACCGAGGAAGTCTTCCTTTTGTTCTTTATTGAGTAGCGAGCCAGCCACGGTCACACTACGGCTTGCATCGAGTACGTGAACGACGCCATTATCGTATTGCGGCGCGATCTTCACGGCGGTATGCATCCTCGAGGTGGTAGCCCCACCGATCATCAATGGCTGCTTCATTCCCCTGCGTTTCATCTCGTGTGCCACGTGAACCATTTCATCCAGCGATGGAGTGATCAGGCCGCTAAGCCCGATGATGTCTGCATTTTCCCTCAATGCGGTATCGAGTATCTTGTCGGTAGGAACCATCACGCCGAGATCCACGATGTCATAGCCATTGCAGCCAAGCACCACGCCAACGATATTCTTCCCGATATCATGTACATCCCCTTTCACCGTTGCCAGAAGAATTTTAGCGGCGCCGGCGCCTTCTTCATTGATCGTGCCGGCGGCCAGGTGGGCCTTGCGACGTAATTCTTTCTCCGCTTCAATGAAGGGCGTGAGGATCGCCACACTCTTCTTCATCACACGCGCACTCTTCACTACCTGTGGCAGGAACATCTTGCCGGCGCCGAATAGATCGCCGACCACATTCATCCCATCCATTAACGGCCCTTCGATCACATCGAGCGGCTTCGGATATTTCTGCCGCGCCTCTTCCGTATCGGCATCGATATAGTCGGTGATGCCGTTGACGAGAGAATGTTTCAGTCTTTCCTCTACAGTTGACGTTCTCCATGCCTCGTCCCTGACCGTTTCCTTTCCTTTAGCCTTGACTGTCTCGGCAAAGGAGATCATTTTCTCCGTTGCCTCATTGTTGTCGTTATTCCTGTTGAGAATGACATCCTCGCAAAGGTCCCTCAGCTTGGGTTCTATCTCGTCATAAACTACCAGCTGCCCGGCATTCACAATGCCCATGTCCATACCAGCCTTTATTGCATAGAAGAGAAATACGCTGTTCATTGCTTCCCGCACGTGATCGTTGCCGCGGAAGGCGAAGGAGAGATTGCTGACACCGCCACTGATCTTTGTAAGTGGCATGAGTTGTTTGATCTCTCTCGTTCCCTCGATGAAGTCGACGCCGTAGTTGTTATGCTCCTCCAGGCCCGTGGCGATGGCGAATATGTTTGGATCGAAGATGATATCCTGTGGATCGAAACCGATTTGTTCGGTCAATATTTTATAGGCCCGGTGACAGATCTCAACCTTTCGTTGTTTGGTATCTGCCTGTCCCTGCTCGTCGAAGGCCATGACGATAACGGAGGCGCCATACGATTGGCAGATGATCGCCTGTTCGATGAACTTGGCCTCGCCTTCCTTCATCGATATGGAGTTGACGATGCATTTTCCCTGCACGCATTTCAGTCCTGCCTCTATGATCTCGAACTTCGAGCTATCGATCATGATAGGGATCCTGGCAATATCGGGTTCGCTTTGAACGAGGTTGAGGAAAGTGGTCATGGCGAGGACTCCATCGAGGAGGGCATCGTCCATATTTATGTCCAGGATCTGTGCACCATTTTCCACCTGCTGGCGGGCGACGCTGAGGGCTTCCTCATATTTGTTCTCCCTGATGAGGCGGGCGAATTTCTTGGAACCGGTGACATTGGTTCGTTCGCCTACATTAATAAAGTTCGTTTCGGGTCTTACTACCAGCGGCTCGAGACCCGAGAGACGCAAGAAAGGTTTAATTGTTGCCATGTTGAATTGAACCACAAAGACCCGAAGGCACAAAGCGGCACTAAGTTTTTATAGTATGATTCTTTTTATTCCGTCTTTCATTAATGGCACATGAAAATTTAAGAGAAACCCGAGCCTTTTCCCAGTCAACTTCAGGTAGCTCAACAACTGGGCCTCCCAAACCGGATGAAAATTCTCCTGCGCCTTGAGCTCGATCACAACCAAATCCTCTATCAACAGGTCCAAACGTAGCCCATCATCTATCTTTAAGGACTTATAATAAATGGGCACCATCTTTTGTTTTTCGAACTGAATGTCGCGTAGATACAGCTCGTAACACAAACATTTTGCATAGACACTTTCCAGGAGTCCCGATCCAAGTTCTTTGTGAAGCCCGACTGCAATATCCACTATCAAGGTGGCGAGACTTTCTTCACTGCGGGACAGCTGATCGAACATGACTTTGTGTTACTTTGGGCCTTTGTGCCTTCGTGGTTCAAAAGTGAACCTAGTAACTCAGCTCTACAACAGGTAAACCTCGGGGTTTTACTGTTTTTACATGCTCCGCAATATGCCTTATATGATCCGGTGTTGTGCCGCAACATCCGCCAACGATATTCACAAATCCTTCCTTCGCCCACTCTTCCAGGTAATGACCGGTATCTGCCGGCTCTTCATCATATTCTCCCATCGCATTCGGCAAGCCTGCATTCGGATAAGCCGATACATAGCAACTTGCGATCTGCGACAATTCTTCGATATAAGGCCGCATTTCCTTTGCTCCCAATGCACAATTCAAACCAACACTCAGCGGCTTTGCATGCATGATGGAAGTATAGAATGCCTCCAGTGTCTGTCCACTCAATGTGCGCCCCGATGCATCGGTGATAGTACCGCTGATCATCACCGGTAAGGAAGGCTTCTTCGTATCCCTGAAATATTTCTTAATGGCGAAAATCGCCGCCTTCGCATTCAATGTATCGAAGATCGTCTCGATGAGCAAGAGGTCCACACCACCATCCACGAGACCCTGCACCTGCTCGTAATAGGCAGCTACTACTTCGTCGAAGGTCACCGCGCGGTAGCCCGGGTTGTTGACATCGGGAGAAAGACTCAGGGTCTTGTTCAATGGACCGATTGCGCCCGCAACGAATCTTGGTTTCGACGGATCCTTCGAGGTATAGTCATCGGCCGCCTTCCGCGCGAGTCTCGCGCCTTCAACACTCATTTCGTAAGCAAGCGACTCCATTTCGAAATCCGCTTGTGCAATCACCGTAGAGGCAAAGGTGTTGGTCTCGATGATATCGGCACCCGCATCCAGGTATTGCCGGTGAATGCCTTCGATGATATCCGGTTGCGTCAGGTTAAGCAGATCGCTATTGTTCTTTACATCGAGTTTCCAATCCTTGAACCGTTCACCACGGTATGTTTCCTCTGTCGGCTTGTGCCGCTGGATCATGGTGCCCATGGCGCCGTCGATGATGAGGATGCGTTTTTCAAGTTCTTTTCTGATGTCCATAAGAGTATATTTAAAATTCACACGGTCCCGCCAATGTCCCGCCAATGCGGGAGGAGGGCCATAGCTCACAGGATCGGTTGAACCGTCAGTGGATGTTCTTATAAACGTTGGAAAACCGGTGAGGGAGTTTCTTGACGTTTATTAGTTCATTTTTCCCTGGGATACCAGCTCTTCCAATGCCTGGAATGGGCTGACCGGGGTGACAGGTCGAACAATAAACAAATCCACCTGTGAAAGGCAAAGTTACTATAACTATTAATACTAACAAATAGCATTCGCCGCCTGCTGAGGGTATTCAACCGCCGAAAGAGGGTGAGATTGGAAAGGGTTAACCCGATGGGCCATAACCCTACTTATTGACGTAGTTCTCGACCGGCAGGCGATTCTGGAGGCTTCTCGCCAGCGTCATCTCATCGGCATACTCCAATTCGCCGCCGAAGGCAATACCCCTGGCGATGGTGGTGACACGGAGTTGGAAGGCGTGAAGCTTCTTCTGAATATAGTAGATGGTGGTATCGCCCTGGATGGTAGGATTGAGGGCAAATATCAATTCCTCCGTCTTCTCCTTTTCTATCCGGTTGACGAGTGTCTCGATGTTGAGCTGATCCGGCCCGATACCATCCAATGGGGAAACGACTCCACCAAGCACGTGGTACACGCCGTTGTATTGCTGTGTACTTTCTATGGCGATCACATCCCGGATGTTCTCCACTACGCAGATCATTTCGTTCTTGCGCATGGAATTGGCGCAGATAGAGCAGATATCGCCATCGGCCACATTGAAGCAACGCTGGCAGAACTTGATCTCCGTTCTCATCCTCGCGATCACCTCACTGAAATGTTTTACCTCGTTGGTATTCTGCTTCAACAAATGCAGGACAAGGCGAAGCGCCGTCTTCTTGCCGATGCCGGGGAGTTTGGCAAATTCATTTACCGCATTTTCCAAAAGTGACGATGAGAATTGCATGGTGCAAAGATAAACATTGCCGGACTGATGCCGAAGGAGCCCGTGAATCAACGCTGATTCACCGGGTTCAGGAGGCTTCTCGGCCCGCCCTGTACGCCCACCGGAGGTCTTGTCGTCGGAGCGGCTACGGCATTCACGTCTATTTCGAAGTCGTTATCGAGGTTAGCCTTGACGATGATCTTCCTTTGAATGGGTTTTACCGACTCCGGCTGCAAATGCTTACCGAAGAACTCGCCCGGATCCCAGACGCCATTCTTATTCCTGTCGTTGACGATGCGTAGATTGTATTCGCCCGGGACAAATAAGGCCTGCGAAAAAATAGCTGCGCTTAGCGGGAACGAGTACACAACCTGGCCATTCTGAACGAAAAGCAATACCGGATTGTGAGTGAGATCCAGGTTGCGGAGGCGCACCACGAGCTTGCCATAGTCTTCCCTTGTTTTCGTAGAGAAACTGACGGTGTCCAATTTCAACAGCTGCTGTCCCAGTGTATCGATTGCAAAATTCTTTTCGAGAATGAAATGATAGGGAGTATTCTCTTTCCACGCATAATTGAGAGTGACCTTCTTTTTCGTCGAGTCCATGCTCCACTGGTAAGCGCCGGTCACCGGCGTGAAGGTGGTATCGGTAACGAAATGTACCTTGGAGGAGTCGAAATCCCGCAACGGCGTCTCGAAGCTGAAACTGAATTTACTCAACAGGTCTTGTTTATTATCGCTCAATGATGTGGTAAACTTAAGCCGTTTATCCTTTGAGGGTTTTGCCTTGACTGAGGAAGGCTTGACCTTCGCCGGCGTGGCGGAAGCATACAGGGTTATGGGCTTTGCTCCGGGAAGAACCACAGCGGAGTCGGCGAATGCAAATAGCTGCTCATTGTTCTGGTACCGGTAACCTCCCTGGTCCACGAGGGCGTAGATATAATAAACGCCCGGCGGAAGGTGAATGAATGAAAAATTGCCTGCCGAATCGAGCTTCGCCACGTAGCACCGCCGAGTCGTCCTTGCTTCGATGAAGAACGACCGCAAGGGTGGAATCCGATTCGCCATTCTCCGCCAGCAATACCTTTCCATTCAGGTGTAGTGAATCGATATAGCTACCGGTAGAAAAGACGTAGGTAAAATTGTTCATGATATTGCCCTCGTTCACGTCCTTTATCGTACGCCCGAAGTTGAGGGAATAGGTGGTATTGGGCTCAAGCGTATCCCGCAACCGGACGGTCATGACGCTGAGTTTGCGGTTAACCGTAGGAGAATTGCGCGGCAAAGGGGAAACGATCAGGTTCTGCTGCGGGTTATCGAGATCAACGTATTCATCGAACGTGAAGGTTATGCGGTTGCCGTTAAAATTGAGGGTAGAGTCGCGGGGCGTTACAGTCCGCAAATTTGGTGGAAGGGTGTCTTTTGACCCTCCCTCGGGCGGAACGATATTGGCGCAACCCGACTCCCCTGCGAGGTGAACGAAAAGCACCGAAGCGATAAACAGGACCCCTATGATTCTCTTACCAGCCATAAAGCCGCAAACTTAAGCCGATTGTGGCCAAACTTTTGCCAATAATCCGATAAATCTCTTGCATTACATCTCGGGTTCATCCTCTTCTATCTCGTGCAAGGCTACGGCAAGGTCATTGGTCTTTACAAAATTGCACCAGTGGCAGTCCTCCTTCCCGCAGCCGGTATAGAAATCGCGTGCCTGTATCCGCTGCCAGGTAGCGACGATCTGCTCGGTCACGGTGGTTATGTCGGCAGGATTGATGACAACCTTTTCCTTGCGGTAATTCTTTTTCTTATCGGGCTCGATGAAATCGAATTCGCTGCTGGCTACCTTCCAATCTTTCTGTTCGTAATTATCAACGAGGATCTTGTAGAAGACGGCCTGGCGCCAATAGTCGCCCCCGTTCGGATCTTTTTCCGAAGGGCCCTTCAATTTTGGAATGGCCTTGTCGGGATCACCCGTCTTATAGTCGACCACGTTCACCGTCTTGCCATCGAACTCCAGCTTATCGAGTTTACCCTTGAGCGGTACGTTCTTTATGACCACGTTGCGGATGTTCCGTTCAATGGCGACGATCCTGTTGAACTGACCCGTGTATTTCTCATAGTAATTACTCAGCACTTCCTGTCCATATTCGAGACGCCGGTCGAATTGTTCCTTTGTAAAGCTTTCGCGGTGCCTGTGCATATACCATTCGAAATCGGAGATAAAGACCTCCTTCGAGGGAAATTTCTCCTGCCCGCTTTCCTGCATCTTGCGAAATAACTGTTCGAGGGCATAGTGAACAGAGGAGCCGAATTCGGTGGCCTCATTCTTCGGCGATGGAATGCGCACCAGGTTCTTGAAGTAGAATTCCAGCGGGCATTTCAAATAGTTGTTGAGCGCCGTTACATTCATCACAAATTTTTCCAGGATGCGTTCAATGAATTCCTCTTCTATCTTCTGGATCTCGGGCGCATCTGTGAGGCCGAAGTACAGGGCGGAAAACTGCGCGAGTACTTCCATGTCCAGGATCATTTTTTCCGTCGGCAGGCGATGCTGGTCCTGTATTTCGGCAATGAACATGGATGGTTCCAGTTCCTTCCCATCGTTCTTGAACCGGCTATAGGAAATAAGCAGGTGCTGCTCGGCCCGTGTGACCGCGACATAGAACAGGCGGCGCAGTTCCTCGTCATTGGCGCTTTCATTCGAAGAGGAGAACATTGTATCGGGAAGTTTATATCCTCCGCCGGGCTTCCTTTTCTTCTCCCATGAGGCGGCATTGCAGCCCGCAAGTAGAACATATTCGAATTCCAGGCCCTTCGAGCCGTGAGCCGTCAGGAGGTTAACGCCCTTGTCGCTACCACTCACCTGCACCAGTGGCAGGGAAATTTCCTCCCTTTCCATCAGGTCGATCAGGCGCACGAGATCCTGCAGATCCATCAATGGGTTGCGATGGGTTTCTTCCTTTATAAAATCGAAGAAGCCGGTCAGCACCTGCAGTTGCCAGTGCCTGTCGGTGCTTATCATGATGCTGTTCAATACGCCTGCTTCGCGGATGATATTCTCGAACAAGGCCTGCAATGTCGAATTGGGTACCGCGGAAATGAGCCGTTCTATTATGGCGGATGCCTTTGCCAGGCCTGCCGGCAAAGATGGACTGAAGAGATCCCTGGCCGGCGCATTCGCCTTTTCCGTTAGCAGTTGTCTTATGGAGGTGCGGTTTTCGTTATACCTGCGGTTGGCCACCTCGATGCTGGTCTTGGCAACCTCGATTGCGGGAATACCAAACCAGTCGAAGTGCAATATCTCGAACAACATCTCATCGCCGCCATAGGGAATATCATGTTCGGCAGCTAGATACCGCAGCAGCAGGATGATCTTTCGTGCAAGGGGTAACTCCAGTATATTCAAATGCCGTTTCGTGTATACGGGAATATCGAGGAGTTTGAAATATTGAGACAGCTCGGCGCCGTACCTGTTTTCCTTGTAAATGATGCCGATCCTTCCAGGCTGAACACCTTCTGCAAGCAGCTGCTGCACTTTCTTCGTAATGCCGATCATCTCCTGCCTTTGCGACTCGTATTCCTGGATCAGCGGCAAGTGAAGCAGGTGACTTATTTTCCCATTACTCGATATGAGGTCCTTGCTCAGCCCGCCTATCTGCTTAACGAGTCTCTCCTCGTTGCGGCCGATCAGGGTCTTGGAAATATCGAGGATCGGTTGCGTGGAGCGATAATTATTAGTGAGAACAACGGTGAGGAGATCGGCCTTGTAGTTATCGGCAAACTGCAGCATATTCTCCACGTTGGCGCCCTGGAAACGATAGATGCTCTGATCGTCATCGCCTACCACGAATACATTGGGGCGGTCCCAATAGCTGATGAGTAATTCCACCAGCCTGTTCTGCGTACCACTGGTATCCTGGTATTCGTCAACCAGGATGTATTGGAATCTTTCCTGGTAATTGGCGAGGAGGTTCTTATTTTCTTCGAAGGCCTTGATCACCCAATTGATCATGTCGTCGAAATCATACCGGTTCTTCTTTCGCATCAGTTCCTGGAAGCGATCGAATTCGCCGACGGCGGCTCTCAGCTTCTCCATTTTTTCCTTCTCTTCTTCTATCTTATCACGCTTCAGATCGCCGGCATTGAATTCTTTGTATTTCCGCTTGTAGATGAATTCATCGCGTTCGGGTAATGAGGAGATGTATTCACCGATCCTGCGGTCGATCAACGTGGGAAGCCAGCCCTCGCGTTTCATGGTGCTGAAGAGCGATTGGAGATTCTTCACTTCGAAGTAGACATCGCCCCGGTATCTCTTCAGCGGATGATTCTTGGGGAAGGCGTCGATAAGGGATTTGTAGAGCTGTATCTTTTCCAGTTCGGATATGGGGTCGAGTGTCGTCTTCTCGAAAAGAGAGAGATTTTCCTGGATCACTTCATTGCAGAAGGCATGAAACGTATAGATATTCACCTTGTAGGCATCCGGCCCGATGAACTGCAACAACCGCTTGCGCATGGAGACAACGCCTGCATCCGTATAGGTGAGACAGAGGATGTTCTCGGGCAGTGCATCCGTATCGAGCAGGATCTTTCCTATGCGGCTGGCAAGGATTTGCGTCTTGCCGGTGCCCGGTCCTGCAATCACCATTACGGGACCGTCAATCGTATCCACGGCCCGGCGTTGATGCTCATTCAGCTTTTCATATTCTTCGAAAAATTTCCGTTCTAACTTTTCTTTATTAAACGACATCTGGTTGCGAACCTTTAGTGGCCCACAAAAGTACAATTTGATAATTTGGCAATTTGATAATGTGCCAATTATCCTAATCAGTAAAGGTATTTCGCATCGGAGCACGCTCCATTGTCAAATTACCAAATTACCAAATTGCCAAATTATCAAATTATTTCATTTGCCCTCGTTTCATATTCCTTCTCCAACAGATCCTTCATCTTCTGCATTACCATTTCCCAATTATCTCCTGAATTTTCATAAGCCTTTTCGGCCTCTGTGCCTTTCTTATTTTCCTGCGTGATGGTGAGTGTGGTGCCATCTCCCTTACTGTGAAGTTCGTAGGTAACGGTCGCATAATTGTCGGGAATGTCGGCAATGCCCGAGAGATTGCTCCAGTAGGTATGACTGAGTATTCTTTCTTTATCGATCTTCTTTATTATTCCTTTATCCTGGTAGACCTTTCCTTTCCATTCTCCCGAATAGGTGATCGGACTTCCTTCTTTCCAGTCGGAGTCGACAGTTGTACCGAAGAAATATTGTTTGACGATAGCAGGATCTGTCAATGCATTCCATACCTCCGATACAGAGGCATCGATATGTATCATCTTTTTAGTTTTCTTAGTTCCCATGATCAAAAGATTTAAGTGAGTAAATATCTTCATCATTGGTATTCAACTAAAACCGTACCGTGCCGGTGAATGTCAACAAGTATTGCTTACTGAAGCCTTTGAGCCATTGCGCTGACGATCAGTTGGACCTTTTTCCTCAAATCTAGAGGGCTGATAATATCAGCATTATCTCCAAACATTATGTACCAGCGGGCAAAACCTTCGAGATGTGAGGTCAGGAAGGTCATTTCTACCCGGTCTTTTACTTCTTTCTGGGAAACAAAGCCATTGAAATATCTCTGGTCGTCAATATAGGGAAGGATTTCCTTGTTCACGCGGATGACGATGGTGAAAAGATTTCTTTCCTTCTGTACCTGCTGCAGGTACACCTTCAAGGTTGGATGCGATGGGTTGAACAGCTCACTCGTCGTCTGGATTTTCTTTATCCTGTCGATGCGGAAATCGCGGTAATCCTTACGCAGCCGGCAATAGGCTACCATGTGCCAATGGGAATCCAGGTAGAAGATACCGACGGGCTCCACGTTCCTCTCCGTTTGCTGCTGGCTATGATGCGTGAAATAGGAGATGTTCAGCACATTTTTTCCGGCGATGCTTTTAAGGATTGTCTGAAGCGGCCCCGATGCTGGCATTACCTGGTGTCGCTGGCGATTGCTCTTCAATACGCTTATATGATCATCCAGGTTCTCGAGGAAGTCCTTTTCCGTGGATCGAAGGACGGCCCTTACTTTATACATCGCCGATTTATAATGTTCCTCTGTGGATGAATCGGTAAGCATCTCGATCATCTTTTCCGCCGTGAGAAATGCAGTTGCTTCTTCCTTGGTGAACATCACGGGCGGGAGACGATAGCCGTCCATTATCGAATAGCCCACGCCGGCCTCGCCGAGTATGGGAATGCCGGCCTCTTCGAGCGTGCGGATATCGCGGTAAACGGTACGAAGACTGATACGAAAACGATCCGCCATATCCTGCGCCTTCACCACCTTTCGCGATTGCAATTGTATCAATATAGCCGTCACGCGGTCAATGCGATTCATTTGTAAGCCTATTTAATACCGGCGCGTTTCTTCAATACTTCTACAGGCATGGTGATCATCCTGCCGATGGGCTTGCCGTCCCTGTATGAGATCACTTTCATCAATGCCGCATCGCGCGGAACCATCAACGGCTGCTTATATGTAGGGTAGAACTCATCGGGATAAGAGTTGTCGAAACTGTAGTGAAGCTGGAGGCCTGGTATTTCAGGAACAAGTTCAACCACCACACCGGAAGAATCTTTTTTGGTGACTTTGAAATCCGGGTCGTACATGCTGGGGGCATACTTGATCTTCGCGAAATCGAGACGCTTGAACTGCGCTTCGACGCGTGGGATGAAGTTGTCCCAATCTCTTTTTTCCTTCGGCGACCAGAGTATCTCGGCCACTGCGAAGCCGCGGGGCCATGTCATGTATTCCGCCTGCCGGAAGGTAAACACCTGCTCCGTCCATAAATTGGCCTGTCCGCCTTTGATCAACGAGGCATTGACGCCCTCGGGGATGGGTTCCCAGCTATAGGTCTTCTTCAAACGGAGAGAGGCATAGACGGGAGGTTCCATGATGGCATCGCTTTGCATATAATCGATGTACACGAAATCCGTAGGGCTCATAACCACTTCGTGGCCGAGTTTCGCGGCTTCGATTCCACCCTTCACGCCGCGCCAGCTCATCACCGCGGCCGTAGGGGCGAGGCCGCCATCGAGGATCTCATCCCAGCCGATCAGCTTCTTTCCCTTCGAGACCACGATGTTTTCCATTCTCTTCACGAAATAACTTTGCACCTCGTCGAGATTCTTGAGATTTTCCTTTTGCATCAATGCCTTGATCTGTTCCGATTTCTCCCAGAAGTTTCTCGCCGTTTCATCACCACCCATATGGATATAGGGGAAAGGAAACAGTTGTGCGACCTCGGTGAAAACTTTATCCATGAATTCATAGACTTTCTCATTGGCCGGGCAAAGTGTATTATCCAGGAGACCATAGAAGTGCCCGCTCGGCGGCCATACCATGAAGGGCTCGCCCGAGTTGACGGCATAGGTACCCGGAGTACAGCTGAGTTCGGGATAGGAGGCGATCGCTGCAAGGCTGTGGCCCGGTACATCGATCTCGGGAAGTATATCGATGTAACGCTCCTTTGCATATTGAATGATCTCCTTTACATCTTCCTGCGTATAGAAACCACCATAGCTGCGTGGTTCATCGGGGGAAGTCGGAGAGAATTCGTTGAACTTGCCCGTCCTGTCGACCCGCCATGCGCCTACACTGGTCAGCTTCGGAAGGCTCTTGATCTCGAGGCGCCAGCCCTGGTCGTCTGTCAGATGCCAGTGTAAGAGGTTGAACTTATACTTCGCCATATCGTCAATGTATGCCTTCACTTCCGCCTTGGTGAAGAAATGACGCGACACGTCCAGCATGAGGCCTCTCCATCCGAACCGGGGATGATCTTCGATCGTTACCAGCGGAATGGACCAGGAGGTCTGGCCGCTGGAGCTGCGGCTCTCGATGTCCGCAGGAAATAGTTGCAAAAGAGTTTGCATACCATAGAACAGGCCGGCGGGTTTTCTCGCGGTGAGGACGACACCCGAGGGCGTCACCTTTAACACATAGCCTTCATCCGCAATATTCTTATCGTCTTTCAGTGAAAGGAATATCGAGTTGGCCGATGCCGTACTCCCTTCTTTTATCTTGATCGAATACTTTGTAGAGACCATGATCCGCGAAGCCAGTCTTGTGGCGATACTTTTTACTTCGGCATTGTTAGGTATTACGATGCTGAGTTGAACAGGCACCTTGAACGAGCCGTCCTTCCAGGTAGCGCTAACGGGTTGGGGAAGAAGCGATATTTCTTTCCCGGTAGGTTGCTGACTGAAGGCAGGCATGGCTGAAGCGATCACCGCTAGTAAAAAGAGTAGTCTTTTCATGACAATGAGGAGGATTGAATTATATAATGAGAAAGGAAGAACTTTTGCAAGCCCTAAAGTAGACATAATGTTTTAGACCGGGGAATTGAAAAAAACCAATTTGCCAATTTGATAATTTGATAATGCGGCGTGCTCCGATCAGTACTGACTTTCCTGGTAAGGATAATTATCAAATTACCAAATTATCAAATTGCCAAATTGGCTATCCAGGCATGCGGGAAATGTATTTCTCGATCTGTTTGATCTGATCGACGATCTGTGGAGTGGTTGGCCTGAGGGCCTTGGCCTTCCTGAAAAATTCCTTGCTTGCGCGGAATTCTCTTTTGTTCATCATGATGCTGCACATTTGCAGGTAGGCGGCGGCTTCATTTTCCTTGTCGGGTAGTCCCTTACGGATCGCCTGCCGAATGTAGCTTTCGGCTTGCTTCAGGTCATTCTTCTGCATGGAAAGCATTCCCATTTGCAGCAGGCTTGCACCTTCGGCTTCTTTCATCGGCATGCCGAGATCGAGTCCCTTCTTCATCATCTTCTCCGCACCGTCGAAGTCCTGCTTCATCATCGCGATATTACCCTTTAGCGTGTAGTACACGGAGCGAATGGGCTTGTACAACAGGTTGGGAAATTTAATGGAAGCCAATACTCTTTCGGCGCCGTCCATATCGCCGCTCTCCATGTATTCCTGGATGAGTCGCAGCGGACCGAAGAAAAAGTGACCGGCAATGAGTATCAACCCAACCAGGTAAAGAGGGAAGGCTGGCCAGAAGCTTCCCGCATAGTTGACATAACCGCCGAGTAAGAGAAGTATAAGACCTATCCAGGGCCGATATTTTATGAGGAGATTGTAGAATTTCATCCGATATGCGTTGTTGCTTTAGGCAGGAGGGGCCTTTATGAAAATCAAAATTTCCTCCTATGAATCAAATAATTATAAAAATGCCCGCTTTTAAAAATACGAGCAAAATTAGGTGTTTAATGCTTTCAAACAGCCAGACATGAAATTTAAGGTGAACGGCTGTAACCGGCACTCGGCGAGAAATACCATATTTGCAAAAATTACGACGATGAGCATTAAGGTGATTGCGTTCGATGCCGACGATACGCTCTGGATCAACGAGCCCTATTTCCAGGAGACCGAACAGAAATTCGTGCGCCTGCTGGAGGATTATCTGCCCGGCCACAGCATCTCGAGGGAATTGCTGCAGGTTGAGATTGCAAACCTCTCACTCTACGGCTACGGTATCAAAGGCTTCATACTCTCGATGATAGAGGCCGCCATGAAGATGTCGGACAATACGATAAGCATAACAGTAATTGAACAGATCATCGGCTATGGCAAGGAGCTGCTTGGGAGGAAGATCGAATTGCTGGATGGTATCGAGGACGTATTGGTGCAACTCAAGGAACGGTACCGGCTGGTGGTCGCCACCAAGGGAGATCTGCTGGACCAGGAGAGGAAGTTGAAGAACTCGGGAATAGAGCATCACTTTCACCATATCGAGATCATGTCTGACAAACAGGAACGCGATTATCTCAAGTTGATAAAGCACCTGGATGTAAGACCGGACGAATTCCTGATGGTGGGCAATTCACTGAAGAGCGATGTACTCCCCGTATTGGGGATAGGAGGGTTCGGTTATCATGTACCTTATCATACCACCTGGGCGCATGAGCAAGTGGAGCATAAGATCGAACACCCGAATTTCAGGCAGCTGGAAAATATTAAGGATATCATACCTTACTTACTCACATGAAGCATTCATTGAACATAGAAGAATGGTATCGAAAGGACCATTTCAGGTTCTTCAGTCAATTCGATGAGCCCTTCTTCGGGGTGACGGTGACTGTAGATTGTACGCTCGCCTACCAAAGGGCAAGGGAAACAGGCGCCTCATTCTTCCTCTTTTATTTACACAGGTCATTGGTGGCGGCCAACAGTATCGAAGCATTCAGGTACAGAATAGAGAAGGAGGAGGTGCTCGTGTACCAACAGGTGAATGCATCGCCTACGATCAATAGGGAGAATGGCAGTTTCGGCTTTGCGTACATGGACTACTATCCCGACTTCGCCGAATTTGCGGATCATGCAGCGATAGAGATGGAAAGGGTGCGGAATACAACAGGGCTTGTGCCGGCAATGTCGGCAGAGAATGTCATTCACTATTCTTCCATCCCATGGCTCAACTTTACTTCTCTCAGCCATGCACGGGCGTTTGGCTTCGGGGACAGCATTCCAAAGATCTCCTTCGGAAAAATGTCGGTGAATGGGGATAGAAGGACCATGCCGGTATCACTTCATGTTCATCACGGCCTGATGGACGGCTACGAAGTGGGGCAGTTCGTTGATAAATTCCAGGCATTACTGGATCAATGATGGATGCGGCTGTCATTAGCTCCGCGACAGGACCCAAATCATTCGGTCATTACAAAGTATTCATCTTCCAGGATCGTGAACCCCTTTCCGCCTTATTTTTTGCCGGTAAGAAATGCATTCACACTTTTCGTGCTGCTTCATGTCCCGGTAGGGACATTTGGTTTGTACGCCCAGGTATAAATCGCTGCGTTCCGTAGGAACGCCTCACGGCCAATAGCCTTTTCAAGCGTTCCGCTGGAACGCATGTCTTAAAATTGAACAATGTCTACAAACCAATTGTCCCTCCGGGACAGGACCCAAATCATTCGATCATTCACAAAATATTTGTCGTCCGGAACCGTGAGTCCTTCCCGCCTCCCCGGTCTATTTTTTTTGCCGGTAAGGCGGTAAGACGCGAAACAGGGATTTGTCTTGTAATGTTCATGGGAACTGGCTGCAGCCGAAAACACAATCATTATTGTTTAAATAGAGCATCCATCGTCACTTCATTTTGAACCAGGCCGGTATAGTAGGTATTCTGCTTCACCCCGTATGTGGTTACCATCGTCAGGAACAAGGTCTTCTTTGTCTTTGTTGTGGCTTTGAACACCTTCAGCTTATTCCCGAGCTCGGCCGCATATTTCTTATCGATCGTGTATTGCGAGGTGGAGAATTTCATCTCGCAGATATTTATACAATGGTCTTTCCGGTCGAGGAGGAGATCGACCTGCGCACCTTTTGTTTTTTCCTGTGGGATATTTCGCCAGGCCGATGTCTCCGTATGCACGCCCGCTATTCCAAGCGCCTGTTTCAATTCCGATATGTGTTTCTGGCAGGTAGACTCGAAGGCGAAGCCACCCCAACTGGAGTAAGAGGAACCGGAGGCGAGGCGAAGCCATGTTCCCGCACCGGTTGCCCTTGCGCCTTCAATGAATTTGAGATAGAAGATGGAATATTCATCCGAGAGTTTGTAGATGCTGTCTTTTGTATTCTTATCAAATGGAATATAGGGAGTGATGAATCCCGATTCTTCCAACTCCTCGAGCAGGCGCGTGGTGGTTCCCCCGGAGGAGAGACCGCACGCTTCTATGATCTCATTCCTCGTCAGGCCGGCATTTTTTTTGGCCAATGCCTTTACTACTGCAATATGGTGCTGGGCATTTGCAAAAAGCGATTGATATAGATTCTTAAATTCTTCCTTTAGCACTCCATCTTTCGTGAAGAAGGAACGGTCTATGTGCTGGGCCGCGCTTTCTCCCGGCTGAATGGCCTTCAGGTATTGAGGGATGCCACCCATTGCCATATAGAGTTGCAATAACTGGTAGCGGTCGAGGTTTACTCCCCGTCCCCGCAGGTATTTTTCAGTGTCACCCAATGTAAACGGCAATAGCCGGATGGTCTGACTGATCCTGTTGTGCAGTCCGCCCCTGTTCCGGACAATGTTCTCTATCATCCATGAGGCGGCAGAGCCGCAGATCACTACAATGAGGCCCGGTTGCCGGGAAGCCCAGGTATTCCAGAAGTGTTCAAAGGCCTGCAGGAACCCCGACCTGGGCGTATGGATCCAGGGGAATTCATCGAAGAAGATGACCGACTTCTTCTTTTCTTTCCTGTTGCTCAAATACTGTTGCAGCAGGTTGAAGGCCTTTAACCAGCTGCCGGGAATGGCCAGGGGAGCGGGACTCTTGAATGCCTTCTGTAGCGAAATAGTGAAATTCTCCAGCTGGTCAATAAAACTTGCCTCATGGATCCCGGTAAACTCAAAGGCCATTTGCTCTTTATATACGGAGCGTATGAGGAAGGTCTTGCCAACGCGGCGCCTGCCATACAGGGCGATCAGCTCGGCTTCTTTGGAGACCAATGCCTTCTCCAATAATGTTCTTTCTATTTCCCTTCCCGTTAGCTTTTCCATGATTTTATAACCAGCCAAAAGTAACAAAAATTGCATGATTTGGACAAGTATAAAAATTTATATTCAGCCAAAACTCCAGCTAAAAGTAGGTTTTGGACAAATATAATATCAAGGAAAAGAGCCGGGCGCATGCATAAGCTGCAGGAGGGTGCGGTTAGGCGAATGGCCTCATCGACCGGTATCACGATGCGAGTGGCGGACAGCATCGGCATCGGCGGGATTCAGCAAGGCTTCGATCTGGTCAGCCCCGGGCGCCGCTGCGGAAAGGAGTTGCTCGAGTTTATCGAGCCGGCGCGAATACTCTCTACTGGTCAGGTATTGAGATACTGCCAGGAAGATGGTAAGAAGCAACGCCGCTATGGAGAGGCGGTAAGATCTCTTGATAAAGAGTTTAGGCGTATTCATGATCATTTCAGTTGAATGATGAAGAAATTATTGCATCTCGATTGAGAAGGTACGAAAAAGAGCCAATTTGATAATTTGT
>Ga0193753_10001725_pt1 | contig 18322 bp, 16 predicted proteins | sample H1c2metaG_FD_144925 | JGI IMG/M metagenome (GOLD analysis project Ga0193753, IMG submission 144925) | Soil microbial communities from a riparian zone of the East river system, Colorado, United States - H1c2 | ecosystem: Environmental > Terrestrial > Soil > Riparian zone | place: USA: East...
TATGGGACATGGCAACCGTAACAGGAGTCGCCAATATGTAAAATTGATCTTTCCTTTAAGATTCAGCTTCCGGCTATTAAAGGACGGCAAAAAGGGAGCCACACCATAGTTCGGTTTTATATGCTGACCAGCTGCCAGTTCGATCGCAAAATATTTTTCAAGTGCTCTTTTTAATTCGTCCGGGGGAAACTCATACACATGAAATGGGTTCTTCGGTATGCCTTTATCCGGATTGGTGACCAACCCATTGGGCGTGGATAATACCAATACGCCGCCTGGCTTCAACACGCGGTGGATCTCCGATAAAAAAGCGTCGTAATCGGGAATGTGCTCTATGGTCTCGAACGAGGCGACCATATCGAACGAGTCCGCGGCATAGGTCATGTGCGTGCCATCCTGCTTGTGACAGGTCCATTTCGCGGTATCATACTTCGCGAGCCGTTTGCTGCAAGTGGCAATCGCCTCATCGGATACGTCCGCGGCATGCACCGAGGCGGCGCCATTGGCAAGAAAGAGTTCGCTGCCAAAGCCGGTGCCGCAGGCAATATCCAGTATTGCCTTATCCCTGCCGAGATCCCTTACATGATAATACCGGGAAAGGTGTTCTTCTTTCCAGGGGGATCCTTCATTTTCAATTTCAACCCGTTCAACTGCCATTTATCTTCAATTAGTATTAATTATCCCAGTATCCCTTTATAGGCCGGTTTTGCCGACTCGATACTGAATTTGTCGAGAACCGTCCCGTGCAGATCGTCGCCGAGGTGCCCGAGCATTTTTTTGTCGTTGTGAAAATCCCTGATCAGCCGCACCGTTGCTTCCACCGGCGCTTCCTTGTCGACCAGGAAAGCATTCTTCCTGTCGGCGAGGTATTCTTCGAAATCTCCAACGTCCCTGCAAACGACGATCGGCTTCCTGCATATGCCCGCTTCCTTTGCCACATGACTGCTCGCCTCCGAATAGGAGAGATGAATGAGCATGTCGCAGGCGGTGAAATAGTCCATGATATTCTCCACGAAGCCCAGGATCTTCACTCTTTCTTCCAGGCCGTTCGCCGTAATATATTGAAGCAGGTTTTCCTTTTCCGGGCCATCGCCAATACAAAGCAGTTTGACATCCACGCCCTGTTCCGCCAGGCGCTTTACCACATCGAAGCAGAGTGTGTGGCGCTTGAGTGGATCGAGGCGCGCCGCCGCCAGCAAAAGAAAACCTGGTTTGTAGGAGTCGCGGATCTGCGTCACCGCCTCTTCTGATGCCTTTCCATAATCGTCGAAGTCATAACACAGATTGATCCGTACGATCTTTTCCTCTTTCACGCCTTCCTTCAGCAACTGGTCCTTTACCTTGTCGGAGATAGCAATCACCTTCTCGCAAAAACGATTCGCCATTTTGTTGATGAAAAGTTCCTTCCGGGAGTTCCTGATCTGGAAATAATCCGAGTTGTGACGAAAATAAAAGCTCCTGACCTTTGAAAATATACCCGCCAGTCCGGCCGTCATGCCGACGCTTTGCAGATGCGAAAACACCGTCGATATCTTATTCTCCCTGCAGAAGCGTTTCAATTTGAAAATGTGATAGACAAAAAAACCGATGCCCCGGTAGTTCTTTCCGGGGAATGCGGAAAAGGTCTTCGCACCCGCCTCACGGCACTTCTCGTGCAGCTCGCCCTCCGGCGCCCAGGTGAGTAACCAGGGTTCGAAACCCATAGAGTCCAGCAGTTTTACCTGGGATTGTATGGCGACCGATTTCATATTGAAAGGGTAGTATATCAGTACCTTTTCCCGTTGTTTCATTTTGTCAGTACCATTAAGGAGAAGCCACCGAAATATTTTGCGCCGGCGTCCTTGTTCATTTTATACAGCAGCCGGCGGAAAAAATTGACTGTGCTGCCCTTGAGACCGAGATTCTTATTGTTTACTTCCAGGGCGCCGGGCGTATAGAACCAATCGACTATTTCATGTCCTGTTTCCTGCAGGGTAGCCAGCGCCGTGGCCTTGGTATAATAATTTATGTGGCCACCGGGCACTCTCACATATTTGAAGTTATTGATGATAACCGCATACACGGAAATATCCAACGGTATGTGATACAACTTATAGGTCGCCTTCTCCGCCGCCTTTTTAAGAAATGAAAAGCAGTCTTCAACGTGTTCGAATACGTCGATCATCATCAGTAGATCATATTTCTTCGCAGTCTGAAATGCATCACCCTGGAAATAGGATAGCCCATCCTTCTGCCTCTTCACTGCTTCAAGATAGGCGTCGCCGGCCATCTCATATCCCTCGCAGACCGCCGGTTGCGGCAGCCTGGAAGATACCTGCGACAACACTTCTCCTACGCCACAGCCCACATCGAGGATGCTCGACGGCTTGATACCGTTCTTCTCCAGCATCTTCAGGATGTATCCCGCTTTCCACGCTGAATCCTCAACGTGCCAGGTAGGGTTGAGTTTTAAATAAACACTACTGTGTTCAGGAGATAATGCCTGCATAACTCAGGTAATTTGTTTTGAAAAAATCGGAAAGGCCCGTAGCTCCTTCCGGTAAAATATAAATATGCACGAAAGCAACACGCCGAATTGTAAGAAACCCGCCATCCTGAAATTGACCAGGTGGAAGACGCCCATGCTCCAGATCAGGTACTCGACGCCAAGGAAGAAAATGACCATGGCGGCGGTTTGTTTAATATTACTGATGTAAAAGGCCTTCTTGGAAAGGTACATGACGGTGATCGTCATGACCACCTTCGTAATGATATTGGCTGCTATGGCCCCCCGTATTCCATTGCCGGGGATGAGTAGAAAGTTCAGCCCGATATTGGAGAGCAGTACGATGACGCTCAGGATCAAATAATAGCTTCCCTTCTGCGCAAAGGTGATCTGTAAGGCGTATAAATTTGAAACGGCACTGAAAACAAACGCCGTCACCATCGGTATGGTAAACGGCAGCGTCGTCAGGAACTCATTGTTGTTTATAAAGATGTCGATATTAGAGCAAAGGACAATGAGCGCAGATAATCCCGCCAGGCAAAGGACCATAAAGATCTTGTAAAAATTCTTTGCGTATTCCGGGTTAACGGCAAACCGGTCGAAGATATAAGGCTGAAAGGCTGAGTTGAGCGCGAATATCGCCAGCTCCGACACGGAACAGATCGTTACCAAAAAACTATACTGTCCCACACTCTTCAGGTCCATGAAATGTTCCAGCACAAACCTGTCTCCATATGTTGTCAGCCAGACGATCAGGAAGGCCGGCCCCGTCATGATGGAATACTTGAGAGGCTTCTGAAGATTTTCCCGGAAGCGGATCCGCTTGAAGCTATACTTCCGATGAATGGCCAGGATCACGATGAATATCCCCATGGCTGAAAAAAACCGCGCCCACATAATACCGGTCACGCCGAGTTTTGTAAAATATAACGACAGCAGTTGAGACCCTACCAGCAATAGTATCTGCAAAACGGACAGGATCGAAAAACGGGTGATCTGTTTGTCGTACCTCAGGTAGTACCCAAACAAGATGAAAATGCTCGAAAAAAGCCCGACCGCAATAGCAAGAAAAACATCCGGGAAGAAATTGATGTGCTCCTTAAAGATCAGGTTGGCAAAGGGCGTTCCGAACAGGCAGATAATCAGTAAAAGCGCCGTGTTAAAGAGCACGGAAAATGAAATGGTGTTTCCGATGAATAACTTTAGAGCGGTTGGTGTTGTAAAAGATTTATAATGCGCCGCAATGGCCGACGCGATATTAAGACCGCTTATTATTGAAAAGAACAGCGAAATATTATTGAGAATGGAAAAATATCCATACGACCGGGTATCCAGAAACTTCGTAAAGACGGGCAACAGTAAGAAATTGGTCGCCGGTTGCAGCAAAGAAATGACGAGGATAGTGAATGTGCCTTTTACAATATCCTTCCGGTGGCCAAGTTTCCTGAAGATCATAAACTGTGAGCGATTGTTAGAGCGATGGAGCAATAAATCCTTTACTGGCCGCCTGTCTGCGTGGACGTTAATGGCTGTTTAAACACTCTGTGATGCGAGGGATAGTTTCACTTTCCTGGAAGCGGCTTTTTCTTTCTTCCCCGCTCCCCTGAATGCAAAGAAAAAGATGAGCAAACAACCTATCCAGGCATAGTTGGATAGGAACCGGGTTACTTTATGAAACATATAAAGTCTTGCCGGAATAAGCTCATTCACATTTCCGTACTGGTTCGATCGCAGCAGGTCGACGATCATGCCCGTATCCTGCCTGTTGTACAGTTGCTTTATCAGCGGCGCATCCCCTGAGATGCGCTCCATGGAAGGTCGGTTGGCTGCCGTCAGCATTTTTGCATCGGGCTCGAGATCCGGATCGAAGAAATGCCAGCTGCCGTTGTAGAATGTTTCAAATGTAAAATGCCCCTGGCTGTACTTCATGGTCTTCATCGTGATGGCCCTGACGGAGTAACCCTTGTTCCTCAAGGCTTCCATCATCACAAGACACTGTTGCCGGCAATCGGCCTCGGAGTATTTAAGTATCTGATCGCCTTCCACGATCGCATCATACGACCGGCCGGTGACCGTGCCGGACAGCCAGGCGATAAAATTATTGTCTGGCTCATAGGTCAGGTAACCGTGATAGAGACGGTCTCTTACCGTTTCACTCAGGATAGCGGGGTAGGCAGCCGAATCCGTCCTGCCCGATCGTGCCTGGAGGCTATCCACGTAACTTTCTAATTTGTTCATCGAATTGAGCCTCGCAAGGGCGGGGTCGTAATTCTCCTCCCGTAAGGGCCCTCCACGGTGAGTGATCTTTATGGAGAAAATGTTGAACAGCAGATCGCTTAGGCTCAACACGAAAACAAGGATTAATAATATTTTCCAGGCTAACCCGAAAAATGTCCGAACTGGTCTCATCAGGTATTATTTTTCAGTAGGTATCGATAGGGGGTAAAAATAGGGCCAAATACTCAAATCATATAGGAATGATCTGCTATTTGTCGCCGATTTTTTACTTGACTTAGTATAAACACTTATTCATCTTCAACATTTCTTCACTCGCAGAAGCCCGCTGAACCTCTCTATTTTTTTACACGGCACCACAATTGCTGATCGCCATAAATATATACCGAGTCCAGGACCTCGATGCCGCATTCCGCCAGCAGATCCAGCAGCTCATACCGGTCGAATTCGGAGACATGGTCGTCATCCGTATAAATGAGTTGCAGTTTCAAATCGCGCCTGTAATGACTTAGAAAATACCGGTCGAAGTCGGGAAGTTCTACATAGACATAATCAAAGAAATCCTTGAACTTCAAAAGAAATTCCTTTGGATTATCCAGGTGTTCGAGTATGTGTGAAAGGAAAAGAAGGTCGAAATGATCTTTGTTGTTGGTCAAAAATTCAAAGGCTTCGCCGTGGTGGAACTCCAGGTTGTCCCGCTTGTATAATTCTTTGGCCCTGTCGATGGCTCCCTTGTCATAATCGATGCCGACCACCTTCTTAACACGTTCAGCGAGTACATGGGATATCTGACCGGCGCTGCAGCCGAGGTCGAGTACGGTAAAGCCGGGATCAAGGTGCTTATAGATGAATTTCTTTGGAAGGATCCGCGCGGGGTGGTTCTCCGTATTATAATGACTGAACGACATTTCATGAGATAGTCTTTCGAATATCCAGGTCAGGTTCAGGTACATCTTTAGCTTCGTCTTCGCCGGCAGCGGCAGTATCTTATGCAGCTTGTTGATGGCAGACAGCCAGAAAAGACGCTTTTTCTTTCTTTCAATTTTTACGCCCATCAGTTTATTTTTTGATTTGCTATTCTTTTCAGATATTCTCCATAGCCGCTTTTGCTCAAATCCTTGGCGATCGCTAATAGGGCCTCTTTTGTAATGAATCCGTTTCGGTAGGCGATCTCTTCGATACACCCTATCTTGGTAAACTGCCGCTTCTCGATGACGCGTACGAACTCACTCGCGTCGCTCAATGAATCGAAGGTGCCCGTATCGAGCCAGGCCATACCCCGGCCGAAGATGGCAACCTTGAGTTTCCCCTGCTCGAGGTATACGCGGTTGACATCTGTGATCTCGTATTCGCCGCGCGCCGAGGGTTTCAGTGCCTTGGCTATTTGTACCACTTCATTATCATAAAAATAAAGCCCTGGCACGGCATAAGAAGATTTTGGCGCGGCAGGCTTTTCCTCTATGGAAATGGCCTTCATCTGGTCATCGAACTCAACGACGCCGTAGCGCTCGGGATCCGCTACCTCGTAGGCAAACACATAGCCGCCCTGGACATCGATGAGCGAAAGCAGCATCTGCCGGATACCCGCACCATAGAAGATATTGTCACCCAGCACCAGCGCGACTTTCTCGTTACCGATGAATTTCTCACCGATCACGAAAGCCTGCGCGAGACCGTTTGGAACTTCCTGGATGGCGTATTCGAAATGACACCCCACCGCGCTGCCATCGCCTAACAATCGTTGAAACGAGGGCTGGTCCTCCGGCGTCGTGATGATAAGCACTTCCCTGATCCCCGCCATCATGAGGATCGACAGGGGGTAATAGATCATCGGCTTATCATAGATAGGCATCAGTTGCTTCGAGATAGCCCTTGTGATCGGGTAGAGACGGGTACCAGACCCACCGGCGAGAATGATGCCTTTCATAATTTTTGCTTCATTTAATTTCCAAAAAAAAAATCAATTAGCCGTTAATAGATCCCGGATCCTATGGCCAAGGATTTGCGAATATTCTATTGCTCCCTGGACATTCGTGTGTCCGTTGTTTACAAATAAACACGGGTTCTGCCCTAAACTCAAATTATCATCCCTGTAGAATGGGATGCCGTTCTTCTTCGTTAGATCATCAACGAATAAAATGAACTTGCTGAAATTGAGATATTTTTCCTGGTACCTGTGCCTGTATTCCGGTGCATAGGTGATTATCATCTCGATGTTTTTTTTCCTGCAGGTCTCGATCATCGCCTGGAGCTTGGCGATCTCGCTAGCCTCCATCTTCGGGTTTAACAATGTATCACCGGGCCATACGGTGATGCTATCCAGACACTGCGGCCGGGTTGAAAGATATCCTTTGTAATCGAATTGCCAGCTCTTCATCTCTGTTCTGCCTGCTAATCCCCTGAGTGCATTCGTTTTAATATTGTCGTCCATGTAGATAAAATCGAGAAAGGGCAGGTATCTCAGTGCCGTACCTTTTCCGATGCCCGATAAATTCTCAGCTACGAACTTGTTCCTGCCAATGAACGGAAAAAATTGGGAATAGTCCATCATCTCCTTGTTCAGCTCAAACGACCAGGGATCGAGTGTCAGTACCAGCATTTTCGGGGCAGGATGATGAAGCAGGTACCCATTAAATACCATACTGAACTCAAACAGGCGTCCCCCGTTTATCCCGGCATTATAGGTAGAAAGACCCGTGATAGAATCGATGATCCTTGGATTAATCATCGTATGGGTCCGCGAGGAGCCGATATAGATCACGTCGAAGGCTTCCTCGCTGATAAAAATATCCCGCAGATGGGGATGGCGGTGAGCGTTGTATCAGTACGATGTATATGGATTTAAAAACCGGGCTCATCAATCTAAAATTGGAAATAAATAAAACTGGTTTTTTGAAACATCCCGAATACTATCACGCAAAACAGGATAAACCCGTTAAGCGATATATCTATGAAGACTTTTTTATCAAGAGTAGTCTGTTGAACGTTCTGCACCCGGTCATTCAATAGCAATATACCTATCATAGCGACGCTGATGAGGATACTTATTGAGCCGAATGTCGCGCCGTTGACAACTTCGACGGGCATTAGCCGATATGAACGACCATGCAGTATCTCTGTCAGGACATACCACGCATCTGCCAGGGAATTAGCGCGGAAAAATATCCAACCAAGGCAAACTACCGCAAAGGTCAAGAGAATAGATAAGCCATCGATGATCCAATTTGCTTTGCCCTGAACCTTGCGAAAGAACCGGCTCAAAAGCATATAGCAAATAATAAGGGCCGCGTGCACTGCGCCCCAAATAATGAAGGTCCAGTTTGCTCCGTGCCAAAAACCACTTAATATAAATACAATCGCAACGTTTAGATAGATTCTTTTTTTCGATACCCTATTCCCTCCCAATGAGATATATACATAATCCCGGAACCATGTAGAAAGGGAAATATGCCAGCGCTTCCAGAATTCCTGAATATTCCTCGCAAAATAGGGCCTATTAAAATTCGTCATAAGCTTAAAGCCCATGACCTTCGCCGCACCGATGGCCATATCTGAATAGCCTGAAAAATCGCAATAGATCTGGATAGCAAAAAAAACGGTGGCAACAGCAAGGTTAAGTCCTGAATAGTGCCCGACATTACCATATACCGCATCCACATAAATGGAAAGCCGGTCTGCTATAACAACTTTTTTGAAAAGACCCCAAAGCATCAGCTTTAAACCGCTATACATTCTTTCGCTGTCGAAATCGTGCTTCTCCCGGAACTGGTGAAGCAGATTCTGAGGCCTTTCAATGGGGCCTGCTACCAATTGAGGATAAAACATTACGTAGAGCGCATAGATGCCGAAATGCCTTTCTGCTGTTTGGTTTCCCCTGTATACCTCGATGGTATAACTCAATGCCTGGAAAGTATGAAACGACAGCCCGATGGGAAGAATGATATTTAAATAAGGAATCGACGGCCCGTTTCCGGCAAAATGAAACAATTCATTTACGTTCTCAATGAAGAAATTATAGTATTTGAAAACGGCGAGAATCCCGATATTGGCGATAATACTGACGGTTAAATACAGTTTCCTTTTCTTTCCTTCCGATTTCTCTATTAAAATGCCCGCATAATAGTCAATGACAATTGTAAAAATAAGAATAAGAATATAAACCGGAATGAAGGCCATGTAGAAAATACAACTGGCAATCAATAGGTGAAGCCACCGCCATCGATAGGGAATAAGAAAATAGAGAAGCGTAACAACCGGAAAAAAAATAAGGAACTCGAATGAATTAAAAAGCATATAAAAATTTGCCAGATACTAGCTGGTAGGCAATGGAATTATACTTCGGTTAAAACAGGGTATAGATCAGCTATACTGTTTCTTATAATATTGTTGATAGTCTCCGGAGATAACATGTTTCAGCCATTCTGAATTTTCCAGGTACCAATCGATGGTTTGCGCCAGTCCCTCCTCGAAGGTGACGCTTGGCTTCCAGCCGAGTTCGGTGTTAATTTTCGAGGCATCGATGGCATACCGACGATCGTGCCCCGGCCGATCCTTCACATAACTGATCAGGCCTTCGCTGGTGCCGGCGGGCCGACCGAGTTTCTCATCCATGAGCTTGCACAGCAATTTTACCAGGTCGATATTCTTCCACTCGTTGAATCCCCCGACATTGTAGGTCTCGTTCGTCCTGCCTTTATGAAAAACAAGATCGATCGCGTTCGCGTGGTCCTTCACAAACAGCCAGTCGCGGGTATAGAGGCCATCCCCGTATACCGGCAATGGTTTTTTGGTAATGATATTATTGATAAAGAGTGGGATCAGTTTCTCCGGAAAATGATTCGGACCATAGTTGTTCGAACAATTGGTGAGAACGACCGGCAGGTTGTAAGTATCTGCGTATGCTTTTACAAAATGATCGGAGGCCGCTTTCGATGCGCTGTAAGGAGAATGCGGATCATACCTCGTCTCCTCGGTGAAGAATCCAGCGCTACCCAGGGCGCCAAATACTTCGTCGGTGGAAACATGATAAAAACGCTTTCCTTCATAGTTGTCCTGCCAGGCCTTCTTCGCCGCATTCAGCAGGTTGACCGTACCAATCACGTTCGTATATACAAAATCGAGCGGTGAATGAATGGAGCGGTCGACATGCGATTCGGCCGCGAGGTGAATGACACCGTCCGGTGAATATTTATTGAATAACTGCGCGAGTTCTTCCGGGTTTAGGATGTTCGCCTTTTCGAATGTATAATTTGGCGCGTGTTCTATATCGCGCAAATTCTCGAGATTGCCGGCATAGGTCAGCGCATCGAGATTCACGATACGATAATCCGGGTATTTGGTCACGAACAGCCGGACCACATGCGAGCCGATGAAGCCTGCACCACCGGTTATGATGATTGTTTTCGACATGTCAGTGTATTTGCATCCGCTTAGTTCCGGAGTAATTCCTTTGATCTTTCTTTCTTGTACCAGTTGAATGTTTCCTTCAACCCTTCCAGTACCGATAATTTAGGATCGTATCCCAGGAGATCTGCCGCTTTCGATATATCCGCCATGCTGTTCTTCACATCGCCCCTTCTTTCCGGGCCGTAAACGGGTTGCAGACCGCTGCCGGCCTCCGCCGCAAGGTGATGAAACAACTCCTTTAGCGAAGTCTGGTGCCCGCAGGCGATGTTATAGACCTGGTTGACGGCCTTTTTATCGGACGTAAAAAGAGAAAGTATATTGGCCTGAACTGCGTTGTCTATGTAGGTGAAGTCACGGCTATGCTGCCCATCTCCGTTGATTACGGGCTGCCGGTTTTCCAGGATGGCTTCCACAAAAAGCGGGATGACGGCTGCGTATGGGCCGTTGGGATTCTGCCGCGGCCCGAATATATTGAAGTACCGGAGGCCGATCAGTTCGAGGTCATACAGGCTGGCATACACCTGTGCGTATAGTTCATTCACGAATTTCGTGATCGCGTAGGGAGACAAGGGCTTGCCGATGACGTCTTCTATTTTGGGCAGACCGGGATGGTCGCCATAGGTGGATGAACTCGCGGCGTAGACGATGCGCCTGATCTGTTTATCCCTCGCGGCAGTAAAAATATTCAGCGTACCCGTAATGTTCACGTCATTGCTGGTCAGCGGATCGGCTATGGAGCGGGGCACAGAGCCCAGCGCCGCCTGGTGCGAGACCAGGTCCATAGTGTCACATGCCGCCAGGCAGGTGGCAAAGTCGCGGATATCTCCCTGCTGGAATTCGAAATTGGGATGATCGATAAATCCGTTCGTATTCGCCAGCGAACCCGTGGAAAGATTATCCAGTACACGGACAAAACTCACCCGCTCATCCCGGAGCAGTTGCTCCACTAGGTTAGAGCCAATAAAACCGGCGCCGCCTGTTATTAAAATTCGCATAATTTATCAATGAGAATGAACACTATCTTTTCTTAAACCACTTCCTGACATCGAGTTTCTGCAGGAATTTCTCGAAGGATGTCGCCGATGGAGTCTCTTCCTCGTAGTAATTGCCTTTCTTACCCTGGCCATAACCATACCCGTAGCCGTAACGGCCATATCCATAATACCCATAACCGGGTTTTATTCTAACGTCGTTGATCACGATATTGACCTTGGGAAGCTTTTTTTCCTTGTACACTTCGTCGATCAGGGTAACCTGTTTCTTATAGGTGTGTCCCTGGCGGACGAGGTACAATGTACAATCGGCAAACTTGCCGAGCGTCATGGCATCACTCACCATCCCAACCGGCGCCGTATCGATAACGATGACGTCGAATCGCTGGCGAAGCCATTCGAACATTTCTTCCACTTTAATATCCAGCAGTAATTCCGATGGGTTCGGGGGAATGGGTCCGCAGGCAAGTACGAACAAGTTATCTATCTCCGGCACCGGCGTCACGAGATCTTTCAATTCCGCTTTTCCAACGAGATAGTTGGAGATCCCTTCCTTTTTCCGCATACCCAGGCCGGATAGTACCTTCGGCTTCCGGATATCGAACTCGAGAATGATCGTCTTCTTGCCTGCCAGCGCCAGCACGGCGCCCATGTTGGTACTGATATAAGATTTACCCTCGCCGCTGAACGAGGAGGTGACCATGATGACGGGCCGCTCATTCTTATTGAGCACGTACTGGAGATTCGAGCGTATGATCCGGAACTGTTCCGCCACCATACTGCGGCTGGTCTTGTTCACGATCAGTACCTGGTCGGAGTAGGAGTGTCCTATTTCGCCAATGATCGCCGCCTTGGTGATCTTCTCGATATCGTACCTCGTGCTGATCTTGTCGTTAAAAACTTCCGCCATGAAGATGATCAGTGCGGGCAGACCAAGGCCGATGAGTACGGCGATGATCTGGATCGCGGTCTTATTCGGCTTGACAGGCACATTGGAGGGAGTTGCCTTATCGATGATATTCGAATTGGATACGGTGGAGGCGCGGGAAATGGCGGCCTCTTCCCTTTTCTGCTCGAGCAGGTTGTACAATACCAATTTGGTACTGATCTGGCGCTGCACCTCTACCAGGTCTTTGATCTTGTACGGCAGTGTCTCCAGCTGTACTTCGTCGAGGCCATTGTTCTTGCGCAGGGTTGTAATGACGTCGAGATACGAAAGCCGGATGTTCCTCAGGTTTTCGGTAAGGTTTTCGCGCTGCTTCTCGATAACGCCTTCCGCCTGTCTGACAGCTGGGTTAGCCGGGGGAATGTTGGCATCCAGCAGCATCTGTCGTTCGAGCTGTGCCCGGTTATAACCCGATACCAGTTCATTCAGCGTCACATCCTCCAGGCCGAGCGAAGATGGAACGACGCGACTATATTGGTTCTTCTTATCCTTTATGTAGTCATCCACGTTATTGACCGCGTCGATCATTATCTCCTGGGTGGAGATGGCCTTGTTGGCCTCCTTGAGTTTATCGAGATAGTCATCGGACTGCGTTTCCACGTTGAAAAGTTTTCCTTTCTGCCGGAGGTCGAGCTCGATGAACTGTATGCTATCCAATTCATGTTTTAATTTAACCAGCCTGCTATCGATGAAACTAAGCATCTGGTCGGTCGAATAGTTATTTTGTTCGACGGTCATGGAGTCGTACTGCACCATGAGGTTATTGACGATATCGGCAGCCATCTGGCCATTGGTAGCCTGCATGCCTACCGCAACGATACCCGTCCCGGGAGTCTTGGGCTGCACCTTCAATCCGCCCGTCAGTTCTGCTGCCACCGTTTCGGCGGGACGCCAGGCAATTCTGTACTCGGTCCCAACGGCCGCTCTTCCGATCTTCACCATACGGAAAACACCGTTGCTGTTCTTGAATACCTGGTCATAGGAGAAGATATCCTTCTCATTGTTTATCGAGAATTTGTTCTCGTCAATGAATTTAACGGCTAGTGAAAAGGAGGACGATGAATCGGCGATCTCGAAAGCCTCCACCATAAAGGGGGTCTGCTTGTAAACATTCAGATCCTTGATGATCTTTCCCTTGGCGGTGTAGCTGAACTGGAGATTGAGTTTATTGACGACCCTTGTCATCAGCGGCTTGGACTTCAGGATCTCGATCTCCGTTTGTATGTTCTGCGCCGTATTGTTACCGGTGATCAGCTCTTCCGCCTTATCATTGCGGGAGCTGTTGGGTTGCTCGCTCTTGATCCGCATGGTGCCTGCCGAACTGTATATACGGGTGGCATAACGTAAGTAGGCGAAAGCGGTCAATAAGGCAAGAGCAACGGATAAAAGGAACAGCGGGATGAACCTGACGTATTTATAAAAGAGATCCTTTACACTCAAGTTCCAGAGTTCGCTTTTATCATTATTGTTATTAAACTGTTCTTCCATTCAATTAGGTTGATGATTTCCAGTCGCCGTTATTTAAAGACATTATACAGCAGTGCGATGGCTGTGATGATACTCAGACCAAAACCGACCCGCTGCAGTACCATTTCCTGATCAGCCTTCTTCGCCTTCCTGTTGGTGGGATCCACCAGTATTACATCGTTCTGAACCAGGGTATAGTAGGGCGACTCGAAGATATCCTTTGCCGAAAGATCGATCGTGCCGACCTCTCTTTTCCCATTCGTCTCCCGGATGACCTTAACCGCGTTCTTCAGGCCGAAGTCGGTGATGCCGCCCGAGAGGCCGATCGCCTCCAGGATAGTGACTCTTTCACCGGGGATGCTCACGACTCCCTGGGTATTCACTTCGCCGATGACGGTTATTTTGAGATTCTGAAAACGCACGATGACGGAAGGATCGGTGAGAACCGAATCTTTTTCATTTATCCTGCGTTTGATGACGTCACCGAGGGCCTGCTTGGTAAGTCCTGCGGCATGTATCAACCCTATCCTGGGATATTCGATATTTCCGACGGCATCGACCAGGAAACCAGAGGCGGGTGCTGCCACGGACGCACTGCCGGAAGAAGCACCGGACGAAGAGGAGGGAAGATTATAGGGCGCATCGGACAATTCGGGACGCGTGCTGGCACTGTATACCTGGATGGACAGGAGATCATTCTTTTGAATGATCATTTCGGGAAACCTCACCTCGCCCGCACCGGTTGTATCAGTAACATTCTGAAGATAGTTCGGGATTTTCTGCTGGGTCTTACATGAAAAAAAGTAGAGGGGAAAGGCAAGCAATAAAAAAGATCGGATAAGTTTCATTTGAACTCCTTTAAGGATTAGCATTTCGCAGGTCCATTCGGTTATTTAAGGCTGCGCCGAAGTTAATTTAGTTCTGTCAATATGTGCCACCAGCATGTAGCCAAGACTATCGATGGCCACTTTCACGGTCTTGCGGTGAACACTCATTACATAACCCTCCTCGTCCATCAGGGGGCCTGTCGTGATCTTTACCCGCTGATCTACCCGAAGGCTGATGGATTCGATCTCCACATTTTCATACTCATTGAGGAAGCGCTTGATGGCGCCGATCTCCTTCTCGCGGATGAGGGCGGGTTTACCGTTCCAATAAACGAAATTGACGACACCGGGTGTCATCCGGACGGCTGTCCGGTCTTCATCGCTCACCTTGACGAATACATAGGACTTAAATAGCGGCTCCTCCACCAATTTCACCCGGTCGCTCCATTTCCTGCGCACCTTATTCAGGGGACAGTAGCTTTCGAGACCTTTTTCGAGCAGGAGCTGATTGACCTTCTTCTCCCATCGTGGGCGACTATAAACCGCTAACCATTTGCGTGTCAATGTGTAAATATTTAGAAAGCTTCGCCATCTCGGTCACACAATGGGTTTTTTTATGACCGGTTAGGTAATGAACTGACAACAACGTAGAATTTCCTGGGCTATTGCCGTTCGGGTGCAAATATAAAGGGGAGAATGGGAGTGGCAAAACAATAAAAGGGGCGGATTTTGAATGTATTGTCCCCACGGGTTGATAACTATTCTATGGGGTGTCAACCGGTTGACACCTAGTTGACATCCCATCCGATACTCATTTTACTTATTTTTATACAAATCCCTGGTCTTGAAACAACGATTCTATTCGCTCGACGTCTTCCGGGGCGCGACGGTTTGCCTGATGATCTTAGTGAATAACCCTGGCTCCTGGAGCCATATCTACGCCCCACTCGAGCATGCCCCCTGGCATGGACTCACTCCTACCGATCTCGTTTTCCCTTTCTTTCTCTTTGCTGTGGGTAATGCAATGTCATTCGTTATGCCCGGACTCGAAGCCGCCGGCGACCGGGTCTTCTGGCGCAAGATCGTGAAGCGCACCGCTCTCATTTTCCTGATTGGCCTCTTCCTTAATTGGTGGCCGTTTGTACGCTGGGAAGATGGACATTTAGCCCTTCGCCATTGGACGGATGTAAAAAATCCTCAAAGCGGTGTCAGGATACTGGGTGTGCTGCAACGCATCGCCATCTGCTATTTCTTTGCCGCGGTGATGATCTATTATCTCAAGCCGAAGAAGGCGTTTTATATCGGGCTCATCCTCCTGTTGCTTTATTGGATGATCACGTATGTGGCCAATCCCTCAGACCCCTATAGTCTCGAAGGATGGTTCGGTACAGACAGCATAGATAAAAAAATATTGGGGATCCCGCACATGTACAAGGGAGAGGGCGTGCCCTTCGATCCTGAAGGGTTCGCGAGTGCGATCGCCGCTGTCGTGGAGGTGATACTCGGTTTCATGGTAGGCGACTATATCCAAAAAAAGGGAAAGAATCATGAAATGCTGAGCGGGATATTCGTAGGTGGTGTGGCGATGCTGATCACGGGCTTCTGCTGGGACATGGTCTTCCCAATCAACAAGAAGATCTGGACGAGTTCGTTCACTATCTATACAGCAGGACTTGCGACTATTACATTGGGGACGATGATCTACCTGATAGAATTCAAGAATGTGAGGGGAAAGCTTACGCGATTCTTCGATGTGTTCGGGAAGAATGCATTGTTTGTCTTTGCACTCAGCGCCTTTCTACCCAAAGGTCTCTCATTGATACGGATATCCTATATCGATGATAAGGGCGCCGTTGCTCATACTACTCCCTGGAGTTGGCTTTATCAACGTGTATTGGTCCATACACCCGGCGATCCCAGAGTGGGCTCGCTATTGTATGCGCTTTGCGTGATTACTTTTATGTGGGCGATCTGCTATTGGATGGATAAGAGGAAGATTTACATAAAGGTGTAGTTCTTCAATTTGACAATATACTTGATTAGAAAGTCAAAAGTAAAAATTCAAAAGTAAAAAGGGTGTCCTTTGATAGGATATCCTTGTGTGCCTTCTTTGTGTCCCTCGTGGTTAAATGTGTTCCTTTTTGCCTCTTCTCATAAAGCCTAATTCCTTTTGCTAATTTTATTCTTCCCCAACTGCTGCGCTTCGAGGAGAGCAATGATCTTCTCCTTATCCGCCAGCGATGTTTCCAATAGTGCGATCCGTTCCGCCAGGTACTGAAGATGCTCGTCCTTGGTATAATATTGTTTCTTTTCCGCCAGCACCTGCCGACCCGCAGCGCTGTCCTTATCAACGAACATTTCTCCTTCACCGGAGATCAGCCAGATGATATTGAGATCGAGGTAGTTCTTATATATCCTTTCCAGGATATCGGAGCCCACGGAGCCCTTCCCCTTCTGTTGCTTCTTCAAATAACCATTCGCCACCTTACAGTTGCGTTCGAAGGAATAGGCTGTGATCTTCTTTTGTGCCAGGTAGTGTAACAGCCGGTCTATGATTCGCATGCTTAACAATTATGTGGAAAAAAATAATACCAGTGTGGTCGATTAATCAATAGAGAAAAGTTTAATATTGTATCCATTATTATCCTTACAAAATTAGAGCAATAATTAAGAGAACCGCGGTGTTTTCATAATTTGTATCTGTCTTTATGTGGAAATTGGGACCTCGTGGATGACGACGACAGATCGATAATATTAGCAGCCAGTAAGGATGTCCCCTCACTTTTTCATTCTTTACCAATGCCCGAGAATGTTTCATTCGAACTGAGGCCGCTGAGCCCGGGACTGCTCAATTCCTTCCAGGAGTTCGTACATATGCATACCCCCGCCCTCGTGAGCCGCCACCTGCGCTGCATACTATTAGACTATATCCGCGCAAGGGTGAATACCGGCCTGCCGGTTGATTTCGAGATTTACCTGGAGGAGTTTTATGATCTGTTTGAATTGCTGGATGAGGCGCAAGAAGAAATGATGAGAGACGAGACAAGCAGAGGGGTTTAATTCAAATATTCAATACGCAATATTCAATGCTCAAGTTGACCCTCGCGCTGATTGATCTATCATATCGTACAGGAAAATATACTAAACGAAATGAGATTTCGAATAGCAGACTGCCCCACTTGACCATTGAATATTGCGTATTGAATATTGAATATTTTTCCTTTGGCCCTACCATTTTTTTACTCTCGATCCTCCGTCCATCTTCACAATCTTCGGCAAAAATGTACCTACAACCTCCACAAGTTGCCGCTGGCTTTTCATCACTTCATGGATATCCTTATAGGCGAAGGGTGCCTCATCAAGCCCTCCTCCCAATAATTTCACTCCATGTTTCTCCAACTCATCCTTCATTGCCTTTTGTGTGATCGATTTCAACGCCGAACTACGGCTCATCTGCCGGCCGGCACCATGTGAAGCGGAATTGATGGAAGCCTCTTCGCCTTTTCCCTTCACGATGAAACCACTGGCAGTCATGGAACCGGGAATGATCCCAAGAACATCTTTCCCTGCAGGCGTCGCACCCTTTCTATGCACAATCACTTCTTCACCATTTTCCCCGGCCAGTCTTTCCTTCCAGGCGAAGTTGTGATGATTCTCCACTATTCTCATAGCGCGACGGCCAAGTTGCTTCGCAATCTTGGCGTGAATGATATGATGACACGCCGCGGCATAGTCCCCGGCCAGATTCATAGCCAACCAGTATTCCATTCCTTCCTCCTCATCCAGCGATAGCCAGGCAAGATTCGCCGCCTCACCGGGCAAGCGCCTTTTTTCCTTTGCGATGCGCGTGTATTCATTCGCAATGGTAGCGCCGAGTCCCCGCGACCCGGAATGCGAAAGCAGGCCGGTATATATACCCGGATCGATCCCTAACACTTCGTCGCGTTCCAGGATACTGACTTGA
>Ga0193753_10001726_pt1 | contig 18318 bp, 16 predicted proteins | sample H1c2metaG_FD_144925 | JGI IMG/M metagenome (GOLD analysis project Ga0193753, IMG submission 144925) | Soil microbial communities from a riparian zone of the East river system, Colorado, United States - H1c2 | ecosystem: Environmental > Terrestrial > Soil > Riparian zone | place: USA: East...
GCAATATCGGCCTGAGCGGCGGCAAGATCGCTCGCCACGAGCGCAATTTGTCGAAGGCGCATGTTTTGACCCTAGCTCATCGGCCCTTGAAGACCGGTTCGCGCTTCTCGACGAATGCTCGCACCGCGTCGCGATAGTCGTCGGTCGCAACGCAGTGAATATGATGCGTCGCTTCCATATCCAGACAATCGTCGATCCCGCCGGCCATTGCCCGGTTGAGATTCTCTTTCATGTAGCGATAGGCCACGGTCGGGCCCCTCGCAAGGCGCCTCGCAATCTCTTGCGTGCGGGCGCCGAGTTCCTCCGGCTCACAAACCCAGTTCGTGAGACCCAGGCGCAGCGCCTCCTCGGCGCTCACGCGTTCGGACAAATAGTAGAGTTCGCGCGCCTTGGCTGAACCCACGAGCTGGGTGAGAAAGTACGTACCACCGTAGTCGCCGGAAAAGCCGACCCGCGCAAACGCCGTGGTCAGGATCGCGGTGCGCGCCATGATTCGCAAATCACACGCCAATGCCCATCCCAAGCCTGCACCTGCGGCGGCGCCCGGCAATGAGGCCAGGGTGGGTTTGGGCATTTTGAACAGGCGGCCGGCGGTCTCGCGCTGATTGACCCGTTGACGGTGAATCGCCTCATCAGCCGTCACGTCTGACGAGTCGTGGCCACGTTCGGCCATCCCCTTGACGTCTCCGCCGGCGCAAAATCCCTTGCCGGCGCCGGTGAGCACCACACACTTCACGGATGGCTCCAACTCTGCCCAGGCCAATTGTTGGGCCAGAGCGCGATTCATGGCCTCGCTCATGGCATTGCGCGCCTCGGGGCGGTTGAGCGTCAAGGTCAGCACCCCCTCGTCCAACTCGGCAAGCAGGTCCGATGTGCCGGTATCGATCTTTCTGGTCATGAGCGTCCCCCCCCAAGTTCGAAAACATAGGGTGCACTATTTGGATGTCGAATAGAATCCCAGTCAGGCAGCCATACCAAAGTGAAGCAATAACATGATGCGCTGGATCAAAAGAATCGCCTTGGGTCTCGGCGGTCTCATTCTCGCGGCGGTGCTCGTGGGACTCAGCTACGAGCAAATCATGCGCTGGCGGGCGCCTCGCGACTTTCCAGTGCAGGGCAAGCTGGTTGATGTGGGTGGCTCGCGCATGCAGATCGACTGCAGAGGCAGCGGCTCGCCGACGGTCATCCTCGAGTCAGGCCTCGATATGATGGGTTCACTCAGCTGGAGTGCCGTACACGACGCGATGGCGACGACAACGCGCACCTGCGCCTACAGCCGTCGGGGCATCATGTGGAGCGCGCCGAGTTCCGGACAATTCTCTGCCGATGGAATCGCTCGCGATCTTCATACTCTGCTGGCCAATGCGGGAGAACGAGCGCCGTTCGTGATGGTCGGCCACTCACTCGGCGGCCCCTACGTCATGACCTTCACGCGCCTGTATCCGCAGGACGTCGCCGGCGTGGTGTTCGTCGACGCATCGCACCCGGACCAGACGGAGCGCATTAACCGCGCCATCGGCAAAAAAATGGACACCGGAGATGGCCTTTTGAAGTTCGCGAATGCCATAACCTGGACCGGGGTTCCCCGACTCGTCATGTCGCACGGCGAGAGCGGCAACATTCCTCCGCAGGCGAAGGCGGCCCAAGATGCCTATGTCAGCCGCTCACTGGCATCCGCCCTGCAGGAATCCCAAGCATTGGACGCCACCTTCGCGGCTGCCGGCCGTCTGCGCGACTTGGGAGACCGCCCCCTCGTGGTGCTGACGGCTGGAAAACCGATTCCGCCGGACGCGCTCAAGTCTTTGCAACTCACGGTCGAGCAGGGACGGCAAATCCAAACCGTTTGGAAGGGGCTGCATGATGAAGAAGCATCGTGGTCGCATCACAGTCGTCACGAAGTGGTGCCCGACTCAACCCATTACATTCAGATCGACCGTCCCGATGTGGTCATCGCCGCAGTCCGAGAGGTCGTCGGCAACGTGCGTTCAGGCTCATAATCCCCTGATTTAGCTGGAGCTTCTGAGCGAAGAGCAATTTTGCTCGGCTGCTGTGTTATTGGGTTATCGACAACTGATTGAGGAATGACCCCATGCGCCCACTGATTGCCGCTTGCGTCTTTTCCACCTGCCTTTTGATGCTGCCGGGCGTGGGCAGCGCCAAGGGCTGTTTGAAGGGTGCCGCCGTAGGCGGCGTGGTCGGTCACGTGGCCGGTCACCATGCCGTCGTGGGTGCCGCCGCCGGGTGCGTGATTCAGCACCATCGTGAAAAAGAAAAGGACAAGGCGGCAGCGCGCCAGAATCAGAACCCGCCGAGGAAATCGCCGTGAACTTGAGCGAGGAGCTGAAAAAGCTTGCCGAACTGCGCGCCAGCGGCACTCTGACTGAAGAGGAATTCATCCGTGCGAAGGAGCGGCTGTTGAATACACAGCCCTCGAGCTCGGGCCCTCCCCCGCCGCTGACATCTGCGGTCAATGCCTTCCGTCGCAGCCGCAATGATCGGTGGATCGCCGGTGTATGCGGCGGAATCGGGCGCGCCACCGGCATGGAATCGTGGGTGTGGCGCTTGTTCTTTACCGTTCTGCTGCTGTGCGGGGGTACGGGATTGCTGGTGTATTTGCTGTTGGCGATCTTCGTCCCGAGCGAGTGACGTCAGGGCAGCGGCTTGAAAATCGACTCCAGCCGGTCCGGTGCGCCTTCGATGCGCTCCAGCCGCGGATACTTCAAACCGCCATGGTAGTCGATTCGCGTGGTTTGGAAGCGATCGGCTTGCCTTAACAGCAACTCGATCGGCTGAAGGTCCGTTTTCGCCGCGCCGATTGCAGACTTCAGCACTTCAGCTTTATATGCCCTATTGTTCACCGCGACGACGGTGAATCCTTGCGAGAGTCCCGCCTTGAACGCAGGGCTGTCCCACAGCACGTCGACAATGCGGCCATTGCTGTCGATCGTCACTCCGATTGAATAGTAGAAGTCCGCAACCTTCCGATACGCTTCCACGTCTTTGAAAAAATCCGTGGGAGTATCGGTGTACACCAGCTTCCAGCCAGAGCGCGTCACCCCTTCCAAGGGCGCGCCCGGGCCGTATCCCTCGAGGCGCGCCAACAAGAAGGCGCGCCAATCGTAGGGCTGTACCGTATTCAACGAACTCACCACATCTTGAAAGGTGTAGCCCAAGGGCTGGTGCCGGCCGTTCTGGACCCCGAAAAAGGTCCGGGCCCAATCATCCAGCGAATGCTTCTCGCCCGAAAGTTCACGAATCTTGGTGTCGGCGTCGAGCCACACGAGTTCGCCTTCGCTGTAATAGTCTTCCGCGCGCTGGAATGAAATCCAGCCGAGCGGCCGGCGGTGATTCGTGATCGGATCATTGGTGGTATCCGCCAAAGAACGCCAGCGCCGCCCGACCCGATTGTCATAGAGGGCTGCGGTTGCCGCGAGGCTCTCCCGCATCTGCGATGCCTGCACAAGTCCCGAGCGCGCGCCCAACACATGTCCCCAGTAACTGGTTGCACCCTCATACACCCACAGAAGGGAATCCTGCATGGGCAGATTGAAATTCGCCGTCAATTGATCGGCGGGCCGGCGAAACTTGCCGTCCCAGGAATGGGTGAATTCATGCGATATCAAATTCGAGCGCCAGGACTGTTGGTGGTCCCAGTCTGAGAAATACGTCGTGCGCACGCCATTTTCACTCGACTGATGATGCTCGAGACCTGAGAAGCTGAACTCATCGCTCAGGGCAACCAAGAAATCGTAGTGATCGTAGTGATGCGAGCCGAACAACTTGTAGGCCTGCTGTACGAGAGCACGGTGCGCATCGATTTGCTGGGGACTTGCCTCCAGATTTTCGGCGCTGTCCGCCACCAGATCGAGGAACACGGGAACTTTGGCGCCCGGATCCAGATCGATCCGCTTGAAGTGCCTGCCGGCATACAGCGGCGAATCGATGAGTTCCTCGAGGTTGACCGCTTTGAAATGCACCTCGGCACCGGAGGGCGCCGTGACCTCGAGCGCGCCAGCGAATTGCCAATTTTCAGGAAACACCACACTCGGCCGTACCGTGATGCCGCGTGCGAAGTATCCCGCGGGGTACAGCAGCAGCGATTCCCAATGCACCGCCAACATTTCGGGCGTCATCAGTATGGAGCCCTCAGAACCCTCGAGCGGAGACAGAAAATCAAACTCCGCTTCGACCACGGAGACTCCGGCAGGTACCGTCGCGTGGAACGCATAGACATTCACAGGATCCCGCTTCCACTCGATCCGGTGTTGATCAGCGCGGAGCGTCAATCCGGCCAATTTCGAGAGTGAGCCGTCGGCCGGCGCATGGGCGCCCAATTGCCATTGGGGATACAGCAACGTCAAAGGGCCGGACTTCACAGGAATGCGTTCGTGCACCTTGAAGATCTTTTGCGCCACGTTGGACACATCGACCTGCAACTCGATGGGGCCGAGGTAGGGCACATCCAGGGGCCTTGCGATATCGTCGGCGCGCAGAGCGGTCGCCGACAGGCACAAAGCCGCCGCCATGATCAATTTGAGCTTCAATGGATTCAATACCTACGGCTACTACACACGCTTGGGTTTCGGACTGTATCCACTGTAAAGTGCATGAATGAAAACAGCCAGCCTGCTTTGCCGTGCAGCTTGGGTCATGTTCGCGGGGGCGACAGCGCAGGCTGACGAAGTGACCATCGTGAGCAACGTACTGGGACCTGAGGGTCCGCTATACGTCGACGGCAATCTTTACTACGTGGGGTGGGTCTCAAACACCCTTTCGAGATGGGACGGCAAGACGAGCACCGTGCTCAACAGTCTCGCCGGCTGCAGCCACAACGGCTTGGCGCTGACTCATCATCGAACGTTTCTGCTTGCCTGCACGGACAACCATGGCGCGATCCTGGAACTCGACCTGACGGGCAAGCAGTTGCAACGTTGGGATCGCGACGACAAGGGCAATGCATTCGAGGGCGGCATCAACGATGTGATCGTCACCGCCAATGGCGGCGCCTACGCGACGGTGTTTGGTCCTCCCGAGGATGTGCCGACGGCAGTCGCCGGAAAGATTCTCTATTTGGCGCTCGGCAGTCAGAAGTGGGTCGAGGTCGCGAGGGACCTAAACTACGCCAACGGTGTCGGCATTTCTCCTGACCAGAAGACACTCTACGTCAGCGAAACGGTTGGGAACTGCATACTGAAGTTCAGCGTCAATGCCGATGGGTCGCTCAAAGGCAGATCGAATTTCGCGCTGCTGAACCATCTGACGCCAAACAAGGTGAATTCCTGGTGGCTGGGGCCCGACAGCATGAAGGTTGACCGTCAAGGCAACCTGTATGTCGCCCAATGGTTCGGCGGACAAATCCTCAAAATCTCTCCCGCCGGCAAACTTCTGCATTCATTTGCGATCGCCGCGGGACAGGGAACGACCAACGTGGCGTTCGGCCCGGGAGAGAAGGATCTCTACGTCACGGTCGTGAAGGACCCCGACGATCCGAAAGCCCGGGGAAGTGTCGTCAAAATACCCAATGCCGAGTAACAAGATTACGGGAGCATTCAATGGACCTTCAGATCAACGAACACACAGTCTCTGTCGCCGCTGACCCCGATCTCCCTTTGCTGTGGGTCCTGCGGGACCTATTGGGAATGACGGGCACCAAGTTTGGGTGCGGTATGGCGCTTTGCGGTGCTTGCACTGTATTGGTCGACGGTCAAGCGCTGCGCTCCTGCGTGCTGCCGGTTGCCCAGGCCGTGGGAAAGAAAATCACCACGATCGAAGGGATTGGCGCCTCACCGGTGGGTGCGGCGCTGCAGGGAGCCTGGCAGGACATCAACGTGCCTCAATGCGGCTACTGCCAAGCCGGCCAGATCATGTCCGCCGCCGCCCTGCTGCAAGCCAAGCCGCAGCCGAGCGACGCCGACATCGACGCCGCCATGTCCGGGAATATCTGCCGCTGCGGCACCTACACGCGCATCCGCACCGCCATCAAACAGGCGGCAAATCGTGGCGAGATGCGGAAATGAACGCAATTGTACGTGAGCTCGTTACACCCGAGGCCCTGAGCCGCCGCGAATTCTTACGCCGACTGCAGGCCATGGGCGGCCTGCTCCTGGTTGCAGACGGTTTGAGCATCGCAAGAGCCGCGGACGCCCCAAAATACGGCGCCGAGGGAATGGAGCACGGCACCATCGACAATCCTCTGATTTTTGTAGCGATCGGGGAGGACGGCTGGGTCACCATTGTTGCCCATCGCTCGGAAATGGGCCAAGGCGTGCGCACCGGCATACCACTCATTGTCGCGGACGAAATGGAAGCGGATTGGAGCAAGGTCCGCGTACAGCAAGCGCCGGCCGACGAAGTCAGGTACGGCAATCAGGACACCGACGGGTCGCGCAGCACGCGGCATTTCATCGATCCCATGCGCCGCTGCGGCGCTGCTGCCCGCATGATGCTCGAGCAGGCGGCTGCATTGTCCTGGAGCGTGCCGGTCGCCGAGGTGCACGCCGTCAATCATGAAGTGCTGCACGAGAAGACCGGCCGCAAACTGAGCTACGGCACGCTGGCGAAACGCGCCGCCAAACTGCCGGTCCCGCAGGCGGGTACGCTGCGCTTGAAGAAGGCCGAGGAGTTTCGTTACGTCGGCAAGGGCGGTGTCCCGCTGGTCGACGGCCGCGATATCGTTACCGGGCAGGCGCAGTACGGCATTGACCCTTGGTTCAAGGACATGAGTTTTGCGGTCATTGCGCGCTCACCCGTGCTCGGCGGCAGCGTCAAGCAATTCGACGGCAACGCCGCGGCCGCGGCGCCGGGTGTGCTGAAGATTCTGCAAATGCCGGCGCCCGTAGCCAAGGCCACATTTCATCCGCTGGCAGGCGTGGCGGTGATCGCCAATTCCACCGGAGCGGCCATTGCCGCGCGCAAGCTATTGAAGATCGATTGGGATGACGGCGACAACGGCAGCTATGATTCCGATGCGTATCGCGCTTCCCTCCAGGAGTCGGCGCACAAAACCGGCAAAGTGGTACGCGAGTCCGGCAACGTCGATACCGCAATGAAAGCGGCCGCGAAAACCATCGAGGCCGAGTACTACATCCCGCACATTGCACATGCCACGATGGAGCCGCCGTGCGCCGTGGCGCGCATCGTTGCCGGCAAGTGCGAAGTGTGGGCCCCGACCCAGGCGCCGCAGGCAACGCGCGAGGACGTCGCGAAGCATCTGGGCATCTCCGAAGACAATGTCACCGTACATGTCACGCTGCTCGGCGGGGGCTTTGGGCGCAAGTCCAAGCCGGACTTCGCCACAGAAGCGGCCCTGCTCTCGCAGGCCTTGGAGGGACGCCCGGTCAAAGTGACCTGGACGCGCGAGGATGACTTGCACCACGATTACCTGCACACCGTATCGGTCGAATACCTGAAGGCCGGTGTCGATGCCAACGGCAAAGTCAGCGGCTGGCTGCATCGCAGCGTGGCGCCCTCGCTGGTGACGTTGTTCAATCCCAAGGCGGATCATGAAAGCGGCGGCGAGTTGGGGATGGGCTTCATCAATATGCCCTACGACATTCCCAATCTTCGGCTGGAGAATCCGGCGGCCGCCGCGCACTGCCGAATCGGCTGGTTTCGCTCCGTCTCGAACATACCGCACGCCTTTGCCGTGCAATCGTTCGTCTCGGAACTTGCGGCAAGCGCCAACAAAGATCATCGCGACTACCTGCTCGACCTCATCGGGCCGGCGCGCAAAATCGACCCCGGCAGCCTGAAAGACGAGTGGAATCATGGCGAATCGCCGCAACGCTACCCGGTGGATACCGGCCGCTTGCGACGGGTTGTCGAGACCGTCACACAGGAAGCCGCCTGGGGCAAGAAATTCGGTCGCGGCCAAGGCCAGGGACTGGCCGCGCACTACAGCTTTGTCAGCTATGCCGCGGCCGTGGTGGAAGTGGACATCGATGAACTGGGGCGGATCCGCATTCCGCGGGTCGATGTAGCGTTCGACTGCGGCCCGCAAGTCAATCCTGAACGCATTCGCTCGCAACTCGAAGGCGCCGTCATCATGGGCTTGAGCCTCGCCATGTTCGGTGAGATCACGTTCAAGAACGGCCGCGCGCAACAGGACAATTTTCATCAGTATCGCGTGATGCGAATGAATGAGGCTCCGAGCGACATCCGCGTGCACTTGATTCCATTCAGCGACTGGAGCATGCCGCTGGGCGGCGTCGGTGAGCCTGGAATTCCACCGATTGCGCCGGCGCTGTGCAACGCGGTGTTCGCGGCCACCGGCAAACGAATTCGCCGGCTGCCCATCAAAGACCAGGCCAGACGCTCAACTTGAGCAGCACTCGGCCAAAAAAAACACTGGCGGGTCTCGCGCCGCCGCCGCTAAAGCCGGCGTCCTTTTTACAAACCATTCGGGCGTCCAAGGGCAATCCTTTTGAAATCATGCCTCTCGCAGCCTTCGAGCAACCTGTCTATCTGGCCAGCTCGCCGCTCGGCAAAGTGCTCATCGTCAATGATGTGGAAGGCGTGCGCCGGATTCTATTGGATAACGTCGCCAACTATCCGAAGCATGCGCTGGGCGATGAATTCTTTTCGGCCATGTTCGGCGAAGGGTTGTTGAGCGCGCCCCACCTTAAGTGGCGCACCCATCGCAAGGTGATGGCACCCTCCTTCGGCACGCGCTCGGTGGAGTCGTACGCGCCGGCCATGGTCGAGACCACGGTCGCGTTTGCGCAGCAGTGGGATGCACTGCCTGAGTCCGCGGAAATGGACATCGCGGAGGAGATGAAGGCGCTGACCTTGAAGATCATTTGTCGGACCATGTTTTCCTCCGACGCCGAGGAACTGGCGACATGTTCGCGCGGTGCACTCGACTTCGCCCAGGCTTCGATGGAATTCGGACTGCTGGATGTCTTGCCATTGATCGGCCCCTGGCGCATCAAGCGTAAACAGGAGGCCATCCGTGCGCATTTCCAGGGCATGGACTCGGCCATCTATCGCCTGATCAGCGAGCGCGAGAAAAGCGGCAACGAAGCGCCCAAGGACCTGCTGACCCGGCTGGTTGCAGCGAAGGATCCGGACGATGGCGCTGGTTTGAACGCCACGGAGGTTCGCGACGAGGTCATCACGATTTTTATGGCGGGCCACGAGACCACCGCCGTGACCATGACGTGGGTGTGGTACTTACTGTCGCAGCACCCGGCTGAAGCGGCCAAGCTGCACGAAGAACTTGATGGCGTACTCGGCGGCAGATCGCCCACCGTGGAGGACATGCCGCAGTTGCCCTACACCCGTATGGTCATTGAGGAAGCGATGCGCGTTTATCCGCCCGCGCCGGGAATTAGCCTCCGTGAGGCCAAGGAAGCCGACGAAATTTGCGGCTTCAAGGTGCAACCGGGCCAGCAAATCATGATCGCGCCCTGGATACTGCATCGACACCGCAGTCTGTGGAACGATCCAGAGCGCTTCGATCCGACGCGATTCAGCAAGGAGTCGAATGAAAAGCGCCCGCGCTTTGCGTACCTGCCTTTCGGCGGGGGACCCCGGGTATGCATCGGCGCGACGCTGGCCATGACAGAAGCGATCTTGATCCTCGCCGTGCTCGCGCAGCGATTCCACCTGCGGCTCAAGGAAGGTCAGGACATTCAGCTGCAGACACGCATCACCCTGCGCCCCAAAAATAAGATGATGACCATTTTGGAGCGGCGCGCAACCTACAGGCCGGTCTAGCTCTCGGCGATACTCCGCTGTTCTGCCCCGTCAGGGTTCATCGCGACGCTCGGTACATTGTCGAAAATCATGGTCGGCTGGGCTGCGGAAAAGGCGGGCCAGCGCGGCAGATGAGCATGATTGGGATTCCCGGTGCGCGCGAATTGGATCCAGGCGTCGCACATTTTTCCCGCCAACGCACGCGCCTCCGCGGTTCCGCCCGTCATGGTTTCGCATCGATCCGTGTTGTCGAACACGAAGGCGATCTCCGAGCAATGAAACGCGCGCGGACGTCCGCTCAATATGGGCGTCTTCCAGGTAAACCAATACAAATAGGCCGGCGCCCCGCCCTGCGCCGCTTTGAGTTTCGCCTGCCGGATGGCGCTTTCGCGCACGCCGGCGGAGGCAATGTGCGACCAGAGATCGAATGGCTTGGCTTGGGGCGTCCGATCGCGAAACGCGGCGATGACGGTGCTTGCCTTCTCGCCGTAGAGTTCCCGCACCCGCGACTGCAAGATCTCGTCCGACATCGCTTCGAATTCCGGATGATTGATCGCAGTGACAAACTCATTCAGCGTCGTGCCGATGATCATCGGGATATCAGCGGAAATCGACGGCGCCTGCGGATCAAAGGGATGCGTGGGAAGCGTCCTGCCATCCACGACGGGCCCAAATCCCAGCGAATCCGAAATACGGCGAAAATTGGGGATTCCACCGGGCATTTTAGGGCGCCGTTCGTTCAATACTTTCTGCGCCGCGTTTAGGAGCTGCTGGAAGGGTAGCGACTGGATTTTCGCCACGCTATCTTTGCCAAGCCCCAATTCGCCGACTATGGCGTCGGCCAACTTTTGAGCATTTTCTTGAGAGATGCCGCGCAACAGCGAGCCGCTCTCGACAATCGCGCGATGAAACAATCCCTTGGCCGCGGGCATGGCCATGAGCGCCGATACTTTGCCGCCGCCCCCGGACTGCCCGAAGATCGTGACGCTGCCGGGATCGCCGCCAAAGTTCTCGATGTTGTCGCGCACCCACTCCAGTGCTGCAACGATATCGAGCATACCGAGATTGCCGGACGCGGCGAACTGATCGCCGTAGCCTGAAAGGTCGAGATAGCCAAGGACATTTAATCGGTGGTTCAACGATACGACCACGACATCGCCGCGCCGCGCCAGGTTCTCACCGTCATAGGATCGAAGCTCCTGGCCGGAACCCGCCGTGTAACCCCCGCCGTGCAACCAAAACATCACGGGGCGTTTTTTGTGGTCGTTGATTCCGGGCGTCCAAACATTGACGCGCAAGCAATCCTCAGCCTGCACACCGTCGTCCCAGGCAAACATGAACGCCTCTTCGTCATTCGCCCACCCGCCGCGCGGACCTTGGGGCGCGACATAGCCATATTGACGAGAGCTGCGAACGCCAGCCCAGGATTTTGGCTTCGCGGGCGGCATGAAGCGATTGGCTCCCGCCGTGTCGTCGGCGTAGGGAACGCCCTTGAAAGTATAAATGGCGTCGCGAACGTAGCCGGCCACGCGGCCCGCCCGGGTGGCGACGATGGCCTCCCCGTCACGCGCTAACAACGGCGCTTGGCGCGAGACTTGAGATGCCGGGGCAGCGATGACATCGGACATCACGCCCGGCCCCACGGCACCGCATGCGATGGCAGCCGCGCCCTTGAGTAACTCGCGCCGCTTGGTTTTCATTTCTTCTCCAGAGTCCGATCGAGTGCCGCCACCTCGGCGGCGGTGATGCTGTCCTTATAGTGATTCTCGAAATGCGTTCGGACGTAGTTGATCACCGCGGCTATCTGCGTTTCATTGAGCACCATGGGCGGACCTCCGAAGCCGATCGCGTGTTTGGCGCCGAAGGCCGGCATGTTGCGTCTACCCGCCAGTATCGTCAGCGCCATGTATTGGCGGGAAGACAACGCCAGATCCTTGGCCAGTGCAGGATATCGCCCCGCGCCAGCCGCGCCTCTGCCGTCGGCCATGTGGCAACCCTGGCATATTCGCTCGTAGATCTGCCGCCCATCCGTTGTAATCAAGGGCACGGGATCGAAAATGCCCGCGGTATCCGCATGCGCAACTGCCTGCATGAGCGCGGCAGCTGACACGACACCAAGCGCCATCAAGACGCAGACGATGCCGCCCGCGGCGGGTCGCCGTTTTTCCTTGCTCATGCGTGAACTCCTGCGCCGAGCGCGCGCCGATGCAGCCGGTCAATCGCATCGAGTGCCGAGGTGACGGCTCCCTCCTGCCATGCCGGCAAGTAAGAGGCGTGCTCTCCTGCGAGTACGATGCGCCCGTCGAATGCGCACAGATTGTCGTAGTGCTGAGCGCGCGATTCCTCGCTCCACAGGCCAAAGCATCCCATCGCGGAAGGCACCCGGTGCCAGGCAACCGCGACGCCGTTGTCGAATTCCCGGGTGTACTGCGCATGTATTTGGCTGCCGTACTCGACCGCCTTCGACACGCGCGCAGCCGGCGTCATGGACGTGAATTCCATTGAATTGAGCATGTCCCAAATGTAGGCGCCCAGCAGGACTCCCTTGCCGTCCCCAAAGAATTGACTGCTCGGGTAGCTGATCTGTCCGATGGGCAGGTCGGTATAGGTAACCCCGCCGTAAATTTGTTCATCCTGTTCCCAGAAACGGCGTTTGAACTGAAGGCCCACCTTGAGCCCGGTGCAGTAGGGAACCGCGGCAATCGCCTTGGCCATCGGTGCGCTGACGTTCATGGGAATCTGACCCAGGATCGAGAGCGGAATGGTGCAGATACACCAGTCCGCCTTCACGGATTGGCGGCTTCCGCCACCGCTCTGATCCTCAAAGGTGGCGCTGACACCCGCTTCGTCCTGGTGGATATCCACGACCTTGGCGTTGTAGCGAATCAACGGTCCGAGTTCGCGAGCAAACGCCTGACCTACCTGACCCATGCCGCCCACCGGCTGAAACATGGCTGTTTGCATGTCATATATTTCGCCAAACGGGAGCGCCCCCCAGAGGCCCGACTTCAACAGATCGCTCAAGGCCACGGGCTCCGAAAACACCGGCCGTGCCGTCAGGCCGCCGCCCGGATCTCGCTCGTAGCCGCGCCGATCGCTGCTCGCTCCGCCTTTGACGAAGCGATAGTTATTGTCGAGTGCACCGCTGAAGCGCAGCGAGTCGAGCAGAATCGCCCGATCTTCGGCGGTTACGTCGGCATCCAGCGCATGGCTTTGCGTTGCCTTCGCCAACAATTCGGCGACGTGGCCATTGTAGTCCGCCTTGACGGCGCGCAGCCGCTGCGGCTTCCCACCGAACGCCTTGCCGCTGTGCACATAGGCGTTGTAGTTGACCTGCACGAAGGGTTCCAGCGCCACACCCAGTCTTTTGCAGTAGCTCAACATGCCGCGGTGGTGGTACGGCAGGCGCCAAGGACCCGGATTGATATATAGGCCGGGATCAAAACCGCACTCCTGCGTCTCTCCCCCCAATTCCGTATAGCGGTCACCCCCACGAAGGGTCCAATTGCGGCCGCCGGCACGCGCGTTGTACTCGAGTACGGTCACTTTGTAGCCGGCGTTGCGCAATTCGTACGCCGCGACGAGGCCGGCGATCCCGGCGCCAAGCACCAGCACCGAGCCCCCTTTCGGGGCCGCGCTCAAGCGGATCGGTCCCTGAAAGCTGGACTCCGCCGCGAACCCAAGACTGTGCATGGCTTGGTACATTGCGGTACCACCGGCGCTCAGCCCAATCATGGTCAACAGTTGCCGCCGCGAAATCCCCGAACTGGATTGCCCTGTCATTATTTTTCACCTGGTGGACAGATGCGGGCAAGGATAGCGCGGAATGGCGTCGGCCGCGTTGTGGAATAATCATAGGCAATGCGCCGCGCGCATTTATTCAAACCCCGACACGAGGAGCGCAGCCGTGGCATTCGAAATGACCAAACTCGTGGGCGCGGAATTTCCGTTGTTCGCCTTCAGCCATTGCCGCGACGTGGTGGCGGCGGTTAGCCGCGCCGGCGGCTTCGGGGTATTGGGCGGCGCGCGCTTTTCCGCGCAATCGTTGGAACAAGAGCTGAGGTGGATCGACGACCATGTCGATGGCAAACCTTATGGCATCGATATTCTGATTCCCGAGCATCAAGCAGTCCGGGCGGGTACCAGCGTGGAGGCGATCGCCGCCATGGTGCCCGCGGATCATCGTGCATTTGTCGAGGACCTGCTGCGGCGAAGCGGCATCGAGCCGAAAGCCGAGCAGCCCCAAGGGAGGGCAACCACCGCCTATGATGGGGAACCGTTGCTGGACGTCGCCTTCAGGCATCCGATCCGGCTGATCGCCAACGCGCTCGGAATCGCGCCGCCCATGATGATCGATCGAGGTCGACGCCATGGGGTGCCGGTGGCCGCGTTGGTGGGCGCAAAAGAGCACGCGATTCGCCAAATCAACGCCGGCGTCGATGTCATCGTGGCTCAGGGGAGCGAAGCCGGCGGCCATTGCGGCGAAGTCTCAACCTTGGTGCTGATTCCCGAAGTCATCGAAGCGATATCGACGATTCGCAGGGTGCCGGTGCTCGCGGCCGGAGGCATCATGACCGGGCGGCAAATGGCCGGCATGATGGCGATGGGCGCCGCCGGGGCATGGACCGGTTCCGTGTGGCTCGCGACCAGCGATTCTGAGGTTACGGAAGTCCTGCGCGACAAGCTGGTGGCGGCGACGTCGCGCGACACGGTTCGTTCCAAATACCGGACGGGCAAGTTCAGCCGTCAATTGCGCTCCGCCTGGCACGACGCGTGGGAAACGCCGGGCGCGCCTGCGGCTTTGCCCATGCCCCTGATGAGCGTGCTCGTCGAACCGATCTTGCAGCAGATCAACACCGCGGCATCCAAAGGCAATGCACAGGCTCGCGAGCTCGCGACCTACTTCGTCGGACAGGGAGTCGGAATGATCGACGGCGTCAAGTCCGCAACGCGGGTTGTTCAGGACTTCAAGGAGGATTTTGCAGAAGCGATGAGCACCGTGATGTCTTGGAGCGAAGCGTAAGTTGCGCAGACCCGGAAGACTTTTCTTGAGAGCCTTACCGTGCAGCCTCCGGCAGCAAATCGCGCAGGATCACCACGACCGAGAGTGGCTGCCCGTTTCGAACCAGCGAGAGCGTAACCTTTGTTCCGGGCGGTGCGCGCATCGAGCGCCTGAGATCCCATCCTGAAACTTGCGACGCGGGCTTCCCGTCGACAGCGGCAATTGCATCATCCGTTCGCAGTCCTGCCTCGGCCGCAGGCGTGCCTGCCGCCACCGCGGAAACCTTGAATGCGTCGGCGCTGTCCTTGAAAAAACTCAAGCCGGCGCGAGCGAAGGCCCGCGGTACATGTCCCGACGCAGGTTCAAACCAAACCTCGCCACGCGCGTAATCGAATTCGAGCGTGAAACCGGCCAAAATGTCGTTGCCGACGTTTCCGGCCTCGGTCCGTGATGAAAACGCACCCTTCTGATCTTTCGAATAATGTGCAATGACGCCGCGAAACTGCGCGCCGGCGACTTCAAAATCGACGCGGCTCGACCAGCTCTGCGAAGCACCGCCCATGCCGTATCCGAGCGAAGGAAATCCACTCATCATTTGCTTTTGAAGTCCGTGTCCATCGGCCCAGACGCCCTGAACGATCAAAGTCCCGGAATTGCCGGTATCGAGTGCAATCTGCCCCGGCACGTTGGCAATCTTTCCGTCAAACAGCGGTTGGTCATCAGTGAAAAAGATGGGAACCGCTGTTCCTGCGCCCTGGTGTCTGTAGCCGGACAGCGACTGAAAGGACAATGTTTTCTTGCCGTAGTCGAGCCGCATGGCGAATCGTTCGAACAGTTCGAGACCCAGTATCCCAGCCAAAGGGGGCCGCGCCCCTTGCTCGGTTGTATCGACCGGCAGTGGAATCACGGTGAATGACTGGTTTCTCAAGGTCACGCCGCCAATTTCCATTTGGTCAACCTGTGCGAATTGCAGCGGCATGGTCCCCTCGCCGGAGCCGCCGCTGGCGCCGGCGCCGACGGGTTTGAGGTGCAGAAGCGCCGAGACTTCCGGCGTGATGATGTCGTGGCCGCCCGTGTCGAGAATAAAGGCGAAGGGCCCTTGGCCATTGAGTTTTGCTTCCACAATGACATCGCCATCGAATTCGACGGGAATCGTCGTCTTGCCGCCGGCTATCGAAAAATCGTCGATCGGTTGCGGACGGTTAAAGTCGCGTGCTGAATTGGCGAGGCTGACATTCTCGATGTGGATCACATCTCGGTCGGCGTCGACGCCATCTTCGGTGGTAATTGTCGACGCGACTGGGATGCCGCTGCGATCGCCGTAGTCCTCGTAGGTAACAGTCTTGGTGTAGGTCGTCATGATCTGCACGGTTCGGTGCAAATGATGGGTTTTTGTGTCGAACCACAGATCTACCATTTGCCCCGCGCGCGGAGTTGCGCGGACGACCGCGAAATGTTTGTCACTCTCGACGCCGTCGGCAAGACGCTCGAGTTTTGCGCCTGCCGCGTCCGACTTGAGGTAGCCATACGAGGCAAGCCACGCTTCGGTGAGATTATTCGCCTGCGCAAAAGGCGAATTCAGCGCATGCACGCCGCCAGACTTGTCCTGACGCCAATAGCTCTTTCCGTCCCACACCTCAGTGGTGCGGAAAACGCCGAAGTCGGCTACGTTGCGAGTGCGGCCGGATTCCAAGTCGATGGATCTGCGCCACTTACCCGTCAATCCGCTGCCCGTTTCGGTGCCGGATTCAACTCGAATACCTGATAGGTCCAGGCGGCCTGCGGCCGTTCGAGCGGACGCCAAAACTGCTTGCGCGCCATCATTGGGCGCAGCTGCACTTGGCACAGGTGCCATGAGCCCAAACGAGGCGGCCATGAGCCCCGCCGTCCAGATGTGGTATCCCGACATAGGTATTTGCAAGGAGATTACCTCAATGGCGAACGCCATGGAGGACCAGTCGGGCTCTGAATTACGCTACCACTTACGGTAAGACGCCAAGCAGTCGCCAAACGTTTAGCTCAAGCGGAGCAAAGCGTCCTTATTGAGAACGGGCAGGCCCAATTGCGCTTCATGCGTGGCGACCAGATCGCGATCATCATGCTGCCAGGGATGAAACTTCGGGCGGAAGAACGACAGCCACGCCGGAAATACTTGGCGCAGCAGACCGGGATATATCGCCAGATACCAGAATATGCGCAGCCCTGCGCGCGGTCCATCGATGCCGTCCTGCCGGAGGAATTCCCGCATTGCGCGCACGCGGCCGCGCAGGAAGGTGTAGCTGATGTGCAGCATCACCAGCGCGCGAAACTTCCAGCGCTTGTACGTTGACAACTTTTCGGTGGCAGCGAGGAAGGTGTCGAAGGCCACGCCCTTGTGCTCGATCTCCTCGATCGCGTGCCATTTCCAAAGCCGCGCCGCGTCCGACGATGCGCTCTTGAAATGACGTTCGTGCTTCAAGCAGGCGTGCGCAATGATGGCGGTAAAGTGCTCCAACGCAACCGTGGTGACAAGACCGAAGATCGGAGGCTTGGTTTTTAGTTCCGCCAATCGGGCATCCAGATCCGCGTGCATCGGTGCCACATCGTAGCCGGACTGCTCCACTTGGCTGTTCAAATGCCCATGCTCGCGGCTGTGTGCCGCCTCTTGTTTGATGAAGGCGTCGATTTGCGCTTGCTGCTGCTGGGGTACGTGGTCCCGAAAATTCCGGACGCTCTCGATGAAAAAGGCCTCGCCCTTGGGGAATGTGAGCGACAGGCTGTTGTAAAACGCGGTGGCGACAGGATCCCCGCCATTCCACCAACGGTTCGCAGACCGGCCGCGCGCGAACATTACATTGCGCGGTTGGATGCGCAAGTCCGTCGGAGTGGGAGAAGAATGTTCCATGGCAGGCCCGTCCGAAGCTTCAGGAGCCTGTAAGGTAGGCCCTATTTATGTATCCGTCAATAGTCTATTGATGGATTCATAAATTAATTTTCTCGCAGCGCAGCAAGCGCTTGGGCGAAATAATCGCGCCGCTGCGACGCGCTGGCGCCCAGGACGCTGCCCAGCAGCGGTCCTACAGAGGATTCGGCATAGGCTGCAAACGCGAGGATCAAGGCGATGCGCGCGATGCGTTTGGAGTCGGTCTTGGAGCGCGGACGCGCGCGGCTGGCAATGAAATCGGCGAGCATCCGATTCACGGGCTCCAGCCTCGAGGTCTCCCCCGAGCGGACCAGCCATCCTAGGACCCTGCCCAAGCCGTTCTGGCTGAAGAGATCGAAGACACGAACCACCACGGCGCGATAGTCATGCTCGAGGTTGCCCATCTCCACATCGACGGTCTGCAATCCCGTCAGTAATTCGCGCACCAAGTCTTCGGCAATGGCCGCGTGCAGACCGGCGGCGGATCCGAAGTGATGGCTCAAATTGGGATAGGTCACGCCGGCCGCGTCGGCTACCGCGCGCATGGTCAGGACGTCGTCAGAGCCTTCGACAATCAGTCGCCGGGCTGCGGCCAGAGCTTGGGCGCGCATGTCGGAGGCCGCGCGCCGAATACGCCGTGTGGGCCCGGCGCCTGCAGATTTCTTCTTCACTTGCGCGAAGTCTGCGCGATGCGTTCAACCGTGGCAACTACGGAGAG
>Ga0193753_10001728_pt1 | contig 18311 bp, 17 predicted proteins | sample H1c2metaG_FD_144925 | JGI IMG/M metagenome (GOLD analysis project Ga0193753, IMG submission 144925) | Soil microbial communities from a riparian zone of the East river system, Colorado, United States - H1c2 | ecosystem: Environmental > Terrestrial > Soil > Riparian zone | place: USA: East...
GATCGGAGGAACCTCCTCGTCTCATCGTCTGCGAGTATCGGGGCACGCGCAAGAACACGGCGCCGATCTGTCTGATCGGCAAGGGAATCACCTTTGATTCCGGCGGTATCTCGTTGAAGGATCCGCCCGCGATGGATGAAATGAAGTTCGACATGAGCGGCGGTGCAGCGGTGCTCGGCACCGTGCGTGCGATCGCTGCGATGAAGCTGCCAATCAATGTGGTGGCCATCGTCGCGGCTGCGGAAAACATGCCGAGCGGTACCGCCGTAAAACCCGCCGATATCGTGACCACCATGTCTGGACAGACGGTGGAAATTCTCAACACCGACGCCGAGGGCCGATTGGTCCTGTGCGATGCCATCACCTACAGCCGACGCTACAAGCCGGCCGCCGTCATCGATGTCGCCACACTGACCGGTGCCTGTATCGTGGCGCTTGGCAATCACCTCAGCGGTTTGATGAGCAATACGCCCGCCTTGGCCCACGAACTCGAATCGGCGGGTCTCCGGGCGGACGATCGCGCCTGGCGGTTGCCGATCGGCGAGGAGTATGTCGATCAGCTGAAAAGCAATTTCGCGGATATCGCCAACGTCGGTGGCCGCGAAGGCGGCGCCTGCACGGCCGGCTCATTCCTGGGCAAGTTCGCCAAGGATTTGCAATGGGCCCACTTGGACGTCGCGGGAACCGCGTGGCTGAGCGGCGCGCAGAAAGGCAGCACGGGCCGGCCTGTGCCCCTGCTGGTCGATTTTCTCATTCATCGCGCCAAGTCATCATGACGGAGCGCGTCGATTTCTATGTGCTCAAAAGCGCCGCCGCCAAACAGCGCTTGGCCTTTGCCTGCCGCCTGACCGAGAAGGCCTACCTCAAGGATCTGAAGATCGTCATCGTCAATGACACACTGGCCGATGCACAGGCCTTGGATGACCTGTTATGGACCTTCAATGAGCGCTCCTTCATACCGCACAAAGTATGCCTGGATGAGCGCTCGGTGGACCCCGCGACGCCGGTTCATTTGACGTTGGAACCGATCGCGCTCTCCTCTGCGGACCTGCTGATCAACTTGACCCAGCATCTGCCCACGCAGCTCGAGCGTTTCACGCGAATCGCCGAAGTGATTGACGCCGACGAGGAGCGTCGACGCATGGGCAGAGAACGCTTCAAGTCCTACCGCGATCTCAAGCTCGCCTTGGAGACGCACCAGATCGAAGAACCCGCGGATGCTTGAGAACCCGGACCGTCATGGATAAGGCGTACTCACCCGCGGATATCGAGGCGCGCACCTATGCGTGGTGGGAAGCCTCGGGTTTCTTTGCGCCGAGCGGCAAGGGGCCGGCCTTTTCCATCGTTATTCCGCCGCCCAATGTCACCGGCACGCTGCACATGGGGCATGCGTTCCAAGACACCATCATGGACGCGCTCACCCGCTATCACCGTATGCGCGGATTCGACGCTCTATGGCAGCCGGGCACCGATCACGCCGGAATCGCCACGCAGATGGTGGTCGAGCGTCAGTTGAATGCCGCGGGGCAAAGCCGCGTGGAATTGGGACGCGAGGCCTTCGTCGAGCGGGTGTGGCAATGGAAGGAGACTTCCGGCGGCATGATCGCCAAACAGATGCGGCGTCTGGGCGCCTCGGTCGACTGGCAGCGCGATGTGTTCACGCTGGATCCCGCCATGTCGCTCAAAGTGACCGAAGTGTTCGTGCGTCTGCACGAAGATGGCCTGATCTATCGGGGCAAGCGCTTGGTGAATTGGGATCCGGTCTTGAAGACCGCGCTTTCCGACTTGGAAGTGGTGGCGGACGAGGAACAGGGAAGTCTTTGGCATTTGCGCTATCCCTTGGCCGAGGCCTCAGGATACCTGGTCGTTGCCACGACGCGGCCGGAAACCATGCTGGGCGATGCGGCCGTTGCGGTGCATCCGGATGACGAGCGTTACCGGCATTTGATTGGTCGCAGGGTGCGCCTGCCTTTGACGGATCGCGAACTGCCCATCATCGCCGACGCCTACGTCGACCCGACCTTCGGTAGCGGCTGCGTGAAAATCACGCCCGCTCACGACTTCAATGACTACGAACTGGGCCAGCGGCACAACCTGCCGATGATCAACATCATGACCCTCGATGCCGCGCTCAATGACAGCGTACCTCGCGCCTATCAGGGTTTGGATCGATTCGCCGCGAGAGAAAAGATTCTCGCCGACCTGGATGGCATGGGACTCATCGAACGCATCGAACCGCACAAGCTCACGGTGCCGCGCGGCGATCGCAGTAATGCCATTCTCGAGCCGCTCCTGACCGATCAGTGGTTCGTGGACATCAAGCCCCTGGCGGCGCCCGCCATTCGGGCGGTCGAAGAAGGCCGGGTGCGTTTCGTACCGGAGACCTGGACCGGCGTCTACTACGATTGGATGCACAAAATCAGAGATTGGTGCATCAGCCGCCAGCTCTGGTGGGGTCATCGCATCCCAGCCTGGTACGACACCGAGGGACGATGCTACGTGGCACGCAGCGAGGCCGATGCGCGCAAGGTACATGGCATTGACGCCTCGATGCCATTACGCCAGGACGATGATGTGCTGGACACCTGGTTCTCATCGGCGCTGTGGCCATTTTCGACCTTGGGCTGGCCGGAAAAAACCCCGGCACTGCAAACCTACTATCCCACGTCGGTCTTGGTGACCGGATTCGACATCATCTTCTTCTGGGTCGCCCGGATGATGATGATGGGCCTTAAGTTCATGGGCGACGTGCCCTTTCACCGGGTGTACATCCACGGGCTGATTCGCGACCAGGACGGTCAGAAGATGTCCAAGTCCAAGGGCAACGTGATCGACCCGCTCGACATTGTCGACGGAATTTCCGTGGAGGCGCTGCTCGAGAAGCGCACCACCGGCCTCATGCAGCCGCAAATGAAGGCCGGCATCGAAAAGGCGACCCGCAAGCAGTTTCCGCAGGGCATCGCCCCCTACGGCACGGATGCGCTGCGCCTGTGCTTTGCACGGCTTGCGACGCAGAGCCGCGATCTGCGCTTCGACATGGCCAAGGTTGAGGAGTATCGAAACTTCTGCAACAAGCTGTGGAATGCGGCGCGGTTCGTGCTGATGAACGTCGAGGGTAAGGAGCTGGGCGCGGCAGGAGCGGAATTCAGCTTGGCGGACCGCTGGATTCGATCGCGCCTTTCGAACATGCTCGGACGCATTGAAGCCGGGTTCGCGGATTATCGGCTCGATGCGGTCGCCAACGCCGTTTACGAATTCACCTGGCATGAGTTCTGCGACTGGTACTTGGAACTCTGCAAGGCGGTGCTGCAATCCGATGCAGCCTCTGAAGCGGCCAAGCGCGGCACGCGCTTCACACTCATCAATACGCTGGAAATATTGCTGCGCGCCTTGCATCCGCTCGCCCCGTTTATCTCGGAAGAGATCTGGCAGCGCGTGCACGTCATCGCCGGCGCCGCGGGCGACACCATCATGCGTACGGAATATCCAAGCGCCTCCTCGGTGCCGACGGATGCACAGGCTGAGCCCGAGATGCGCTGGGTGATGGATTTCATTCTCGGCGTGCGGCAAATCAAGGGCGAAATGGACATTGCGCTCAGCCGCAAATTGGAAGTGCTGCTGCAGAACGCCAGTGCGCGGGACCTCGAGTATCTCGAACGCAATTTGCACTATTTGACCCGCCTTGCCGGAGTCGAAGCGCCGCGCGCGCTGAGCGCCGGCGAGACCGCGCCCATCTCCGCGGTCGCCTTGCTGGGTACCATGGAGATATTGGTGCCCATGAAAGGATTGATCGACCCCACGGCCGAGCTTGACCGCTTGGCAAAAAGGCTGCGAAAAGCCGAGGTGGACTTGAGCAAATTGGAGGCTAAGCTGGGCAATAGCCAGTTCGCCAAGAATGCCCCGGCCGACATTGTGGCCAAGGACCAGCAGCGGCTTGAGGAATTGCGCACGGAAATAGGCCAGTTATCAGCCCAAACTGCCCGGGTGAACAAGCTCAAAAGCCAATGAACGCGCTGCAGTCGCAGATCGAAGCGGTGCTGGCCCAGCTGAACCGGGTGATCCTGGGCAAGGATGCGCAGATCCGCCTCTGCGTGGCCTGCCTGTTGGCTCGCGGCCATTTGCTCATCGAGGACATTCCCGGCGTTGGGAAGACCACCTTGGCCCACGGCCTTGCCAAAACTTTGGGGCTGTCATTCCAACGCATTCAATTCACCAGCGATCTGCTGCCGGCCGATGTCTTGGGCGTGTCCATTTTTGACCGCGAGACCGGCAAATTCCGGTTTCAGCGCGGACCGATTTTCGCGCAGCTGGTGCTGGCCGATGAAATCAATCGCGCCTCGCCGAAGGCGCAGAGCGCGCTGCTCGAAGCGATGGAGGAGCACCAGGTCACGCTCGACGGCCAGTCCATGGCTTTGCCTGAGCCCTTCTTCGTGATCGCCACGCAAAATCCGCAGGATCAGGTGGGCACATTTCCGTTGCCCGAGTCGCAGCTGGATCGATTCCTGATGCGCGTGCATTTGGGCTACCCGGCCGCGGCCGCGGAGCGAGAATTGTTGAGCGGCGTCGACCGCCGTGACCTCGTGAAGACGCTGCAGACCATCACCACGCCGGACACCCTGCATCAGCTGCAGCAAAGCGTGCTCGACGTGCACGTCTCTCCCGCGCTGCTCGATTATGTGCAGGCCCTGGTGGCGCACACGCGCCGTGCACCGGGTTTGAATGCCGGGCTGTCGCCGCGAGCCGCCATTGGACTGCTGCGCGCCGCGCGCGCCTGGGCCCTGCTCTCCGGGCGCAGCGCGGTCATACCCGAACACGTGCAGGCAATCTTTCCCTCCGTGGTGGAACATCGCGTTCGCCAGCGCAGCAGCGACGCAATCGCCGTTACCCGGCTGCTCGAGGCTGTGCCGGTCCCTTAAGCCCTAAGGATCCAATCCTTGGTTAGTTTGCGCCAAGCGGCGATCAATCAATTGCGGGCTCGTGTGATCCGCCGTCACGGCCGCGATTCGCTGCCGATCAGCATCAACCGGCGGCGCATCTACATCCTGCCGACCCGCTTCGGATTCATGCTGGGCGCGATTCTCGCGGCGATGCTGATCGCGGGCCTGAACTACAACAGCAACCTCGGCCTGGCGTTTGCGTTCCTCATGTCCAGCATGGCTTTGGTCACCATGCATCACTGCAACCGCAACCTGCTGCGTCTATCCGTCGATGTCACCCCGGAAGTCGACGCCTTTGCCGGCAGCGAGGCGCTGTTCGAGTTTGCGTTGCGCAACGATTCGAACATGGACCGCCGCGACGTGGAGATTCGCTGCCTGAGCGGTGCTGGATTGGGCAGCGTTCCCGCGCACGAGAATGCGTCGATAGCCGTGGCGGTTCCCGTTAAACGCCGCGGCGTCACGCGCATCAGCCAGTTCGAGCTGCGCACCCGCTATCCCTTCGGCTGGTTCTACTCCTGGACCTACGTACAGGGATCGCTGACCATTTACACCGCCCCCGCCCCGGACGGAAGCCGGATTCTGCCTTCGGTGGGCGCGCAGGGAAACGCGACGCACTCCGAGGTGCGTGGCGATGAGGATTTCTCCGGCTTGCGCGCCTACGAGCCTGGCGTGCCGCTCAAGCACATGGCGTGGAAGGTGCTGGCGCGCGGCGGCGAAGCCGCGGTACGCAGCTACTCGAGCTTGGCCGCGCAACCCGAATGGCTGGAGTGGTCGCTGCTCGTGGGTCTCGATGTCGAGGCACGTCTGTCGCAATTGTGCCTCTGGGTGCTCGAAAGCGAGGCGGCACATCGACCCTACGGGCTGCGGCTGCCGGGCAGGGAGATCGCACCTTCCGGCGGCGCCGCGCATCGTTTTGCCTGCCTGAGGGCGCTTGCCTCCTATGGCATCGATGAGTCTTAAGATGGGCAACGAGCGCATCACATACGCGAATCTGCTGGGCATCTCCGCGTGCGTCGGCCTTGCGCTGATAGCGCACTTGAGCGCGCTGCCGTTGTGGGTTCCCGTGGTCGTCGTCGTGTGCGCATTGATCCGCCTGAGCATGGCGCGCAAGGGACGCGGCGCCCCGCCTCGCAGTGTGCTGTTGACGGTTGCCGGCCTCTCAGTCGCACTGCTGTTCTTGCGCTTTCACACGTTCAACGGCATCGCCGCCGGCACGGCGCTGCTCTCGCTGATGGCGGGCCTGAAGCTCTTGGAGACGCAAACCAAACGCGACATCTACATCATCACGCTCATCATCTACTTCGTCAGCCTGGCGGCGCTCCTGGAGGGTGATTCGTTCTTCACGCTCGCCTACCTCATCGGCGTCTGTTGGATCACGACGGCAACTTTGCTGCGGCTCACCAGCGCCGTGCCGGCTCCCGATTGGCGCCGCAGCGCGCGCTATGGCGGCCGAGTCCTCCTGCAGGCGTTGCCCCTCGCGCTGGTTCTGTGGCTGCTATTTCCACGGTTCGCGGCGCCGCTGTGGCAGATTCCAAGCGACTCAAGGACGGCGCCCTCGGGCTTGAGCGATACCATGAGCCCCGGCGACATCAGTCATTTGGCGCTCTCCGACGAAGTCGCGTTCCGCGTGCGCTATGCAACCGCGGTGCCGCCACCGCAGGAGCGCTACTGGCGCGGACCGGTGCTCGACGAGTTTGACGGGCACACGTGGCGACGCGCCTATTCCGGCTACTACAAGCCTGCGACGCTCCAGCCGCAGGGGCCGGCGTACAAATACACGGTGATGATGGAGCCTCACCAGCACAATTGGATTTTCACGTTGGATTGGCCGGCAAGCTGGGACCTGCAGCGAGGCGCACTCTCCAACGACTACACGCTGATGCAGCCCTATGCGCTGTCACGCGCCATTGACGTGACCGCCACGTCGTATACGCACGTACAAAGCGGCGAGGCCTTGAGCGCGGAGATGCGCCGACGAAACACCCGGCCGCCGCCGCGCAACCCGCGCACGCTGCAACTGGCGCAGCAAATGCGCAGCGCCCACCCCGGCGACATGGACTATGTGCGCGCGGTGCTCGATATGTTTGCGCAACAGCCGTTTTACTACACGCTGAACCCGCCGAAGCTCGCAGACGATTCAGTCGATGAATTTCTGTTCGACACCAAACGCGGCTTTTGCGGACATTACGCCTCCGCGTTCGCGGCGCTGATGCGCGCCGCCCACATCCCGGCGCGCGTCGTCACCGGGTACCATGGAGGAACTCAGAACCCCTACGCCGATTATTGGATCTTGCGGCAAAGCGAAGCACACGCGTGGAATGAGGTCTGGATCGATGGCCGTGGATGGATCCGCGTCGACCCCACCTCGGCGATCGCTCCGCAACGCGTGGAAATGGGCGTGGCGGATACCGTCAACGCCGATGAGCCCCTGGTCAGCCGTTGGAGTCGCAATCGGCCTTGGTTTGCGGGCCTCCGGCTGCGCCTCGATGCGCTGCGCGAAATGTGGCGCGAGCGCATATTGGACTACAACCAGGATTCGCAGCGCGATCTGCTCGAGATGCTGAAGATTCCGGAGCCGGACGGTCAAAAACTCGTCATGGTGCTGGCGGTAGCCATTGTGCTGGTGTTTTGCTGGCTTACCTGGCAGGTCCGCCGCGAGCTGAATCCACCCTTAAAGGACCACGCGGCGCGGGCCTACGCGCAGCTGTGCGCGAAACTCGCTGCGGCCGGCATTCCGCGTCTGCCGCATGAAGGCGCCGAGGCCTATGCGCTGCGCGTGGCGCGCCTGCGCCCGGATCTCGCCAACAGGGTGACCGCGCTTTGCCGGCAGTACTCGTTCCTGAGGTATGCAGCACCGTCCACGAGCGTCACCGCGGGCCAATTTCAAGCCGCGGTTCGCGCCTTCCGGCCAAAAGCGACGGCTTGAGCCCCCGCGTCCGCAACAGCCTACGCAGCGAGATTTTCGCGCGTCTTCAAGAACCGGATGTCCGGCCAGCGCTCCTCGGTCAATCCCAGATTCACGCGCGTCGGCGCCAGATACACCAGCTCGCCGGCGTGATCGATGGCCAGGTTGTCGTAGCCCTTGGTTCGAAACTCCGCCAGGCGCTTTTCATCATGCGTGCTCACCCAGCGCGCCACGGCCACATTGATGGGTTCGAACACGCATTGCACGCTGTATTCGTCCTGCAATCGAAAGGCCACGACCTCGAACTGAAGCTGGCCGATGGCGCCGAGAATCAGGTCGTTGTTGCGCAGCGGCTTGAACAGCTGCGTCGCGCCCTCTTCGCATAGCTGTGACAAGCCCTTTTGCAGCGCCTTCATGCGCAGCGGATCCTTCAGCACGGCGCGCCTGAAGATCTCCGGCGCAAAGTTCGGGACCCCCGTAAAGGTGAGGTTCTCGCCCTCGCTGAAGCTGTCGCCAATATTGATGCTGCCGTGATTGTGCAAGCCGATGATGTCGCCCGCGTAGGCTTCCTCGGCCTGGCTGCGATCAGCGGCCAGAAAGGTGAGCGCATCCGCAATGCGCACATCCTTGTCGAGGCGCACATGGTGCAAGCGCATGCCGCGCGCGTAGCGTCCTGAACAGAGGCGCATGAACGCAATCCGGTCGCGGTGGCCAGGATCCATATTGGCCTGAATCTTGAACACGAAACCGGTGAGCTTGGCTTCATCCGCGTTGACGGGGCGTTGCAGAGTCGGCCGCGGCTGGGGCGGCGGCGAGTGCACGACAAATGAGGACAGCAGTTCCCGGACGCCGAAATTATTGACCGCCGATCCGAAGAACACCGGGGTCTGCTTCGCCGCGAGATAGCGTTGCAGATCGAACTGCGGACTTGCGCCTCGAACCAGCTCGACCTCTTCGAGGAAGCGCGCATAGCGGTCGCCGAGAAACTCCCGTGCCTCGGCGCTCTCGATACCATCGATGGTCTCGTGAGTCCCGACGCGGCCTTTCTCCACCGGCACATAGACGTAGATCTTATCTTCGATCAAATGATAGACGCCGAGCAGGTCGCGGCCCATGCCGATCGGCCAGGTGATCGGCGAACACTGAATCTTCAAGACACTTTCGATCTCATCCAGCAGTTCGATGGGGGCCCGCCCATCCCGGTCCAGCTTGTTGACGAAAGTCATGATGGGCGTATCGCGCAGACGGCAGACGTCCATGAGCTTGATGGTGCGCTCCTCCACACCCTTGGCGCAGTCGATGACCATCAAGGCGGAGTCGACGGCCGTCAGAGTGCGATACGTGTCCTCCGAGAAATCCTCGTGGCCCGGCGTGTCCAGCAAATTGACGATGCAGTCGTTGAAGGGAAATTGCATCACCGAGGAGGTAACGGAAATACCGCGCTGCTGCTCCAGGCGCATCCAATCGGACGTGGCGTGACGGGTCGCCTTGCGGCCCTTGACGGTGCCTGCCATCTGAATGGCGCCGCCGAACAGCAGCAACTTCTCAGTGAGCGTGGTCTTGCCCGCGTCGGGGTGGGAGATGATGGCAAAAGTTCTTCTTCTGCGAATTTCCTCGGCTAATGAGCCACTCGACATGATTCTCAAAATTCCTCTGCAAGCGTCGAACGTCAGCGCGTGCGCATTGTAGAGGAAACTCACGCATGTTTATTTAGATTAATAATTACGTGTATATTATTGATTTTACTCTATTAAAATGATCGCGCGATGCCCGTTGCGGTGCTACCGCGCGTCATTTGAGTCCACTTCAAGGCAGGGTTAGTTGCCCGTGTTCGGCCATTCGGGCTCCCAGGACTTCGCGGCTGTCGGCTGATTCACCACCATCAAGCCGGCGTCCGTCCGCACGAATGTGGTGCCGACGGGAAATCGGAGCGTCGACTGGCCGGCCTTGTCATCGCTGCATTGCTGCATCGATCCCAGCCATGAAGTTTTGATCGGCGCGGCGAGATCGGTGGCGGCGTCGGCGTGAGCGGCTGCCGCCGCACCGATTCCGGCCACGCTCAGAAGCGCAGCCCCTAGGCGCGCGGAAAATTGAAAACCGTGTACTCGCATCGAAAAATCTCCTGAGGTTGGCAGCCGCTCAAATAGTGATTGGCTATGCAGATATAGACTGCCGAGGAGAAGTTTTTATTCCACCGCGCGCCATGAGCGCTGCGCGCGCGAGCGTACTTATTTGGCGTCCGCGTTCAACAAGCGGCGCAGCACCGCCGCGTCTTCACGGCCAACCGCGGCCTGGTAGTAGCCGCGCCGTATGCCGACCTGCTCGAAACCCAACGAATGATACAAACGCGCAGCGGCGACATTCGACGGCCTGACCTCGAGAAACGCCTCGCTCATTCCTGCACTGCGCGCGCGTTCCATGAGATACAGCATCATCTTGCGGGCGAAGCCCCGCGATCGATACTCGTCGCGCACGCACACATTCAAGATGTGCGCCTCACCGGCCCCGACGGACATGATGCCGTAGCCGCCGACGTCGCCCGCGACGTCGATGACGCGGCAGACATAGCCGACGCGCAGGCAGTCGCGAAAAATGCCCTCGCTCCAGGGAAACTGGTACGCCGCCTTTTCGATTGCCGCGACCACCGGGATGTCGAGCTCATGCATGGAGCGCACATCGACGCGCGCGAATGCCACATCGATTTTTACGCTAGACACGCGAGCACACCTCGCGCGCGAATTTCAAGTCTTCCCAGGCCTTGCGCTTGTCCGCCGGCGTCCGCAACAGATAGGCCGGATGATAGGTCACGACCAGCGGCACTTGAGTCAGGCCGAAGCGATGCACCTGCTGGCGCAGGGTGCCCAGGGTCTTGTCGGTGCGCAATAGGTTTTGCGCGGCGATGCGTCCGACAGCGAGCATGATCTTGGGCTTCAACAATGCAATCTGCCGTTCCAGATAAGGCAAACATTCGGCGGCTTCACTCGGCCCGGGGTCACGATTGCCGGGGGGCCGACATTTCAAAACATTCGCAATGTATACCTGTTCACGCGGCAATCCTATGGCCAGCAGCATGGAATTGAGCAGCTGCCCCGCGCGTCCGACGAAGGGCTCGCCCCGCCGATCCTCCTCCGCTCCGGGAGCCTCGCCGACGATGAGCCAATCAGCGTGCAGATTGCCGACGCCGAACACCGTTTGCGTCCGGGTTGCGCTCAAGGGGCAGCGCGTGCATGCGGCCACCCGCGCCTTGAGCTCACCCCAATCCGCGCCGGCTTCGCGCAGAGCCGCCGTGTCGCCCGGTGGGACCGTGTCGCCTGATGGGAGCGTGCCGCCCGATGGGGGCGTGCTGCCCGGCGTGCGGGTGTCGTCCAAAGGGGCCAAGTTAATGGCGCGCCGCGTCCAAACCTCTACGCCTAAGGCCGCGAGATATTCCTGCCGCAGCTCGCTATTCATGTGTCGCAGCGGCCGGTCGACTGCGCCGCCGCAGCTTGCGATAAACCCAAACCGAAGGAGCCGATAACGCATAGAGACCGAAAATCACCAACAGGCTGGTCGGCAAATGCAAAAAGATGAGAATGAACGCCAGGGGCACCAGCACGATATAGGTAAAACGTACTTTGGCGCCGGCGTTGACGTACTTGAAGCTGTTAAATGCGAATCGGCTGATCATCAGCGCACCGGCACTCGCCGTGACAAAAAATGCCAGGATCAATCCCGGCAATCCAATATTGGTTTGATCGCTGGCAAGCCATACCAGTGCCGCGACGATCGCGGCGGCCGACGGACTCGGCAGTCCTTCGAAGTAGTGTTTGTCCTGGACGGCAGCACGTGAATTGAATCGTGCCAGACGCAGGGCCGCTGCGGCGGCGTAGAAAAAACACACCAGCCAGCCCACTCGGCGCCACAACGGGCCGTACTCGGCGATCCGCGCCACACCCCACTGGTAGGTGACGATGGCCGGCGCCACGCCGAAGGACACCATGTCCGAAAGACTGTCGTATTCCTTGCCGAACGAGCTGGCGGTTTGAGTCCATCGAGCCACTCGCCCATCGAGTCCATCGAATATCATCGCGACAAACACCGCGATCCCGGCGTACTCGAAGCGTAGGTCGATGGCAGCCACGATGGCATAAAAGCCGGCGAACATTGCGCCGGTAGTGAGCAGGTTCGGCAGCCAATAAACTCCGCGCGGCCTTGCGGGTGAGTCGTCGTCGCCCATTGGCTGCCATAATACCAGGGGGGCTCATGTAAGATATGTGCCGATGCGTTGGTCCCAATATCCCATTTCCAGCCTCAAAGAGGTGCCCGGCGACGCGGAAGTCGTCAGCCATCAGCTGATGCTGCGCGCGGGACTGATCCGCCGCCTGGCAGCCGGCCTGTATGTCTGGCTGCCCATGGGGCTGCGTATCTTGAAGAAGGTTGAGCAGATCGTGCGCGAGGAAATGAACCGCGCCGGTGCTCTGGAAGTGTCCATGCCCACCGTTCAACCCGCCGAGCTCTGGATCGAGTCTGGCCGCTGGGCCAAGTACGGACCGGAGCTGCTTCGGTTCAAGGACCGTCACGATCGCGAGTTCCTGTACGGCCCCACCCACGAAGAAGTCATCACCGACATCGCGCGGCGGGAACTGCGCAGCTACAAGCAGTTGCCGGTCAATTTCTACCAGATTCAGAGCAAATTCCGCGACGAGATCCGGCCGCGCTTCGGCGTCATGCGCGCACGCGAATTCTTGATGAAGGATGCCTATTCATTTGACACCGATGCGGCGGGCCTGGCTGAAAGTTATCGGCTGATGTACGACGCCTACACGCGCATCTTCTCGAGGATGGGGCTGAAGTTTCGGGCCGTGCAGGCCGACGGCGGCAGCATCGGCGGCGACACGTCGCAGGAGTTTCACGTGCTGGCCGACTCGGGCGAGGACGCCATCGTCTTCTCCGACGGCGACGACTATGCCGCGAATCTGGAAACCGCAATGACCGTGGCGCCGGCCGGACCCCGCGGAACGGCCACGCAGCCGCTCGCCAAGGTGCCGACGCCGAACGCGCGCACCATTGCAGAAGTCAGCGCACTGCTCGGCGTGATGCCGGCCCAATGCGTGAAAATGCTGCTGGTGGACGGCAGCGACGGCGGCGTGGTCGCTTTGGTGCTGCGCGGCGACCATGAACTGAACGCGGTGAAGTCCCAAAAGCTGCCCGGGGTGGCCAGTCCCTTGAAGATGGCGGGCGCGGAGCGCGTGCGCGCCGCCGGCGTAGAACTGGGATTTATCGGACCCGTGGGCTTCAAGGGCATGATTTACGTGGATCATGCCGCGGCGCATCTGGCTGATTTCGTCTGCGGCGCCAATGAAAAGGACATGCACTATCGCGGCGTCAATTGGGGGCGCGATCTGACTGAGCCGCAATCCGTCGATATCCGCAACGTGCAGCCGGGCGATCCGAGCCCCACGGGCCGCGGCGCGCTGAACATCGCCCGTGGCATCGAAGTCGGCCACATATTCCAGCTCGGGCAGCTCTACAGCTCCGCCATGAACGCCAGCGTGCTCGATGAGCAGGGCAAGGCGTTGACAATGTTCATGGGCTGCTACGGCATCGGCGTGACGCGCGTTGTCGCTGCGGCCATCGAGCAAAATCACGACGCTAACGGAATCATCTGGCCGGACGCCATCGCTCCCTTTCAAGTGGTGCTGGTGCCCATCAACTATCAAAAGTCGGCAAAGGTTCAGGAAACTGCCGACGCCCTGTACCGGGACTTCAATGCCGCGGGCATCGACGTGCTGCTCGATGATCGCGACGCCCGGCCCGGCGTCAAATTTGCCGATGCCGAGCTTTTGGGCATTCCACACCGCATCGTGATCGGGGATCGCAGCCTGGCCGCGGGCAATCTCGAATATCGTCATCGCCGCGAGACCGAATCGACGGAAATCTCTGCCGCCGATCCGGTAGGCTATATCCGACATAAGTTAAATGGCTGAGGTTGCCCCATGCGCTGTGCCCTGGCGGTACTGCTAGCGCTCATCGTGTCTGTTGCCCTGCCGAGCGACTGCCGTGCCGATCAGCAGCGCGATCCGGAGCTCAGGCAGCTGCTGCAAAAAATAATCGGCACCGCCGATTGCTTCACTGATAAGTACGACTCTTTGGTCTGGTACAAGGTCATGGAGCCGCGTCTCGCACGATTCGTGCCGACACATGAAGCGCGGATCGAGATCTTGGATCACGTGTATTGCGAAGCGAAACGCGATCCAGATTTGCAAATCCCGCCGGATCTGGTGCTGGCACTCATGGAAGTGGAAAGCCGGTTCGACCGCTGGGCTGTCTCACCGGCGGGCGCCGTCGGCCTGATGCAGGTGATGCCCTTCTGGCCGCGGCAGCTAGGCGTGCAGAATCAGCTGGTGAAGGTGGCCCCCAACATCCGCATGGGCTGCGAGATTCTTCGGTACTACCTGCGCATGGAGCATCGCAATTGGGCGCCTGCGTTGGCCCGCTACAACGGCAGCGTCGGCCACAACAAGTATCCGGCGCTCGTGATGCAACGTTGGCAGCATGCCTGGCGTTTCTAAAATACCGCGAAGCCTTCGGGAATCGCGTTCTTAAGGTCGGTTGCGTCGGTTTCGCGGACATCCTCGACGCGTGCTTGCGCAGGACCGCGCCTCAACCATTGATGCAGCTCCTCGACCGCCGCGGCGCTGCCTCGCGCCACGACTTCAACCGAGCCGTCCGGCAGATTGCGCGCGAGTCCCCTGACCCTTAGGCGGTTGGCCTCGAGCCGCGCGCTCTGGCGAAAAAAGACGCCCTGAACCTTGCCCGTCACCAGAAAACGCCGGGTGATCTCCTCCATCGGCATGCACGGGCGCTAGTGGGGAGTTGGAGCGGGAGTTTCCGCGTGCTGGGCGTTCGCCAGTGCGACGGCCGCGTGGTGCTTGGCCTGCAAGGCAGCCAGACGAGCTCGTGCATACTCTTGCGCCTGCAAGTGCGCCTCTGCTCTGGCAATGGCGGCTTGCGCGGCAGCATATTCCGGCGACGAGCCGCGGGTTGCGCCGGCGGCGCCGGCGGCGCCAATCGCCTGCCGAGCGTCGCTCATTTCTTGTACGGGAGGGCCCATCCTGCAACCCAGCAGACAGGCAACACCGATCAGGACAACAAGGAGACGCGACATAGGGTTGCGCGACACTAGCAATAGCTACCAAGGCCGTCAAACAAGCAGCGTTATACAATATCTGCTCAGCGTGACTTAATGCGTTGCGCCGGCGCAGCACACCGCAGCGTTTTCTGCAGGAATTCCACGGAACAGCATCGATGAATGAAGTACTGGTTTTGTATTATTCGCGCCAAGGAAGCACCGCTGCCCTGGCGCGACAAATCTGCCGCGGCGTCGAGGCGGTTGCCGGAATGCAGGCGCGATTGCGCACCGTTGCGCCCATTACCGCCACCACGCAGAAGCTCGATCCGCCGGTGCCGGACGAGGGTCCGCCGTACGCCACCCACGATGATCTGCTCGAGTGTTGCGCCCTGATCCTCGGCAGTCCGACCCGATTCGGGAACATGGCGGCGCCCGTCAAATTCTTTCTGGACAGCACGAGCGCACTGTGGCTATCCGGGGCATTGGCCGGCAAACCCGCCGGGGTCTTTACGTCCACTCAGACCCTGCATGGCGGACAGGAGTCGACGCTGCTGTCCATGATGGTGCCCCTGCTCCACCACGGCATGTACTTGGTGGGGCTGCCGTTCACGGAGCCCGGGCTGTCCGATACCCGCAGCGGCGGCACACCGTATGGCGCCAGTCATGTCGCGGCGCTGACGCCGCACGGAGAGCTCTCCGAGCACGAGAGCGCCCTGGCGCGGGCGTTGGGCACGCGGGTCGCTGCACTCGCCGAGCGGCTTGTGCCGCGCCCATGAGCGTTCAGTCGGCAGCGCGAGCGCTGACAATCTGGCTTTGGGTCGCCGTCGCCGCGAGCTTGCTGGCCTGGATCCTCGTCGGCTATCCGTGGCCGATCTGCATCATCGCGATACTGCCGCTGCTCGCGCCGTTGAATGGACTGGTGCGCGGCAGGCGCTACACCTATGCCTGGGCGACGCTGTTCGCCATACCCTATCTGGCATTCGCACTCACAGAGCTGCTGGCGAACCCTCAGGCCCGCTGGGTCGCTTCTCTAAGCTTGCTGCTGGTTTTCGCCTGGTTCTGCACTATGATTTTGTTTTTGCGTGCTTCTCGAGCGCAGCGCGAATAAAGGGAATCGTCAGCCGGCGTTGCTCGACCATGGAGGCCTCGTCAAGCGCATCGAGGATTTCGAATAGCGACGCCAGGTCGCGCGGCATCCGCTTCAGCAAGTACTCGGCGGTCTCATGAGGCAATTGCAGGCCGTGCTGCGCGGCGCGCAGCTGCAGCGCCTCGATGCGCCCGGCGTCGTCCAACTCGCGCAATTGGTACACGACGCAGGCGGCCGCCCTGGAGCGCCAGTCATCCAAGACCCACTCTGCCTGACGCGGGGCCACGGACGCGGCGAAAATCAGGCGAGTTTGCAGCTCCGCCGCTTCATTGAAAAGGCGAAACAGGGCGTGCTCCCATGCGGCGTCGCCCGCGATCCTGTCGACATCATCAATGCACAGCAGCTGATTGCGCTCGAACCCCGACATGGCTTCCGGCGGCAGGGCAAATGACCGGTCCAAGGGAAAATAGGCAGCTGCATTACCGGCTGCCGAACAGGCGGCTTGCAGCAAATGGGTCTTGCCGCTCCCCGGGGCGCCCCACAGCCACAGAGGCGTGGCGGCGTCAGAGCGCAGCGACGTGATGAGTTCCGAATTTTGGCCCGGCGCAAAACTCTCGAACACAGCACCCGCGCGCAGCCGCACGCCAAGCGCGAGCTGCTTCATGCGGCAGCGCCTCGAGCCACCGCGGCTCGACGACCGTACACCAGAACGTAGTCGATGCCGCTGACCGCAACGGTCGCGAACACCAGCGCGCCAAGCCAGGTGATTGCCCATTCGGGCGGGATCAAGAACTTAGCATGACCCACGACCGCCATAATGTAGGCAGCCTGGCACAGCGTATTGATTTTGCTGATGAAGGACGGATGCGCCGTCAAGGGTCCGATGACCAATCGGTAGGCCGCGGCGCCGGACACGATGATGGCATCGCGCGCAACCGCGGCGACCATCAGCCAGTGCGGGACCAGCTTCATGAAACTCAAGATGATGAAAACCGTGGCGAGCAGCAACTTGTCCGCGATGGGATCGAGCACGGCACCAAGCTCGCTTTGCCAGCCGAAGCGCTTGGCGAGAAATCCATCAGCCAGGTCCGAAATGGCGGCGATCGCGAACAGCATGATGGCGAGCGCCAGCAGCTGATGCCCAAGCGCCAGCGCGATGGGCAAAACCAACAGGATGCGGATCACACTGATGATGTTCGGTATGTGGCGCACGGACCGAACCTAGTAGCCCAAAATGGTCACACAGCTTCCGACTAGCGGCGCAGCTGGAAGCGCTGAATTCCATTCTCGCCGGCGGCAGCCGGCGTCAAGCGCCCGTTCAACGACAGCGCACGCTGCAATGAATCGACCCCGCCGCGAGTCGATAGCCGGAATCTGACGGTGTCTCCCGACAGGGATTCCACGCTCACATGCGAGATGAACGTGAGCGATTCGAGATAGCTTTCGAGGCCCGCGAAGTCGCGCAGATCGTTGACGCCGCTGACTTCGATATTGACGGGAACCAGTCCGCCGCTGGCGGCAAACAGCCCTGCATACATATCGGCGGCGCGATTCACCCCCTCCAAGGTGCCGGAGTATTCGCTGCTGCGATCTTGAAACTGATGCGTCCAACGCACATTGGCGTTCGCGGTCGCACCGCTCGCGCGTCCGATCAACACCGCGTCGCTACCCATGCGCCGCGCAATGTCCGTGAACGTCGACGGCGAGCCGCCGTTGACCGTTGAGAAGTCGACATGGAATTTCTGCAGCTCAGCGGCGCTCGGCCACACCAGCGGCAATCCGCGGGCCGCGGCCACCCCGTCAATGGCCGACTTGAGATCGGAGCTGTCGTCGGTGTTGATCACGCTGCCGCCTTGCGCGTTCGTTTGCACTGCCACCAGCATCAGCGTGGTCGGCCGCTCGTGACCCCACAAGGGTTGACTGTTCTGCGTCAGCCACCGTTCGATGGCGGCACCGTCAAAAGTCACCCACAGCTGGTTATCCGGCGCCGCTCGATACTGCTGCACGTAGCGCCGCGCATTGCCGAGCAGCGGGCCCAAGGCGGGATCTTCATCCGCATTACGGCGGCCCGTGACGCGAATCAGCACGATCTTCATCGCGTTTTGGAAAGCCGCGGTCTGCGCCGCTTCGGAGCGGTCCGTGACGGGTGTTGTCGCCTGGTACATCTCCGCGCGCGTCAGCGCCAGGGCCGCGCCACTGCCGCAAAGGCAGGCAACGCAGACCCAAACAATGGCGGCGGGCCGAAAATTTCGCTTCAAAAAGCGCCGTAAG
>Ga0193753_10001729_pt1 | contig 18310 bp, 15 predicted proteins | sample H1c2metaG_FD_144925 | JGI IMG/M metagenome (GOLD analysis project Ga0193753, IMG submission 144925) | Soil microbial communities from a riparian zone of the East river system, Colorado, United States - H1c2 | ecosystem: Environmental > Terrestrial > Soil > Riparian zone | place: USA: East...
ATCGCAAACAGGATGCTGGACGTGACGTGGCCGTGGGAAAGCACGTTCGCAATTCCGAAAATGCCGACGGGAGCGATGGGCTGGATGAGTACCACGCCGTAGACGATCAGGTCCGCCGTTTTCAGTTTCAAGGAAGACCCTGAAGGATCGAGTCGAGCGGCGGAAGGCGATCGCCGTCTTTGAATTCCGCATTGAGGTGCTGTAGGCGCTGCTGAAGCAGCCACCAGAATTGAAATTCGGAATCGTACTTGGAGAGCGCGAGCGTCAGGCGGAATGGTTTGTATTCTTCGAGCCAAGCTTCGCGGAATTGGTCGCGCAACTGGCTGATGCCATCGAGCATGTCTTCTGCGCGGCTGTGATAAATCGCGCCGCTTTCGAGACCGATGAGAGTGATCACATCGTGCTTGCTGGGCCGGTCGCCCAGTTCGTGCCAGAAGCGCGATATTTCGATGGCGTAGATGTATTTCAGCGCCGTATAGTCCAGCATGCGGGCTCCCACGAGCAGCGCCTTCACGGTGACAGCGTCAACGGGCCCGGGCATGCCTTCGAGCAATTCGATGGCACGCTGCGTTTCCAGGCGGCATTCCCGCAACGCTTCCGCGTGGGCAGCGGAGCGCTCGAGGCGCTTCTTCGAAAATGCATTGTCCCAGAACGCGTCGATGGTCGAGGGGCCCTGCGCATTTTGAAGCGCCGTTTCCGCGCGCGTGAGATGCGCGAGCGCTTCCGCGAAACGCGCGCCCGGAGCGCCGTACTGAACGGCGGCGTATCGCTCGAAGAAAGTCTCCGTCGCGGGCGCGGAACCTTGCCAGGCCACGGCGGCGGCATGCGCAAGCGCCGGCTCGGCCATCCGCATCAACACTTGCGTGTTATCCGACCAGCCGGAACTAAGGAATCCCAGAGCATGGTGTTTGACGCCGGCCGCGACCAGGCGATCGTCATTCTCGAAAGTCGTGGCAAAGTCCGGAACCAGCCAACGCCAAGTGGACACCGCGCTTTGCACGACGATGGGAACGCGCGCCTCGCCAAAGGGAGCGAAGAATCGGTCGTACTCGGCCTCGGACAGCGGAGAGTAATGCCAAGGGAAAGCGAGCAGGCCCTTGGGCAAACGCGGGATCATGCGCGGATATTTCTCCATCATGTCCGCCCATGCCATGGGTGTTTTTCCCTGCGCGCGCAGCAGATCGCACACGGCCTGCAGTTGTTCCAGAAAGAGATCTTCGGGCTGGCGGTGCAGCCGCTCCGCCTCGCGCTCGAGCAGCCAAGTCTCATCGAAACCGGCATGAAAGAACGGGCTCGGGAAGAGCGCCGCGATTTGCGCCACCCAGGCCGCAACGATCGGCTGAACGCGCGCGTCGCCGCGCTTGAATTCGCCGCCGTGCGGAATTACGGCCAGATCGCTATAGCGCTCCATGCGGAACAGATCGTGCAGGTGCCCATACAGCTCGAAATTCGGAATCACGTCGATGTGCCGCGCGGCCGCGTAGCGGATAATGCCGGCGACTTCATCCTTTGTGTAGCGTCCTTCCGGCGGAAGCAGCGGAAAGCCGTCGAGCGAGAGCGTCGCTTCCGAATAGAAATAGTATTGGTTGATCTTCCACGAGGCGAGTAGATCGATCTGATGCCGGAGTTCGGCGAGCGTGGGGAGCTGCGCGTGGCTCATGTCCATCATGAAGCCGCGGTAGGCGAGCAGCGGCCAGTCGTGGATTGTCACTTCCGGCAAATAAGGCTGCGGCCCGGTTTGGACAAGCTGCTTGAGCGTCTGGACCGCATAGTAGATTCCGGCCGAAGATTTGGATTCGACGTCCACGCGGCCGGAGGTGACGCGGATCGAGTACGCCTCGCGCGACTCGGGCCCAGGCGTTTCGCCGGGAACCGGTAGCGCGCCGCCCGTTGCAGTCTGATGCAGCGCGATGACGTGACCGTTGCAAGGGCCTGCTCTGAGCTGCAATTCTTCGGCCGCCAACGGGTCGCCGCCGCAGATTTTCGCGTGCTCAAGCAGAAAGCGGCCGTTTCCCAGCCGCATTTCGCGGACAGCCGGGAGCAGGTTTTGGGCATGGGCCGGCAGTAGGCAAACTAGCGGTAGCAAGTATAAAATGTGTTTCATATGAGAAACGAACGTACTGCTATTGACACGAGGATAACAGAGCCGTTATAACGGGTCTCATGATCCGCCGTGCCTTTCTTCTTTTGCTGGCCTCTACTCTCATGTTTGCGCAGAACGATCTGGCTACAATGCGCGGCGTGATTACGGACCAATCCGGCGCCACGGTTGCGGGCGCTTTGGTCAATGCAACCAACACGGCAACGGCGGCGGCTCGCGAAGTGACTAGTAACGACCAAGGCGAGTTTGAAATTCCGTACCTGGTGCAGGGGACGTATCGCCTCACCGTCATAGCCGGTGGATTTCAGACGTTTGTGGCGCAAGACGTCCTGATTCGCGCGCGCGAGTTGCGGCGGCTGGACGCGCAACTCACCATCGGGTCCGCAAGCTCGAAGGTAGACGTGAGCGTGGGTGCGGCGGTGATCTCGACCGAAGGCAGCCAGGTTTCGGCGGGTTTCAACAATACCCAATTCGTCAACAGCGCGCTAAGCCAGCAGACCTTTTTCCCGCAGTCGTATATGACCACGCTGCCGAGCGTGCAAACGCAAAACGGAAATGTGAATCTGCGCTTCGCCGGGCAGGGGCCCATGCAGATCGCCGAGGCCATGGACGGCATTATCAACGACGGCGCCAACAACCTGGTGCAGAACATGAACGATTTCGAAGACCTGCAGGTGATCCCGGTGAACAATACGGCGGAGTATTCGCGCGTGGGGCAATTCACGATGGTAAGCCGCGGCGGCGGGAATCAATTTCACGGGCGCGCCGAATACGATCTGGCGAATTCTTATTTCAACGCGCGCAGCTTCTTTACGCCCACCAAGACGCCGTTCAAGGAGCATCGCGGGCTGGCCAACGTCAGCGGGCCCATTATCAAGGACAAGCTCTTCTTTTACGGGGCGTACAATTTCGATCGAGTTCCGGCATCGAGCTATTACACGCGCAATGTGGCAACGGACAAGATGCGCGGCGGCGACTTCTCCGATTATTTGCGGCAGTCGCCGGCGGTCATGATCAAAGATCCGCTCACCAACGTGGCGTTTCCGGGGAACATGATTCCAGGGAACCGGATCAATCCCGTTTCGCAGAAGATCCAGGACATGTTTATCCCGCGTGCGAACCGCCAGAGTGGAACTTCGATTTTGAATAACTACGGATTTACCGAACCCTATCCGACGGATTTGCTGAAGTGGGATGGCGTGACCGCGCGGGTCGACTATCGGATGAGCGATAAGAACCAGATGTTCGGCCGCTTTATTAACCGGATCACGCCCTACGTTCTGGCCGGCTCGTTCGAGCAGCTAGGGGAATGGACACGCGTGCGCAACAGCAGTGCGCTGGTTTTTAACGACACCTACACGTTTTCGCCAACCGTTGTGAACTCGTTTCAATGGGGTTGGTCGCGCGATTACATCATCGACGGCGACACGGTGGACGGGGTGACGCCGACTAGAGCCGATGCGGCCATCTCGGCCATCGGCCTCGAAGGAGTGAATCCGCAAGGCCTCAAAGTGATGGGCTTTCCGACAATCCAACTCGCCGGGTTGCAAATGCTCAGCCAAAACGTGGGCGGGGTAAATGGCAACCGCAACGATCAGCAGTTTTCGAACACCACGAGTTGGGCGGTTTCCCGCCATGTCTTCAAATTCGGCGGAATCCTCCGGTACTTCCACGATCATCCGCAAGGCATCACCGCCGATACTTTCGGCAATTTCAATTTCACCGGTTCGCTGAGCGGAAATTCGTATTCGGATTTCCTGCTGGGCCTGCCGGCTTCTTCCACGCGCCAACCCGATTACGAATCGCCTCTCAACCGCGTACGAATTGGGTTTCTTTTTCCAGGACACGTATAAGATCTCGCAGAACCTTACGCTGGATCTTGGTTTGCGGTGGGAATACTTTCCCAGCGCGCGCTACGAGGACGGCCTGCAGTATAACTGGGACCCTGCCACGGGCAACATTATTGTGCCTTCGAGCGCCTTGTCGCGGGTGAGCGCGTTGTATCCCGCATCGATCAAAGTTGCCGCCGGCGATCCTTACCCTGGCGCGGAGAAGGCCAATTTCCGCCCGCGCCTCGGTTTGGCGTATCGCCTCGGCGACAAGATGGTGCTGCGCGGCGGCTACGGCCAATACAGCGAAGCTTTGGGTAATCTGTATCGCCTGCAAGGCGGCGGCCCATTCCAGGTGTCCGAGACATATTTCAACACGATCTCGAATGGACAAGCGCTGCTCTCCTTCCCGAACCCCTTTCCCGCTTCCACAAACCTCGCCACGGTGCCTTCGCAAAACGTGACCGGCTACCCCACGCAAACGGATCAAGGCATCATTCATCAATTCAACGCCACTTTGGAACGGGATTTGGGTCACGGCTTCGGCGCTCGCGCGTCGTATATCGGCTCGCGCAGCCACGGCCTCAATTATCTGCTCGAACTCAATAAGCCGCGCGCCGGTACGACGACGTTTACCGCTGCCCGGCGGCCTTTCCCCCAATTCGTTTCCACGCAAGTTTGGCAAAACGACGGCAATGCGAACTACAACGCCGGACAGATCGAGATACAAAAGCGTTCCGGCGGTCTTACTTTGGACGCGCACTACACTCTCTCGAGCAGTATGTCTGATTTTGGCGATCTCGAAAATCCTTACAATCATCATCTTTGGAATCGCGACGCGTTCAACTCGCGCCACCGCTTCGTTTTTAATGCCAGCTATGAGCTACCGGTCGGCAAGGGTAAAAAATATCTGGGAAGCGCTCCGCGAGCGGTGGACGCGGCGCTCGGCGGGTGGCAGCTCAACTGGGTGACCTATCTGCAAAGCGGCCAATATTTCTCGCCCACGTTTTCGGGCTCGGATCCGTCGAATACTAATACCATTGGAGGTTCTCCGGACCGTATCGCCGACGGGAATCTGCCGCGTGACAGCCGCTCTCCCGACCATTGGTTCGATCCGTCGGCGTTCGCGATACCAAAGGCGGGCAATTATGGCAATAGCGGTGTCAACATTCTGGAAGGGCCGGGGCTGCGCTTGCACCATCTCAGCCTGCTGAAGAGTTTTGCGCTCACCGAGCGGGTCCATATGATTTTCCAAGCCAACGCCACGAATCTATTCAACACGCCGCATTGGGACTTCCCCTTCGCGAACGTGTCGGTCGCATCGACAGCGGGGCATGTATACCAGTTGCGCGACGCGGCGAGCGGAGGCCTGGGAGGAAAAGAGTATAGTGGACCGCGGCAGGTCGCGTTCCGCTTGCGGCTGGAATTTTGAGATTATTGCCCAACAGGAGCATAGGCGACGCAGTCTATTTCGATTTTCATGTTCGGCGCGAGGAGCACGGCCTGCACGGTGGTCCGAGCCGGTTTGTCGCTGCCGAAGAACTGGGCGTATACCTGGTTCATTGCCGCAAAATCAGCGGCATCGGCGAGGAAGACGGAGCACTTCACGACGTCCGAGATACGCGCGCCGCAGCCTTCCAGAATGCGTTGGATGTTTTCTAAGGTGAGTGTGGTCTGCTGCTGAATATCGCCAAAGCGGAATTCGTTCTTCTCCGGGTCGAGCGCGCCTTGACCGGACACAAAGAGAAAATCGCCGGCTCGTACCGCGGGCGAATAGGGGCCTTGCGGCGCCGGCGCGCCGGCCACGGAAATTCTTTCGATCATGATGACTAGTCTCTTACACAGCCGTGACATCTTCAGTCCTAGCGAGCGCGAGGCATCTGTCCGGCACAAGACTCCCGGCTCGCTTGCTCGCTACGAGCGTGCGCAGCGATCGCTGGCCGGAGGAGTCTCGAGCGGATTACGCCGCGACGCAAGACCGTATCCGCTTTATTTCAAATCCGGCGCCGGTTCTCAAATCGAAGACGTGGATGGGAACACGTACCGCGATTTCACGCTGGCCTGGGGACCGCTGATCCTCGGCCATGCGCCTGCCCGCGTTACCGCCGCGGTGGCCGAGCAGGCGGCGCGCGGCTTCACGTTTGGTGCGCAGCACGATCTCGAGATCGATGTAGCCGAACGTCTGACGAGCATCATTCCATGCGCGGACTCGGTTTCGTTCGCCAACAGCGGCACCGAGATCGTACAAGTGGCGCTGCGGCTTGCGCGCGCGGCAACGGGGCGCGCGAAGTTCATCAAGTTTGAGGGCCACTATCACGGCTGGTCCGACACTGTCCTCGTGAGCTATCATCCGGCGCTCTCTCAATGCGACGAATCCAATGGGATGATGGCCATGCCGGTGGGCGCCGGCCAACTCGTTTCGACTTCGGCCGTCATCGCCGAGTGGAACAACCGGTCGAGCGTGGAGCGGGCGTTTGCGGAAAATCCAGGTGAGATCTCGGCGTTGATCTGTGAGCCGATCCTCTGCAACAGCGGATGCATTTATCCGGAGGAGAGGTTTCTCGAATTCCTGCGCGAGATCACCGCTCAATCGGGAGCATTGCTGATCTTCGACGAAGTGATAACCGGATTTCGCGTGAGCCTGGGAGGCGCGCAGGAACTATTCGGCGTCACACCCGACCTGGCGACGTACGCGAAGGCCGTGGGCGCCGGAACGCCGCTCAGCGTGCTCGCGGGGAAACGTGAGTTTATGGATCTTATCGCGACTGGCAGAGTCGTACACGCGGGCACGCTCAACGGCAATCCGCTGTCGCTCGCGGCCGCGAACGCCGCGCTCGAAGAATTGCAAGCCGGCTCGCCGGATATTTACTCGCGGCTGACCGCGACGGGTGAAAGGCTGCGGCTGGGCCTCGAGCGCATTTTGCGTGAGCGCGGTTTGCCTGCCGTTACTAACGGCCGCGGCGCGGTCTTCCAGGTTTCATTTTGCGATCGGCACCCACGCACTTACCGCGACACGCTCGCCGCGGACCGGAAGCTCTATAGCGATTTCGCGCTTGCGCTGCTCGATGAAGGAATACTGGCGCTGCCTGACGGCCGTTGGTATCTCTCCACCGCGCACACGGATGCGGACGTGGACGCTACGCTCGAAGCAGCGGCGCGGATATGAGCTACTTACTTCCGATTGCGTACTTACTGGCGCTGGCGGCGCCGGTGATTGGCGCGGGGTTGCGAGCAGGCGCGGCGGAGACCGTCATTACGCCTCCACTCGGCGCTCCCATGGCCGGCTATTACACCAATCGGGCGGCTACCGGCGTACACGACGATTTGCACGCCAAGGCGCTGGTGCTCGAAAACGATGGCGTGAGAGTAGCCTTCGTCGTGTGCGATGTAGTGTCGCTCCCGCGCGAGATTTCCGACCAGGCGCGCAAGATCGTTACCGGGAAGACCGGAATTCCCGAAGATCACGTGATGATCAGCGCCAATCATTCACACACCGGTCCGGTACTTCTGACTTATCCATCACGCTACAACCTGACTGGAGAAATGAAGCGGATCGCGGAACAATATACGGCGCAATTGCCGGCCCGAATCGCGGAATCGGTTATCTCAGCCGTGGCCAAGCTGCAGCCGGCGCAAATGCGATCGGCGGTAGGGCGTGAGGATTCGCTCGGCTTCAATCGGCGCTATTTCATGAACGACGGCACAATCGGCTGGAACCCCGGCAAGCTGAATCCGAATATCGCGCGGCCCGCGGGCCCAACCGATCCCGCCGTGCCCGTTGTATATATTGAGACGCCGGACGAAAAACCGATCGCCGCGTACGTCAATTTCGCGGTCCATCAGGACACCACGGGCGGACTGCAATTTTCGGCCGACTATTCCTATACGTTGAGCAAAGTATTGGCGGCGGCGAAAGGGCCGGGTCTGATCACGCTGTTCACGATCGGCTGCGCGGGCAACGTGAATCACATCGACGTGACGCGCAAGGAGCCACAGACTAGTTACGGAGAAGCGGCGCGCATCGGCGGCGTTCTCGCGGGCGAGGTTCTGAAAACGATCCAGCGCGCGTCCGTCGTATCCGATCCGCGCATACGGATCAGCCGCGAGATCCTGCGCCTGCAACCGCCGGCGCTGACTCGTGACGAAATCGAGTGGGCGCACCGGATGCAGGAAACCGCCGGCAGCGCCAAACCGGCTCCTTTCCTGGACTTGGTTCGAGCGGGCCGCGACATCCAGATCGAATCGAGGCACGGCGAGCCCTTTGAAGCCGAGGTGCAGGTGGTCACGATCGGCCGGCAGTTGGCGATTGTCGGTCTGCCGGGGGAAATGTTCGTCGAACTCGGCCTTGCTCTGAAGCAGGATTCGCCGTTTCCCATTACGATCGCAACCGAACTTGCGAATGGCGCTCTGAGCTACATTCCGAACCAGCAGGCGTATCCGCAAGGCGCGTATGAAGTGGCCGCCTCCTGGCTTGAACCGGGCGGTGGAGAAGCTCTCATCCGCTCCGCGCTCAGCCAGCTCGATAAATTATTTGTGCGCGGCGCCAACAACTAAGACAATTCCAATTGCCGGCCCGCCAGCAAACCACCGTCCAGCACGTGTACCGCTCCCGTGACAAAGGCTGACTCTGCTGAAGCCAGATAAAGCGCACTGTAAGCCACGTCGACGGGAGTGCCGATGTGGCCCATAGGATACATTTCTTTCAGCTTTGCGAAACCCGCCGGAAACTGCCGCCAATACCGCATGCCGGTTTCCGTGGCGATGGTGCCCGGACAGATTACGTTGGAGCGAACTTTCCAGACGCCATATTCGGCGGCGACTAATCGCGCGAGGGAGATCAGGCCGCCCTTGGCCGCTGTATAGGCAGTTTCGCCGAAGCCGAAGAGCGCGTTTACACTCGAGACCCAGACGATGCTGCCGCCGCCGCGCTCGCGCATGATCGGCAAAGCCTGCTGGCAGCAGAGAAATGGACCTTTCAAGCAGACGTCCAAAGTTCGATCCCAATCGGCCTCTGCCAGATCGACCAGCGTCACGTCGCGGAAATTGGCGAAGGCGTTGTTGACCAGGATATCGATCCCGCCATGCTTGCGCACCGCCTTCCCGAACATGGCGCGTACGGCCGCGGAGTCGCTGATATCCGCCATCGCCTCCATCGCCGTACCACCGCCTCTCCGGATGGTCTCAACCACCGCGTGTGTGGCGTCCTTATCCAGATCGTTGACGATAACCGTTGCGCCCTCGCGGGCGAAGAGCCGGGCGGTTTCCGATCCGATTCCGCCGCCGGCGCCGGTGATGAGGGCGATTTTATCTTGGAGCCGTCCAGCCATCTCTGTTGCAGTATAGTATTTTTACCTTGCAGGCGGAAATGAATGTTTCTCATATGAAACGCACTAAAGGCGGCTCTCGCGGCTGCGTTGACGGATCTGTTTCGAGACCGCGGCGCCCGCCCGCATCAGGCTCTCGATCACCGGCGCGCCTTTACGTGGATTGAAGCGTGAGCTCGGCCCCGAGATACTGATTGCGGCAATCGCGTGTCCTTCCCCTCCCAAAATCGGAGCCGCAACGCAGGTGGCAAGCGGAGAGGTCTCCTCCCGGTCGATCGCGTAGCCGCGCTCGCGGACGCGTTTGAGCTCGGCGAGCAATTTGTCGAGCTGGGTGATCGTGTTTGCGGTCACCGCCGGAAGCTCGCGGCCGCCCAGCACGCTGCGCGCGAAATCCAGGTCGGAAAACCCGAGAATCGCCTTCCCCAGGCCGCTGGCGTGCACATATACCGAAGCGCCCGCGCGCTCGTGAAGGCGCAGCGCATATTCGCTGGGAACGACTTCGATGTATACGACCTTGTCGGAGACGATTTGCCCTAGATTGACGGTTTCGCCAAAGGCATCTCGAAGCTCGAGCATATGAGGCATGGCGGCGCGGCGCAGGATTTCAGTGATCGCTTCGCTCGTCACCAGATCGCTCAACGCCGTGGTCACGCAATAGGTGCGAGCGGCGTCGCGGAGGACGTATCCAAGATTTTCGAGCGTCGCCAGGATCCGGAAGACTGTCGATTTCGACATCTTGGTCCGGCGGGTCACCTCGTTCAGCGGGAGAGGGCCGTTTTTCGCCAACTCCTCGAGAACTTTGAAGGTCCCCTGGACCACCGGCACCATGTACTTGCTGGCGGGCGAAGTTTTCTTTGCGTTATTTAAGGGCAATGCAAGCCCAGCGTATCACGTTTCAATAGATAAACCGCTGGATCATGTGAGCGAAAAAATCTTGCCTTGGCAATCGACGTTCTGAAATCGAATGTTCGTCACATATTGGCCGACGCCCCAAAAGCCGGGATATGGGCTACGAAAGCGGCCGCCGTTGAAAGTGATGTCGTCCACTCCGCAGAGCGAGGTGGTGCCAGTGCATTGCATGTTCCGGACCGTAATGTCCTGGTAGGTAGGGGGCCACCGCGCACCCGCCGGCGCCATCGCGGCATCTTCAAAGTTGGTTGGGTCTTCACCTTCGCGGCCGCAGCTTACAACTTGGTGCGGATGCGCAACCTCGGGTCGTCCGCGGTTCAATCCGCATAACCGAAGGTCGAAGTGTGTCTGTACAGCCGAAAACAGGCTCTCAGAGACACAAACGGCCAAGCCGAAGGTCTTCAGCAAAACCGGAAATCAGAAAAAAGAACCAGGGCTCCTCTTCGCTTACCCGTTTTTCAGCAAACTGCTAGATCGGCGGGCGGCGTTTGAGGGAGTTGTTTTCGGAGTGCGGGCTATCGTCTCCGCATAGTTACTTTAGGGTGCGGCAAACTTATCGGGAAAACCGGGTGATCTATGCCCCTCCCGCAAGGGCCATGAATAGCTCTATTTCTTCCTTGCTTCCGACAATGAAAGGAACCCGCTGATGAATATCGTGCGGCTCCACGTCGAGCACGCATCGCTCGCCATCGACAGCCATGCCACCGGCCTGTTCCGCAATGAAAGCGAGAGGGTTCGCTTCGTACAGCAGGCGGAGCTTCCCGTGGGGATAATCCGCCGTGGGCGGGTACAAGAATACGCCACCTTTCAAGAGCGTGCGGTGGAAATCAGCTACCAAAGAGCCGATGTAGCGCGATGTATACTTTCGGCCGAGCCGCTGCTGCCGGAGCAGCTTTAGGTAATTCCGATAATTCGCCGGGAATTCATCCGCGTTCGCCTCATTCACTGAATAAATCGTTCCTCCCTCAGGCATGCGAACGTTTTCGTGACTTAGTACGTATGCGCCGATGGCGGGATCGAGTGTAAAGCCGAAGACGCCGTGACCGGTCGTGTAGACAAGCATCGTCGAAGGGCCATAGATAACGTATCCTGCCGCAACCTGCCTCCTGCCGCGCTGCAAAACGGCGGCGCCATGCCTTCCGTCGCTTGCGGGAGGGCAACGAAAAATCGAAAAAATCGTGCCTACGTTCACATTGACGTCGAGGTTCGATGAGCCGTCGAGGGGATCGAACACGATGGCGTACTCGCCGCCTTCCGTCGTCCGGTCGAAGGTCACAGGTTGCTCGTTTTCTTCCGAAACCAGCTCGGCTACGCTGTCGCGAAGGCCGAGGCAATGCATGAGCGCTTCGTTGGCGTAAACGTCCAGCTTCTGCTGAGCTTCGCCTTGCACGTTGACGCCGCCGGCGGCGCCAAGCATGTCCATCAGACCGGCGCGGCGAATTCGCGCTTCGGTCATCTTGGTCGCAAGCGTGATACCCGAAAGCAGCCACGAGAATGTGCCGCGCGCCCCGCTTATTCGCTGTTGTTCCCTGAGGATGTGGTGTTGAATAGTGGTAATCATCAAAAAGTCACGTCTATGCGCCTATACCTGTCCATTCTCTCTTTTGCGATCGCCGCCTCTTTCGTGGTTCGCGCCGCCGAATATAGCTTACCCGCTTCGCCCGCGACTGTCGTGTGGGGGTACTACTCGGCCGAGGCGAAGCCGGTACTAACCATTCATTCGGGAGATACCGTGCGGATTCAAACCGAGTCCGCGTGTCCGCCGACCGAGCGGCTGGAAGCGGCCGGCGTGGCGCCCGGCGATATTCCGCAACACTACCGGGATATTCGCGAGCAGGTGAAGGACAAAGGCCCGGGCGGTCATATTCTAACCGGTCCCGTGGCGATTGCGGAAGCCGAACCGGGAGACGTGCTCGAAGTTCAGATTCAGAAGATCGATCTGGATGCTCCGTTCGCCTGCAATAGCTTCGGCCCCGGACGCGGTTTTTTGCCAAACGATTTTCCATATGCGCGAACCAAGATCGTTCCGCTGGACCATGAGCGCATGCTCGCCCGCTTCGCGCCCGGTGTCAACATTCCCTTGCACCCGTTCTTCGGCAGCATGGGAGTGGCGCCTCCGTCGTCCGGCCGGATAAGTAGCGGGCCGCCCTGGATGCACGCCGGCAACATGGACAACAAGGAGCTCGTGGCGGGAACAAAGCTATTCATCCCGGTATTCGCTAAAGGAGCTCTGTTCGAAGTCGGCGACGGGCACGCGGCGCAGGGCAACGGAGAGGTCGATATCACCGCGCTCGAAACTTGGCTTAGTGGCACCTTCCAGTTTGTCGTACACAAGAACCAGCACTTACTCTGGCCAAGGGGCGAGACGCCTTCGAGTTACATATCCATGGGCTTTGACGAAGATCTCAAGACAGCGACAGAGATGGCCGTGCGCAACATGATCGACTTTCTCGTGAGTGAAAAGCATCTCAGTAGAGACGACGCTTACGCATTGACGAGCGTGGCAATCGATGTCGATATCACGCAGCTTGTGGACGGCAAAGTGGGTGTCCATGCGATTTGTCCCAAAGGTATCTTCTGAGCCTCAGATACGGACGAACCATCTCTTCCGATACATAAGGTACGCCGCCAGGTACATCAAAAGCGTAAAAGCGATCGCCCAAAGCAGAGAGGCGTTGCGCGGTGACGCGAGCACCAGGAAGCAGTGCTGGTACAGCCACTCTTGGAGCCGCAGCGCATTCAGAGAAATTGCCAGCAATTCCGAGAGCATGTAGATCGCGATTGAGTTCATTCCCATGATCACGAGCGGCTGGAACAGTCGCCGGTATCCTAGATGGTCCACCAAATAGATAAACATCGCGAGAAGTATAGCGGCCAATCCGGCCATGAAGAGTGCAAACGAGCTTGTCCACAATTTTTTGTTGATCGGCAGCCAGACATCGCAGATCAGCCCCAGCGCAACCAATGCATTGCCCATGAAAAATAAAGACGTGGTCCGCTCCATCAGGCTCTTTTTCATGCGGAGTAATTGGCCGGCCAACACTCCCAATAAAGTCGTCGCGATCGCCGGCAGCGTGCTTACAATGCCCTCGGGGTCCCAGGTTTTCGTCGACAAATAATTGTGCTGCCACAGAACAATTCGATCGACATAATGCGCCAGGTTGCCCTCCACGTCCAACCGGCCCGGTCCGAAGCCCGGTACTGGAACGAGCTTCATCAGCAGCCAATAGCCTGTCAGCAGCGAAACGATCCACAGGACACGGGCCCGAATAGTTGTCGTCGACAAGTAAATCGCCGAGGCAATCAGGTAACAGATAGCGATCCTCTGGAGCACGCCGAGAACACGCATCGAAGAGAAATGGAAACCCGGAAACAGGTAGACAAGTAAGCCAAGCGCATAAAGGACGAGAGCCCGCCGCAGCACCTGCCGCATCAGCGCCGAACGGGCGACGCCCCGCTCCAAGCGGCTTCCTACGGACAGAGTAATGGCAACGCCGACGATCCAAAGAAACGTTGGAAAAACGACGTCCGTGATCGTCCAGCCATTCCAGTCGGAATGACGCAACGGGCCGTACACATTGTGTCCATCGCCCGCGTTGTTCACGAGAACCATGAGCGCCATCGTCGCCCCGCGAAATGCGTCGAGAGCGATGAGCCTAGGAGTGTTTGAGGTCTCTTCGCTCACCGTAACGTGTGGTTTGCTTTAGCCGCGTCGAGCAGTGTCGGGTAGAACTGCACAAACGTGGTATCGACCGCGCCGTTATCGCGATGACACGAGTAACACGAGGCCGACATCGGAATCTGCTTCGCGGTTTTCTTGCCCTCCCCGAACCCAAAAAAAGCCCAGCTCCCCTTGAAACGCTTTTCGTCTTTCACGTGTACTTCGACCGCGGCGGTGCTCGTCTGAAAATGCCCGCCCTTGTTGATCGATCCCTCGGATTGCGACTTACGGATTTCCAGCACGAAGGTCGTTTTGTCCGGCCAGCGGCCCGATGCGAGAAACGACTTGTATGCGGACCGGTTCACGAACACGTTATCGAACCGGGGTTCATCGCGGGCCTCGGCAGCCGCCGGCCCATACGTCATTCCCAATCCCGCGCTTAAAAACGTCCACTCCCGATACCCTTTCGGAAATCGCAACTGCCCGTCGGCTGTAAATTCCGGACCATCGCCCGCCGCTTCCCCGGCAGCGCGCCGTGTAGTCAGAACCGTCGCCAAAACGAGGCAGCCGGCCACGCAAAGAATTGCCTTGATCATGTCATCTCCCCGAGCTCTTTCGGATGCTTCATACTAAACTGCCAGCATGCGACATCTTTCGGCAAGTTTGATTCTTGCATGCGCGCTCCTGACCCCGGCCTTCTCGCAGAATGGCGGCAGTCCCTTCGTTGGACGCTGGGACTTCGACGTCCATCCGGCGGCCGGCGTCGGAGCCAATTGGCTAGGCGTAACGGAAAAGGACGGAAAATTGGAAGTTTGGTTTCAGCCCACCGGAGGCCACGTCTTCGAAGTGAAGAATGTTCATGCGGAGGGCTCGATGCTCACATTCACAGCGGCTCCGGCCACCGCAAACCGTCCAGCCACGACATGGAAGCTCGACGCCGCCGGCGAGAAGTTGACCGGCGTTCAGAAACGCGGCGATGAGTCCGCGCAGTTGACAGGCGTGCGTGCGCCCGAGTTGAAACGCAGCGCTCCAAAAGCCTGGAGCAAACCGGAGCGGCTCTTTAACGGCAAGAACCTCGATGGATGGGAGCCGATCGGCGACGCGTCGAAGAGTCATTGGGTCGTGAAGGGCGGGCAGCTCGTGAACGAGGCCCACGGCGCGAACATCCAGTCAGTCCGCAAGTTTGACGACTTCAAGGTCCACTTCGAAGTAAACTGCCCCGACGACGCCAACAGCGGCTTCTATCTGCGCGGGCGTTATGAGACCCAGCTTGAATATGTGCCCGCCGGCAGCGAGCCGCCCGAGCGATCCATGGGCGCCATTTACGGACGACTCGGGCCGAGTTCGCAATTGCCGCGCACGCCCGGCAAATGGGAATCGTTTGATATCACGCTGGTCGGGCGCACGGTCACGATAGTTCGCAACGGCGTCAAAATAATCGATGCCAAAGAGATCGAAGGCATCACCGGCGGCGCATTGAATGCTCAGGAAGGGGAGCCGGGACCCTTCTACATTCAGGGCGACCACACCGGCGGCCTCATGTTCCGGAACATCACCGTTTCCGTCCCGAAGAAATAAGACGAGCCTTCGTCAGAACCCCATCTGGCGCATGCGTTCCAAAATCCGTGCGCCATACTGCGTCAGATGGTCGGGCTTTCGATGCAACGGCGCGGGCAATACCTCGGCAAGCTCCGCGGCCTGCTCGCGCCCAATCCGGCTCGCCGGGAGTTTGAAGTAATATCGCGAGGCTGCTTCGGCTCCAAAGACGCCCGGCCCCCACTCGATCACATTCAAATAAAGCTCGAGGATCCGCTGCTTCGAAAGAATTGCTTCCGTCAATGGGACGATGGAGAACTCGACGCCTTTGCGCAAAACGGAGCGGCCCGTCGACAGAAACAGGTTTCTTACGAGTTGCTGCGTAATCGTCGAAGCGCCGCGCTTGCGCCCATCTCCGAGATCTTGCTCCATGGCATTTCCAATCTCTTTCCAGTCGAACCCGTGATGGTGAAAAAAACGGGCATCTTCCGCCGCAACCACTGCATGTTGCAGGTGCGGCGAGATCTGGCCGAAAGGCACGAAAGCGTAGCGCTTTTGATAAGGCCGATGCTCGATGGATGCGTCGATGCGGCGCTCCATCTGTACCGCCGTGGTCGGCGGATCGATCCAGCGCAACAAGATGAGCGCAACGGCCAACAACCCGTAATAAGCGAGGACAGTCCACAACGCCCAACGGAGGACACGCTTCCAATTCCTGGATTTTCGCTTTGCTGTGCGGGGCACATAAGAGAATAGCGGATACGTGCCTGTAGACACCGAACGTCCGCAAACCGCGCCCACCGTAATATTCGCCCGCTCATGGCGCTGGGCCGTTGTCCTTATCCCTGGCGCGCTTCTCTATCTGCTTCCCGTGCCCGCGCTCGATCCAGGCCAGCGGCATCTGCTCGCGTTCTTCGCCGCCACCATCATTGCTCTCGTCACACAACCAGTTCCCATGGGCGTGTCGGTGCTGGCCGCCATGACGGCGCTCGTGCTCACCCGGACGCTGCCCGCCGCCAATGTCCTCGCGGGCTTCAGCGATCCCGTCGTGTGGCTCATCTTCACCGCATTTCTCTTCTCACGCGCGGTGGGCCAGACCGGACTCGGCATGCGGGTCGCGTATTCGTTCATCGGCAAATTCGGAAAGAGTCCCCTCACGCTCGGCTATTCGATCGCTTGCTCCGACTTGGTGCTCGCGCCATTCGTTCCTTCGGACACCGCGCGCGGCGGCGGCATCATCTCCCCGATCGTGCGCTCCGTCAGCCGGGCCCTCGGATCCGAGCCCGGTACGCCGTCGGGCAAATTGGGCGGTTTCCTGGTCCTCGTCGCATTTCACACCACCTACGTTGCCTCGGCGATGTTCCTCACTGGAATGGCTTCCAACCCGCTGATCGCCGATTTCGCCTACAAAATAGGCCATGTCGAACTGACATGGCTGCGTTGGGTGCTTGGCTCGATCGTTCCTGGCACTCTATCGCTGATCCTCGTGCCGTATCTCATCTACCGTCTCTACCCGCCCGGCGCCACGGACGCGGAAGCCGCCGGAGTTCACGCGCGAGCTGAATTGAAATCGATGGGCCGCATGAGCCCACGGGAACGTCGCCTGGTGGTGATCCTGCTTGCTGTCATGGCCGGCTGGATTTCCTCTCCCTGGCATCACATCCCAAATTCTTTCGTCGCGCTCGCGGGTGTATGTGCAATTTTGATTTCGGGCGTAGGTTCCTGGAACGATCTTCTGTCGGAAGGCAAAGCCTGGGACGCGCTCATCTGGTTCGCGCCCCTCATCATGATGGCCGATGAATTGAACAAGCGCGGCGTCATTCGAACGCTGTCGCAGTTTCTGTTTGGCTATACGAAAGCTCTGCCTTGGGCGGCCGCCCTTGCGCTTCTTGTGATCGCTTACCTCTACGTGCATTACGGATTTGCCAGCATGACCGCGCACATCACCGCTCTGTACCCGGGCTTCCTTGCCGCCGCATTGGCCGCCGGCGCGCCTCCCATGGCCGCCGCTCTGGCGCTCGCTTATTTTTCCAATCTCGATGCGGGCATCACGCACTACGGAACGGGCTCCGCTCCCGTCTATCTCGGGCTCGGCTATCTCAGCCAGTCATCCTGGTGGAAGATCGGATTTCTCATCTCCGTCGTGAACCTGGTCATCTGGCTGGGAATCGGTATGTTTTGGTGGAAGCTCGTCGGCCTTTGGTAGAGCGATGAGAATCACGGAAATTCGCGACGCGGTCGTCCCCATTCGCTCGGCCATCAGCAATGCGTTTATCAGCTTCGCCGAGATGACGGTTTCGGCCATCGCCGTTCACACGGACGTGATTCGCGAGGGTAAGCCCGTCGTTGGCTATGGCTTTCATTCGAACGGCCGCTACGCGCAGCAGGGCATTCTGCGCGAGCGCGTGATTCCGCGGCTGCTTCGCGCGGATCCGTCCGCTCTCTGCAACGCCGAAGGAACGAATCTCGATCCCGAGAAAGCCTGGGCCGTCATGATGACCAACGAAAAGCCCGGTGGACATGGCGATCGCTCCGTCGCTGTCGGCACGATGGACATGGCGCTATGGGATGCAACCGCCAAAATCGCGGGCCAGCCGTTATGCCGCCTTCTCGCCCGGCGCTATCGCGACGGCAGTGTCGACGATCGTGTTTCCGTCTACGCTGCCGGCGGCTACTACTATCCCGGAAAGGGCATCGCGGCTCTGGTCGAGGAAATGCGCTCCTATCTCGATCTCGGCTACACCACCGTAAAGATCAAAATCGGCGGCGCGCCTCTCGCCGAGGATCTCGAACGCATCGAAGCCGTTCTGAAACTGCTCCCATCGGGAGATTGCCTCTGCGTGGATGCCAATGGCCGCTTCGATCTTTCGACCGCTCTCGAATATGCGCACGCACTGGCCCCTTACAAACTCCGCTGGTATGAAGAACCCGGCGACCCGCTCGATTTCAA
>Ga0193753_10001730_pt1 | contig 18306 bp, 12 predicted proteins | sample H1c2metaG_FD_144925 | JGI IMG/M metagenome (GOLD analysis project Ga0193753, IMG submission 144925) | Soil microbial communities from a riparian zone of the East river system, Colorado, United States - H1c2 | ecosystem: Environmental > Terrestrial > Soil > Riparian zone | place: USA: East...
GGGCTCCGTCGCGCGGCGCTCGTCTTCGCGAACTCGCACCAGACGCGCGAACATCTGATCGAGGACCTTGGCGTGCCAAAGGACCGGGTTTGTGTCACGTATCTCGGCGTCGACGCAGCCGCCAACAGCCCCCCGACGTTGGACCAGCGCGCCGCTGCGCGCCGTTGGCTCGAGGTGGAGCCCGGACGCTTGATCGCGGCCTTCGTGGGGGCGCTCGGCTACGACAAGAACAAGGGCTTTGATACGCTCCTACGCGCGTGGAAAACGCTGAACGAGAATGCGGGTTGGGACGGCCTATTGGTCGCCGCCGGAGGGGGACAGATCGCGTATTGGCAGCGGCAGATCGATGCCGTCGGGTTGTCCGACCGGATCGTCCTTTTGGGTCACACGCCGCGCGTGAGCGATTTGCTGGCGGCGGCAGATGTACTCATAAGCCCGACCCGCTACGACGCCTACGGGCTCGCGATCCAAGAGGCGCTCTGCCGCGAGGTTCCGGCGATCGTCTCGTCTCGTGCGGCCATCTCCGAGCGCTTCTCGCCGAAATTGAACGAGCTCGTGCTACGCGACCCGGACGATGCCGAGGCGCTCGCCCAAACGATTCAGTGTTGGCGAGAGCACCGTTCCGACTATCAGCCGCACGTCACCGCGCTCGCGGCAGACCTGAGGAAGCAAACGTGGGTCACCATGGCCGCGGAAATGGTCGATCGCATCGAAAATTCCTGAACGCTTTCTGGACGTGCCTAGGTCGACCAAGCTCACGAGCTCGTTCGACTACGCTCAACTGGATACCGTCCCGACGATCAGGACGTTGTCACTGAACGCGCGCCCGCGAAGCGGTCTCGGCCAATGCTTTGCCGTAAGAGGCATTCGTCCAACGTTCGAGTATGTAATTTCGATATCTCGCAATCGACATTCGAGAGCAATGCGCTGCAGATCGACCGGCAACAGTGCAGTTATGTGTGCGGGATAGCAAACATCTTGAAACGCGTTGAATTGATTCTTTATGGTCAGCGTGAATTTACTTAGAAAGCTCAGTTGATTTGGGGTCGTGACCGCAACGGTCCCTCCCGGACGCGCAATACGCACGAGTTCACGCATGAAGGCGCGCGGATTTTCTAGATGTTCAATCGTTTCGATGGCGACCACGACATCTGCTGACGCCTCCTCCAACGGATATGGGGGGCTGTTGAGATTGGCGGATACGAAGCCAGCGGTCGTGCCTACTCTCGCCGTGAAGTCTTGATATTCAACCAGATCGCAGCCCAAATATTTGGAGACATCCCCGGCAATCCACGGATAGAACCCACCGCCACCACATCCTACGTCAACGAGCGTTCCGCCAAGCACCTTGCGCGCCCGCAGTGTGCGTTGGACCATTGCGTATATCGCCGAATTGCTCGCCCCCAACGATAGGGCTGCACGTTCCGCGTCAGAGTGGACGTGGCCGTCGTCCACGAGCTCACTGGTCGTCATGCCTCCGATGGATACATCGGACGGACGCGCGTTCCAATAGATTCCCTTAGCGTGTGCGGTGGGGCCCCGCCTCATCGACCGACGTGTTCCTGTCCGCCCATTTCTTGTTGCCGAGGTCAGAATGAAGCGACAGCTCGAGGTGCCCCAACTTTCGAACGCGAGAGCTCGTCCGTGCACCCAAGTGCACCGCGAGCGTCCTCTCGCCTGTCTGCGCCTTCTCGCCTCGTCCCGTTGCATGTGATAGCAGGTACGAACCCTTCAAAATGAGAGCCTATGCTAATGGTTGAACGAACGGTCCAGGTAGGTGCCCCTCTGTGGGCTCGCGTCTCGTCCCAGATCGTGCGGCGCTTGCCGCGGGGGCGATATCGGGCGATGAATTGGCTTTGCCGCGGCACGCCCCCGACGTTCATCGACGTGGTTCCTGGCTCTCATAAGCGCCTCATTTTCGAATGCGACCTTCGCAACACGCTCGCACGTGAGGTGTACTTCACGGGAATGTACGAACCTCAGGCCACGATATTGCTCCGCCAGCTGCTCGCTCCCGGTGATGTCTTCGTCGACGTCGGCGCGAACTGGGGATACTTCAGTCTGCTCGCCGCGGACGCCGTCGGGGACAAGGGCCGCGTGATCGCCATCGAGGCCGACCCGCGCATGTACCGCACGCTCTTTTGCAATGTGGCGCTCAACAAGTTTCCAGCTCTGACGCCGGTGCACGTGGCGGCCGCCGCCGAACCTGGCACGCTCACGATGCTCGGGTTTTCCGAAGAGAACGATAATTGGGGGATCTCTCGGATCGTCGATGGCGCGACCAACGGTGGTAAGACCTTCGAGGTGCCCGCCAAGCCCATCGATGCGATCCTCGACGAACAGGGAGTCCAATCCGTCGATCTGCTCAAGATGGATATCGAGGGCGCGGAGGGCTTCGCGCTTGCGGGGATGAAAAAAGGATTCGCGTCCGGTCGTTATCGACGCATCGTGCTCGAACTTCATCCCGAGGAGCTTAAAGAGCATGGTCAGACAGCGGCCGAGATCATTCGCACCTTGCGCGACGCGGGATATCGCGGTTGGCTGATCGATCATTCGCTCGAGGCGCTAAGGCGCGTGGCCTATACGGGCCATCGGGAGCTGCGCGATTTCATGGCGCCCCTTCAGCAAGACGTCGCTGGGCACGTGTGGCCACACGTCCTTTTTCTCGCGGACGGCGTCGAGCCTCCGCCGAATCTACCGAGCTAACCGGCTTACGAGAGCTCGTCGGGGCGTGATTGGCAGGCCACGAACATGAGGCAAGGGTCATGAACAAGTTGCGGAGCGTGCAGGGCTTACTTCGCGCCACCTACCCGCTAGCGGCGAAGATACTCGCCCCGTTTCCCCGAGAATTCGGAGCTTTCGAGGTCTTTCTCCATGCCCGTAAGGGATCCATCGAATGGATCTCTCGGCATCTACGCATTCTCAACGAACTCGAGCGCATACGGCGGGCCGAGCAACGCGCATCATTGCGTGTTCTGGACTTCGGTGGCTCGGGGGGATCGCTGGCGCAAGCCATGCACCTGTACGGGCTCGTCGAACGCTACGAACTCGTTCTCGTCGATATCGATCGCGAAGCCGTCGAACGAGCGCCGCTGCATGCGCCGTTGGTGGAAAAGCACGTTGTCTCGCCCGACGGAAATCTGCCGTTTGGAGACGGCGCGTTCGACGTGGTCGTATCGAGCGACGTCTTCGAACATATTCCAAAAGAGTATCGTCAAGCTTGGGCAAAAGAGCTGGATCGTGTCTCGATGCTCGCCCAGATCCATACCGTTCCGTGTGATAGCAAAGACGGGCTCCACGACTCCTCCAGCGCAGATCTGGCATTTTCCACGTGGTTCGAGGGAACGTTCGGTCAAAAGGAGCGATGGACCTTGGAGCATCTCGAGAACGGCGTCCCTACGCACTCCGATTTGGCGCGACTCTTCGAACCCGCTCGGCTCGACAGCTTCGCGAATACCTCCGTTTGGGCCGAAGTCGTACGAGCCCAGTTTCACGAGCATTCACGCTTGCGTCGGATCCGTCGCGCTCTTCGCTACGTGATTCTCCAGAAGCAAGCGGACCGGAAACCGCCCTTCAAGGCTTGCCTCGTCGTCTCTGAGCGTCTCACGCCCCTCGTGAACGAGAGCAGGCGAGATTCCGACCTATCTCAGACGCGTTGACAACGTCCGTGCTCTGGTTCAATGCGGAAAAGCGGCTCTCCGTTCAACTGGACCTACCGTCCAAAATCCTGGGGCGCTCCCCTGCAGGATTGAGGGCCGAGCCGTACTAGTAACGGGGTGGGGCCTCTGGGCGCTCTCGCGGCGTAAAGGGGAAAAGCAAATGCGTCAGAATCGTTGTTGGATGCCTACGCCGCTTGACTGAACGCGCGCGTCGAAGAGTTGGCTCACGGTGCCCGGATTGCTACGGCCCGTAACATCGTGATTCTCGGCCCGGTTGGCGCTGAGAAAACGCACTTGGCCAACCTCGTTCAGCTGGGCGACCCGGCCATCCGTGTTGCAAGCCTTTACGACGCCTCTGCTTTTGTCACGCGATCGAGCGTCGTTCTGGCGGACGCAGTGTCTCCATTTGCGGGTCGATCTACGCGGACCTCGCGGTGGGCTCGTCCGCCGCCCCGGAGCTGAAGCGGCGCTAACATCACCCAAGGCGTGCACGCGACGCGCGTTCTCCGCGCCCGTGCGCTGATTCCGCGAACGGACCGTTGTGACCCCCATGACGGATTTGGGGTGCGGCTCCCAATTGAAGGAAGAGGGTGACGAAAAAGACAACCTTTCCTGTCGGATGACCGAAGAAGCAAGGTGGTCGGACGACTCCCTCCAAGTCATTCCACCGTTTGCCCGGCTACCCACAACGAAATAAGTCATGACCAAAAACGCATCCACGATCTCGAGCGCGGTCGCCGACGCTACGTCGCAGGACATAGGAGCCGGTATCGCCGCCACCAATTCTGCCCAGGTTACGGTCCCGATCGTCGTTGGGGACGTCCTGGCGTCGGCGAGTGGAGCCATGTTCGCCACCGTGGCAAAGGCCATCCCTGCCATCCTCACAACGGGGGTCATCCCGGTAGGCATCGCACTGACGGCAGCCAAACCGCCGGACGAGGTCCTCTACGCGGCCATGGGCGACCGTGTGCCGGCAGCCACGATTGGCCTAGGTGCTGGCGTGGCCACGTGGGGCATCGTGGTGAACGGGCGCGTGGTCCGTCGCGACCCGCCGGTCATCGGGGACGTTATCGCCGGAGTCGTAGACACCGCGGGCAATCTCCTGGTGATGCCGTTTATCTGGGCAGGCAACGGCGTGCAGGCCGCGCTCGCGCCCTATGCCGTTCCCGCGAACCCCACGGACTGCACAGCCGCTCTCCAGGCGGCCATTGATGCGACGTTCCTTCTCCCCTCCTCGATCGGCAAACAGGACGCCGCGAAGAAACTGCACCTCGGGGAGGGCTGGTACAAGATCACCAAACCGTTGCATGTGCATGTCTCGGGTATTCACATCAGCGCAGACGACGAGGAGAGCACATCGATCAACGCGCGGGACCATATCGGCCCTGCGGTGTGGATGGGGCCATACACAGATTTGCACCCGATGATTCCCAATACGTCGGGCTCTGGCGGTAACGCCGCGGTGATGGGCACCAACTCGAACGCGTTCCTCGACCACTATCTGGAGTTCGGCAAATACGGCTGCTCGTTCCAGCTCGCAGGGCGCACTTCGTTCGAAGTCGCCGTCATGTACAAGCGCGGAGCGGTGGGGACGAACGGAGGCGGCATCCTTTGCAGCGTCGGTGGGAGGAACAGCGACGAGCCTATCCTCGGGGCGTTCTCCCTCTATGTCACTGACTCTCTGGCGACGACCCCATTCAGCGTGGCGTTCAACCTGTACACCACGGTTGGTGGTCAGCATCTTCTATCAGCACCCGCAAATTCGTTCACGAACGACGGCCTATGGCACGAGATTGTTGGGAGCTGGGACGGGACGACGGTCCGCATCTTCATCGATGGCGTCCTAAAGGCCTCGGCGGCCGTGAGCGGCGCGTTCGTGCAGCATAACTGGGAGACGGTCCAATTCGGCGGGCGCACGCTTACGACGTCGTTTGGTAGGTCCAGGATCACGGGAACCGCGGATGGCTGGTGCGCGTGGATTCATGTGAGCGACATCGCGCGACGGACCGCAGCGTACACGCCCGTCACGAACGTGAAGCCTGCCTTCGATAGCCACACGCTGTTCCACACGACCTTCGACAACAACTACGGTTGTTTCGTAGGGTGCACGGGCCGGCCGTTCAACAACGCCTCTTCGCTCATGGTGATGTGGGTACCGAGCCGATATGACAACTACTTCGGTACCGCCGGGGGCAAGCAGCAAGGCAACACGAAGATATCTGACATTACGATCTCCAGCGGCTACGGGCCCGCGATCGATGTCGACAACAACAACAACATGCTGATCCAGCGCTGCACGTTGAACGGCACGTTCGGGATTTGCGCCGTCAACGTTTGTTATGTGTGCACATACAGGGACTTGAAGATTTTCGCAACGCCGGCGAACACGTCCCCGCGTGCCGGGATCATGCTCGGCGAGGCAGGGTACTATTCGAATATCAGCGATGTGCAGATTATCGGGTTCGCGACCGGGTACGGGGTGCTGACCTTGACCGAGACATTCCTTGGCGGCAAGGGGTACATCCTAGGCAATGGCGTGCAGCTCTATTCGGCGGGCTCCACCCTGACGACGGCAGGATCCTGGGGGTTCAGCGATGAGGGCACGTCGGTTAACACGCACATCATGCTGAACGCGGTGACGGTAGCGAATCTCAGCGGCATCACCACCGTCAGCGGGACACATCCCGTGGAGATATCGGTAGACAACTCGGGAGTCGGGCCGCATGGCAACCAAACGAAGATCATTTTCACGGGGACGATGTTCGGCATTTCGTCGGCTGCACCTGGGGTTGTGCTGTTCAGGGGCAACTCGGCAGATATCGTCATGATCATGGATAACTGCGCCAAGTTCGACAAATTGGCTAATTGGTTCATCCCTGCATCTGCGGCGTCTGCGAAGCTTATTGTCAGACCGGATAACAGTAGCGGACGCGCGGCGCTGACCATGGCGGACACGAACTACACCGTAAGTCGCGAGGATTGGGTCAACTTCTTCATGGCCATCTCTGGCACGCTCACGGCAACGCGAACGGTTACGGTGCCCGCGGTAAACACGGGATCTCGCAGCATCACGAACCTTACCAGTCAGACCTTGAACCTTATTGCTTCTGGCGGAGCAGTAACGGTTCCTCTAACTGCTGGTGCGACACGCATCATCGGGAGCACTGGGACTGAATTGTTTGCGTTGTCGTGAGGTGTGCCCCTACGCATCGACGCTCGACGGGCACGATTCAGCCGGCGCCGTGATACCGAGTCTCATTCGAGAGATTCCGCAACGGGCGTCGATCACGGACGGGTGATCGACGCCAACGCCTTTGCGAAAGATGCCATTTGTCGTGACACGTCAGAAATGGCGCGGGCTCGCTCCGGACCATGGGATCCGAGCGTGCGCCGCGCGTTCGGGTCGTCGATCAAGCGGGCCAGTGCCGACGCCAATTCATCCGCGTTGCCCGATACCAATGCGCCGCAATCGGAGTTTACGATTTCGGCAGCGCCGCCCATGTTCACGGTGACGACCGGGAGCCCGTGCCCCAAGGCTTCGATGAACACGATTCCGAACGGCTCGGGGGATAGGTTCGGCTGACAGAAGATGTCGGCCGCCGTCATGAGGTCGGGAACGTCGGAGCGTTGCGAGGGGCGACGCCGAGACTCGCACTCATGGCATGAAGGTCGGCCACGTAGGCTTCCTCTTCCTTGCGTTGAGCGCCGCCTGCGACCCAGAGGGTCCATGGCGTTCCCGCGGGAACTCGCGCGAGCGCCTGGAGGAGAAGCCGATGCCCCTTCCACGGCTCCATGCGGCTCACTTGAAGCACGACCACATCGCCGTCCGCCGTGCCGAGCTCTCGACGGACCGCGCCTCGTATCTCCGCGCGCTTTTCGTCCGTCATGGGCTTTGGCGACGGGATTGGGCAGTAGACGACGACGGGCGCCGCCGCGGCAAAGAGCTTCTTCGCCGAGCCTGCGCAAAATTGACTGTTCGCGAGGACCACGTCGGGCGCGACTCGCTTTGCCCAACGCTCGGTCCAATGCGTTCCCTCGGCAATGCCGTGCTGAAAGAACGCGAACGGAACGGCAGCTGCGCGCAGCGCAGGAGCAGCAAGGCCGTGTGGCCATGCCCCGTGACACACCGCCACGTCGTATCGTTGCTTCTTCAGAAGCGTTCGAAGCGTGTGCCGCGCGCGCAGCACCGTCCACGGATAGCGAACGCGCACGGCTCCGAGCATGTGCACGGGCACGCCGGCCGCGCGCAGCTCCGTCGAGAGCCGCCCCTCCGTGACGAGCGCGAACTCGGGTTGCATTGCGGGACACGCGAGCCGCTCCACCGCGAGGGTCCGCAGCATGGTCTCGATCCCGCCGTACAGATTTCCGGCGCTCAGATGCAGCACCCGGAGCGCGCCGCTCTCCATCATCTGGCTCGTGCGGCCATTTCCATCTGTGATCTCTCTTGGTCTTACGCGAGGGCGGTGCGGTCAGGGCGATGCTGCATCGCGATCCGCGGGCGGCGGCGCATCGTCATTCGACGTGGGGAGTGAGCCGTAACCCTCCCGCTTGTAATAGTAGTATTGGTAATACGAGTATTCGTGACGGTTCAAGTCGACGTCGTTGAGGACCGCGCCGATGACCGGGGCATCCACATCCGACAACGTTCGAAGACCTTGATGGCCGAGCGCGCGCGTCGTGGAGAATGCGCGCACGACGAACACCGTGCCATCGACCAGGGTCGAGATGATGGCCGAGTCGGTGACGGCGACGAGCGGAGGGCTGTCGATGATGATGCGATCGAACATCTCCCCGGCGTGCTCGAGAAACTTCTTGAAGCGCTCCGAGTGAAACAAGTCCGCCGGGTTCGGCGGAATCGGGCCTGCCGGAATGCACCAAAGGTTATTTACGACCGTCGGGCGCGCCACATCCTCCACCGAAGCTTCGCCCACGAGGACGTTGGTCACACCGCGATCCCCCGCGCGGTTGAAGATGCGATGCAAACGTGGCCGCCTTAGATCGCAATCGATGATGCAAACACGCTGTCCGCTTTGAGCCAGCGCAATGGCGATGCTGCACGCGACCGTGGTCTTTCCCTCGGAGGGCGCCGCGCTCGAGACGAGCAGCCGGCGATACGGCCGATCGGGATTCGTGAACATCAGGTTCGTTCGAATGCTTCGCGCGGCCTCGGCGATACCGCTGTGCGGGCTGTCATGGACGATGAGCTCCGGCGCGGTGTTCGGCTTCAGGCCGGGACGAACGACCTTTCGGCCCTTCGAGCGCGCGGCCTCGGCGGGCGCTTCGACCGCGGGCAAAAGGCCCACGAACGTGAGGCCGAGTTCCTTCTCGACTTGCTCGGGAGTCTTGATGCTGTTGTCGAGACTATTTCGCACCCACCCGAGGGCAAAGCCCACGATCAACCCGAGGATCCCACCAATCGCGACGTTGAGCGGAATGCGGGGCCGAACAGGCGACGTGGGCTCGAGCGCCGTCTCGATCAGGTGGATGTTGTTGGCCTTCATCATGCGGGCCAAGTCCGCATCCTTCATGTGCTCGATCAGCATCCCGAAGAGCTTCTCGTTTTGCTCGCGGGAGCGATCGAGGCGGTGGTACTCGATCTCCTTCATGTTGAGATCGACGGCGCGCTTGTGGGCGGCCTCGTAGAGCGTGTTGAGGCCCGCCTCTTCGCGCGCCACCGAGGCGAGGTCGCGTTCGACGGCACCGTGGATGTTTTGGATCTCCGCGAGGAGCGCCCGGCGGCTTTCGTTGACCTTTTCGTCCGCGGCCTTCACGAGCGGGTGGTTCTCGCCCTTACCCTCGGCGACGAGGGTCTTGCGCGCGCGAACGCCTTCGACGTATTGGGCGCGGAGCGTCTGCAGGTAGCCGCTCGACAAGAGCTCCGACGCCGGCATGATGTCAGGATTGTCCGCCGACACCTTTGAGAGCTCCGTATACCGGGCCAGGAGTTCTTCCTTGCGCGTACGGGTGTGGGTGAGCGCCGTGCTCAAGTCCTGCATCTCGAGCCGAATCATGTTCGAGGACTCGTTGATCGAGGTGCTCGGCAAGTCGTTGCTCCGCTTGAACTCGTGCAACGAATTTTCGTTGGACTCGAGTTCCTTCTTCACCTGATCGACCTGGCCGCCCAACCACACGGCCGCATCGCTCGTGGCGGCGACGGCCTTCTCGAGGTTCTGATCGATGTAGGCGGTCGCCACCGCATCGCACAACCGCTTCGCGCGTTTCGGATCCACGTCGTCCACCTTGACCAAGGCAAGGCGGCTGTTCTTGACGGGTTCCACGCTCACGTGACTACGGAGCGTCAACCCGGCGTCCTGCAAGGTCACCGGCTGCGCGGGTTGGGACTTGAAACCGAAAAATTGATAATCATTTTGCAGGCCGACGTCGCGCGCGGCGCGCTCCAACACGCGCGAGGACGTGATGATTTTATACTGGGTTTCGAAGTACTGCTGGTTATCCCAGTAGTCGGTGGCGCCAAGCGGCATGACCGAATCCATCTTCTCACTGAGAGGACGATACGCATTCGGATCGAGCTCCAGGGTGGCCTGGGCCTGATAGACCTTCGACAGCGTCTTTGAATAGACGAGGCTGAGTCCGGTCCCCAAAAGTAGGCACGCGACGACGATCGCCCACTGTTTGCGAACGACCTTGAGGGCGCTCAGAAAGCTGGCGAGGGCGTCGTCGCCGCTCTGACCCTGAGGTGTCGACCTGGTGGTATTGTTGGCCATGCTAGTGGTTCAAGCTCTCTGAATGACTACGGAAATTGCCAATAGGCAGTCGGACGGGTCGCTATTGCTACCACATGCTGCTGTGCGATGCGAGCGGCCGCCGGAAGACCCCATGCGCGAGTTGGGTGCGTCAAGACGCCTTACCGTTCGAGTCCATCGGAATGCCGACGACAATCGCGCCGGCTAGCACATCCTTGGTCACCACGGCGTTGGCACCCCACGACCGCGCCCCGACCGATGTGAACACCTTTCGTCACCACGACATTTTGCCATAGCCACACGAGACTTTTCCGGCAAGCGGAAACCAAAAGACGCTTGCAGACCCCCACGGGATCGACGATGAGTACGCGCGCCATGCGGAAGGACCGGTTTTGAGTCGAACCACACGTCTCTTGAGCGGCGCGGTCGTCGGCTATCTGAATCAGGCGGTAGCGATCTTGGTCGGGCTCTGGCTACCTGCCTTCATGCTTCACCACATCGGCCGCGAGGCCTACGGCTCGTGGGTCATCGTGGCCAAGGCCATGGGCGTCCTCGCGTTGCTCGACATCGGCGTGGTCGCAATCTTCCCGCGTGACTTGGCCATAGCGGTCGGTGAATCGCGAACCCAAGAGCGCCTCGACCCGATCCACGCGATCGTGGGGCGCACGGCGCGCGTGGTGGCGCTCCAGACGCCGATTGTCGCCATGGGCGCCGTCGTCGCATGGTTTTACGTTCGCGGCAGCGCCCCGCAATTGGCCGCCCCGTACGCCGGGATGCTGGTCGTTATGGTGATGACCTTCCCGCTGCGCATGAGCACCGCGCTCTTGACCGGTGTTCAAGACTTTGCGGCGAGCGGCGTGATCCAACTCATCTCCTTTTGCGTGCAAACTACGGTCACGGTTCTCTGCGTGTTTCAAGGATTGGAATTCGGTGCTCTGGCCGTCGGCTGGGGCGCCGGACAATGCACGGCGTATTCCGGAGCGACGATTCGGGTCTTGACTCGGTATCGCTCGTACATCCGTTTTTCCACGGTGAAGTTCGAATGGGCGTCCGTCGTCAAGTTGTTCAAGAGTTCGATTTGGCCGTCGCTCGGACAGATCGCCCACCTGCTCGTCTACGGAAGCGACGTCTTGATTCTCGGCCTCTTTCGCGGCGCGGGTGCGGTGGCCATTTACGCCTTCACCCTGAAGCTCAGTCAGCTTTCCGAAATCGCATTGCAGATGGTGCTGCAGCTCGGGGGCCCGGCCTTCGGCGAACTCCACGGTGAAGGGAACCTTCCGAACTTCCGGCGCGCCTACGCGGCATTCGGACAAGGGACTCTCTTGCTCGCGGGCGGCGTGCTCACGTCCGTGGTGGCCGTGAACGGTCCCTTCGTATCGTGGTGGGTTGGGCACGACAATTACGGCGGCCGCCTGCTGACGATCTTGGGCGCCATGGCCACATTTTTCCGCACGTGCAATTTGGCGATCTACTTTCCGGCCTACTTTGCCGGCCACGAACGAAGCGTATCCATAGGAGGCGTGGTCGATACCTTCGTGACCGTCGGCGGCCGCTTTCTGCTCGTTCGGTGGATCGGGCCGATCGGCGCCCCGATCGCCTCGCTCATCGGTGTCGTGGGCATCAGCATTCCCACGTGTATTTTCGTATGCTCACGGATCATGAAACAGAGCCCGCTCGCCGTCATTCGTCCCTTCGTGGCGGTGGGGATCCTCGTTTTCGGGGCGGGACTCGTGGCGGTTTTCGGCGACGTGTACTTGCGGCACTTCTCGCCTTTGGTCGGTTGGCTCGTCGGTGGGGCGATTTTTTTCCTGGGCTACGTGGCCCTCGCGCTCACGTTGGCGCTTCGTCTGACGTTGGGTGACTACCTTCGCCCCCGACTCGCGCGCATGCGGCGTTTTCTCCCGGGCGCTGGAAGCACAACTTAGCAACTTGGTCTGCTCCGGAGCCATGGAGCAAAATGGATCGTGCCCTCGATGGACGCCAATCACGCCCCGCTTATCTCAATTGGAATCCCGACCTACAATCGGGTCACGTCGCTCGCACGAAGCATTGCCTCGGCCCGCGCGCAGACACACGAAAATGTGGACATCGTCATCTGCGACAACGCGTCGACGGACGAAACGGAGTCGCTCTGCCGTCGCATCGCCAGCGAGGATCCGCGCGTCCGCTACGTGCGCCACCCGCGAAACATTGGCCCCGAGGAGAACTTCGCGGCCACGCTCCGGCTCGCGCGCGGCGAGTTCTTCATGTGGGTCGCCGACGATGACTGGATCGATCCTGACTATGTGCGCGCTTGCTACGACGTTCTCCGTGGCGATCCCGAGACGTCGATCGTCGTCGGCGAGAGTCACTACTACGAGGCCGACGTCTTTCACCACGTGGAGCCCATTCTCAATCTAACGACCGACTTGGCGTCGCTGCGCGTCTTGTTTTATTTGTGGAAGGTCGACCGAAACGGTCCATTTTACGGCTTGATGCGGCGGCGCGAGATCGCGGCCGTCGCCCTGGAGCGCTCGAACGGGCGTTTGCACCATGGCCAGCTTGCGGGCGACTGGTTCGTCATTGCGGCCATGGCGTTTCGCGGAAGAATACGAACGCGACGCGGCGTCGCCATTCATCGCGGGATGGCCGGAGAGTCCGCCCAGATCCAAAGGCTCATTCGCCGCTTTGCCTTGCCGCCCTTCGTGAGCCGTCATCCGTGGGGCTACGTGGCCATGCGTGCGATTGCGAACATCGGTTGGGAGTCGTCCACGTATGCGTCGATGACATCGCGCCACGTGCTCGGCGTGCTTGCCGCCTCGGTCATTCTCAATCGACGTCGGTGGCGTGGACGCTCCGATCGCCTGGAGCAGCGCGTCGCCGCTTACATTGCCATGGCGAGACGGTAGTTCTCGAGCGTCTCTCGCGCCGTCTTTTCCCAGCTCAGGGTTTCCACCCGCGCGGCTCCGCGCACGCGCGCCTCCGCACGCCACGCTTCGTCCGTCAGCGCCCGCTCGATCGCAACGGCCCAAGCCCCGGGATCCGAGTACGCGTCGACGAGCAGTGCCGCGTCGCCCGCGACCTCCGGAATCGATGAATTGTTCGATGCGACGACGGGGACGCTCTTGGCCATCGCTTCGAGAATCGGAAGCCCGAAGCCCTCGTAGTGGCTCGGAAAGACGAGGGCAGACGCGTTGGCGAGCAGCGCGTCACGGGTCTCGAAGGCGACGAAGCCCGTGAGGACCATGCGCTCCGCGACGCCGAGCCGTTCGGCCTCCGCGCGCAATTCGTCGACGACGCTCGGAATGCCGAAGTGTCCGGCCACCACGAGCTGCACGTTCTTGCGCACGGACGCTGGAAGCTCCGCCAGCGCGCGAACGACGCTCACGTTGTTTTTTCGCGGGATGACGTCCCCGAGACTCAGGATGTACGGGCCGCGCACGCCCAGCGCGGCGAGCCGCCCTTGATCGATGGCCCGCTGGGCCTCGGAACGCGGCGCGGACATCGGCGGGGCGCCGAGCAGCACCGTGCGCGTGCGCGCAGGGTCGAGTCCCAGCAATTCGATCGCGTCTCGCCGCGTGGCTTCCGAATCCGTGATGGTCACCTTCGCCCGCGAGGCAGCCAGACGAAGGCGCCGCGCGAACGGGGCGTTGTGCGGATGGTTTTGGTAATACGGCAGGCGCAGCTGGTGCACGTCGTGCAGCGTGAGCACGACGCGCCGTCCGAAGGGAAAGTGCTCGAACCCGGTATCGTGCGCCAGGTCGAACCCCCACGACGAAGAGCGTACCCATCGATTGAGCGAAGGCCGGCTCATGAGCCGACTGCAGAGCGCGTTCGGAATTCGGATTAGTCGGCAATGCGCACTTGGAGACGGAATGATTGGCACCTTCGAAACCGTCGCGCGCGCCCCGAACATGACGACGGTCACCTCGGTCTCCGGCGAGATCCGCCCGAGCGCCGACACGAGCTGGATGATGTACGATCCCACACCCCGCGGCGTGCCGTAGGCGGGGCGCCCATCCATCAAAATTCGCAGACCAGCAGCGGACCTCACGAGTGGGTGCTTATCAGATTCGGGAGGCTTTGGTTGCGGTCGCGCGCCGATGCGTTCCGGGAACGGGCTCGGACGGCATTCCTCGTCGCCCTCGATCGCGGCCATTTTTGGCTCGAAAGATTACATTGCGTTCAGGATAAAACCTGTCGCTTCATTTCGATGAAGCCAGCATTCATTTTCGGGTGATCGATTCTACGCACGACTCACTCGACGGGCGCACTCATCGAGCTCGACACTTGTATTCACGCGGTTTTCCGCGAGGGACTTCACGGCTTCGCAAAGCCGCGTCGATCCCACAACCGATGTGCGATCGAGCAACGAGGACGATCATGTGGACGGATCTTGCTATACGGACCCAGACCCATCAAATACCTGGGAGCGGAATATCATGGGACTTGGATCGTTCCGTCAGACCGTGTTGGTGACCGGCGCCGCCGGCTTCATCGGTTCACATCTCGTCGAGCGCTTGCTTGCGGAAGGATACGAAGTGGTCGGTCTCGACAATCTCATGACCGGAGACTTGACGAATTTGGAAGCCGCGCGGCGTGAACCACACTTCCACCTGGAGATTGGCGACGTACGCGAGCCTTTGCCCGCGTACCCCGAGATCATTTTCAACTTGGCGTGCCCGGCGTCTCCCGTCCACTTCCAGGCCGACCCGTACGCGACGGTCACGACCAGCGCGCTCGGAGCAATCCGCCTGGTCGATCATGCGCGGCGAACCCGCTGTCGGCTCGTGCACGCCAGCACGTCCGAGGTCTATGGCGATCCGCTCGAGCACCCGCAGCGCGAAGAGTATTGGGGCAACGTCAACTGCGTCGGCGAGCGCGCGTGCTACGACGAAGGAAAGCGCGTTGCGGAAACCATCTTGATGGATGCGCGCCGCACGCACGACGCCGACGTTCGGATCCTGCGCATCTTCAATACGTACGGTCCACGCATGGCGTTCAACGACGGGCGCGTCGTTTCGAACTTCGTGACGCAGGTGCTCGAGAACAAGCCCATCACCCTTTATGGCGATGGCCTGCAGACGCGCTCGTTTTGTTACGTGTCCGATCTGATCGACGGGCTCTACGCGGCCGCGAACGTGGACGCGTTCGATTCACCGATGAACCTGGGAAACCCCAACGAGTGCACGGTGGCGGACTTGGCACGACTCGTATTGAAGGTGTCCGGAAAGAATCTCGATCTCGTGCGACAGGAGCTTCCCGCTGACGATCCAAAACGCCGCTGCCCCGATATCTCGAAGGCAAAAAAGTATCTCGGATTCCAACCCACGGTCGCCCTCGAGGACGGAATAAGGCGCACGTATCACGACTTCGAATCGCGACTTGAACGGCGAGTCGCCACGAATTGATCTTGCTTCGCACCGGGCGGCACGCACCATCCGCCGCCCGAAAGGAACTTCGACGATGTGTGGGATTGCGGGAGTTTTGGGGCTGCATCGCGAGATCGCGGAACCGGCGCTCCGATCCATGCTTACGGCCCTACGTCACAGAGGCCCCGACGGGCAGCAGATGACGTTCTTCTCCGCCCCAGGAGCGGAGACGCCCATCGGTCTCGCGCACGCACGCCTCGCCATCATCGATCCCTCGCCGGCGGGTCGCCAGCCCATGGTCGACGACGAGACCGGCAATGTCATCGTCACCAATAGTGAAATCTACAACTACCGCGAGCTGGCTCGGCAGCTCGCCGCGGCAGGCTATCCGTGCAAGTCGAAGACGGATACGGAGGTGATTCTCCGATCCTACGCCGCGCGCGGGATCGACTCGGTAACCTCGATGCGCGGCATGTTCGCGTGGTGCCTGATCGATCCGTCCAAGCGGCTGGCGTGGCTTTGCCGCGATCGTCTCGGCGTCAAACCGCTCTACGTGGCGAGACCCAAAGGCGGCGGGTTGCTCTTCGCCTCCGAGGTGCGCGCGCTGCTCGCCGCCGGCGAACACCTCATCGAGCGGCGCGTTTCGCCCGCGGCCGTCGAGAGCTTTCTGGCGCAAGGCATGGTCTGCGGGCTCGATGCGCTGGTCGAGGGGATCGAGCTGGTCGCACCAGGAGAATCGCTGGTGGTCGACTGGCAAGGCCGCCCGAAGCACCGCGCAGCCTATTGGCGCTTTCCGTTCGAGGAGGCGAGCGACTGCACGCGCAACGAGGCGGTGTCCGATCTTTCCGAGTCCTTGCGCGAAGCGGTCGACTTCCACATGGTGTCGGACGTACCGCTCGGTGTTTTTCTCTCGAGCGGCGTCGATTCGAACGCCGTCGTGACGGTGGCGTCCTCCGTCCGGCGCGATCCCGTTCAGACGATCACGATTGGCTTCGACGAAGAACGGTTCGACGAGACCGCGGACGCCGAAGAGAGCGCCCGCTTTCTGGGAACCGAACACACCACGCGATCTTTGCAAATCAGCGAAATGATCGCGGACATTGATCAAGTGTTCGCCGCCATGGATCAACCGACCATCGACGGGTTCAACACGTATTTCGCGTCCCGCGCAGCCAGGAGCACGGGCCTCAAGGTTGCTCTGAGCGGCGTCGGCGGGGACGAACTCTTCGGCGGCTATGCAACGTTTCGAGACGTCCCTCGTGCGCAAATGCTGAGGCGCGCCGCCGACCGGCCGTGGGACGTCTCGAGCATCATGCTCGCGGGGCGCGCGGCCGGATCGCGTCGCTCGGGCGTGAAGCTCGAGGAACTCTCGAGCCGCCCGGCCGACTTGCTCGCTCTGTACATGCTCCGCCGCGAGCAGTTTTTGCCGGCCGAGCGGAGAACCTTGCTTCCGCGTCCCAACACGAGCGATCCCGCCTCGGGGCTCGGTGAATCGGTTCTTGCCGCGCTCCGCCGCGGCATGCCCGAAGGCGATGCCACCAACGCGATCGCGTCCTTCGAGCTTCGGTCGTACATGCGCGACATGCTCCTGCGCGACGCCGATGTGTTCAGCATGGCGGTCGGCCTCGAGCTTCGTGTGCCGTTGCTCGACCATCGCTTGGTCGAAGTTGCGTGCTCCTTGCCCGGAAAGTGGAAGCGTCCCGATCCTCGGCCGAAGCCGCTCCTCATCGACGCGGTGGGCCCGCGCCTTCCGAAGCGGGTCGCCGGGCGAAAAAAGCGCGGCTTCACATTTCCGTGGGATGTGTGGATCCGTGGGGCGCTTCGCGAAAAGGCGTCGTGTGCCATTCACACGCGCGAAGTGTGGACGCGTCTCGGCATGGATCCGGACGCCGTGGAGCGCCTCTGGGCACGCTTCGAGGCGCGCGATCCGCGATGCGGGGCCGTCCAGATGCTCGCTCTGTGGGTCCTCTCGGATTTTTCGGCGCGGCACCGGCTACACGCGGCATGATGGTCGCGGGTTCCGACATGGATCGAATCAAGGTGCTTTTTTTGACGCCGGTGGGTGTCCTGGGCGGAGGCGAACGAAGCCTTCTCGATCTCGTGGCATCGCTCCGCGCGCTGGCGCCGCACGTCGACATCGGCCTGGTCGTAGGTGGGCCTGGCCCGCTCGTCGAGGCCGCGACCCGCCTCGGGGCGGATGTGCGCGTGCTGGAACTCCCACAGCGCGTCGCGTCGCTGGGAGACAGCCAACTCGCATCCACGTCGCCGCTAGCTCGCCTGCGGATTGCGACGACGAGCGCGGCCGAACTCGCGGCCTACGGTGCGCGGCTTCGCGGCGTCTTCAAGGAATTTTCCCCGAGCGTCATCCACTCCAATGGCATCAAGATGCACCTGCTCGCGGCCGCCGCGCGTCCTCGCGGTACGCCGGTCGTGTGGCATGTGCGTGACTTTCTCGGCGAGCGCGCCATCTCCGCGCGCTTCATTCGACTCGGTCAGCGTCGCGTCGATCTTGCGATCACGAACTCGCGCGCCGTCGCAGACGATCTGCAAGCGCTCGCCCCCGCGCTCGAGGCCCGCGTCATGTACAACGCC
>Ga0193753_10001731_pt1 | contig 18300 bp, 17 predicted proteins | sample H1c2metaG_FD_144925 | JGI IMG/M metagenome (GOLD analysis project Ga0193753, IMG submission 144925) | Soil microbial communities from a riparian zone of the East river system, Colorado, United States - H1c2 | ecosystem: Environmental > Terrestrial > Soil > Riparian zone | place: USA: East...
GTTCCGCGACCCGCAATGCGATGCTCACGCGCGCGGCGATCGGCTGGCCATCGCGCCGCGCCGGTTCGAATTGCGCGTGTTCGATCGCGTCGCGAACCAATGCACAGATCTCGGTTGCGGCGAGACAAGCCTCGACGCTTGCGTGACCATCGATAGCCACCGAGATAGTCGCTTCCACGAGGCCTTGTTCGGGCAGCGTGACACCTTCCGGAACCGTCAGCTCCGGCAGCGACAACACGTGTGGAGGCTCGATCGTCTGCGCGTGGACCACGACGCGACCCAGCGACGCGATGCAAAGTGCCATCGCGATCCAGCAAGTCGCACGCTGCGTCGGCTGAGACCAGCTGCGCAATGCACGCAACTGCAAAGTGGCTACGGTAGCGAGCAACGAACGGGCACCGATCGCAACCATTCAGTCAGCGACACTAGTGCGGCAAACAACTGCAGGCCAGTGCGAAGCGAAGCCGAATCGACTAATCGAGCAGCCTCAGGTCAGCGCTCAGCACGAAGAAAAAAGATTGAAAGGATCGCGACGCTGCGGCCAAGCGTTAGTTAGAACCGCACTACTACTTCTTCTTCGCCGCCTCTTTCATCGCCTTCAAGCGCGCGCGCAGCTTCGCGCCGAGGCCTGGCTTGTTCACTTGCCGCGCGCGCCCGATCGCGAGCGCGTCTTCCGGCACGTCTTGCGAGATCGTCGACCCCGTGCCGACGTACGCGTTTTTTCCGATCGTGACCGGCGCGATCAGCTGCGAGTCACTGCCGATGAACGAGCCGTCTTCGAGCGTCGTCGTGAACTTGTTGTAGCCGTCGTAGTTGCAAAAAATCGTGCCCGCGCCGACGTTCACGCCGCGCCCGATCACGCCGTTGCCGAGGTAAGCGAGGTGGTTGGCTTTGCTGCCCTGCCCGACTTTCGTCGCTTTGGTCTCGACGAAGTTCCCGATGTGCACGTCGCGATCGAGCTCGCTGCCGGGGCGCAAGTGCGAGAACGGCCCGACGCGAGAGCCTCCGCCGATCACACTCTGGGTCGACACGCAGTACGGCAAGAGCTGCGCGCCCTCCCCTACGTCGGTGTCGATCAGCACGCAGCCGACGTCGATCGTCGCACCGGTGGCGATGTGAGTCGTTCCACGCAACTCGACATCGACGCCGATCACCGCATCCGGCTCGATCGTGACGCCAGGCTCGATCCGAACGCGAGCCGGGTCGCGCAGGGTCACGCCCCGCTCCATGTGCTCGCGCGCGATGCGTAGCGCCAAGTCCTTCTCGCGCTCCGCGAGCTCTTCCCGATCGTTCACGCCGTGAAGCTCGGCGACGTCCCACGGAAGTCCAGCCACACCGCCGCTCGCACCTGCCGACTTGCCGCTCTCAGCGGCGAGCGCGACGAGGTCGGTCAAATACAGCTCGCCTTGCGCGTTGTTCGGCGTCAGACGAGTGATCGCATCGCGAAAGAAGCTCGCCCGAATCGCGTACACGCCCGGATTGAACTCTTGAATCGCAGCTTCCGCTTGCGAGCAGTCCTTCTGCTCTTGAATCCGCGTAATGGCGCCGTGCGCGTCGCGAATGATGCGACCGTAGCCAGTCGCATCCGACAACGTCGACGTCAGTAGCGCGACTGCAGCGGACTCGGCGCGCGCGTGATCGAGCAGCGATCGCAATGCGTGCGACGTGATCAACGCACTGTCGCCGTACAAGATCACGAGGTAACCCTGAAACTCCGGCACGAGCGCTTGCCCGCAGCGCGCGGCATCGCCGGTGCCGCGTTGCTCCGCCTGAAGTGCAGTCCGCACGCGCTCGCCGTAGCGCTGCGCGAGCACTCGCGACACTTCATCCGCACCGTGCCCGATCACACACACGACTTGGCTCGCGCCCGCAGCGAGTGCGGCATCCACCGGGTAACACAGCATCGGACGCCCGAGCAGTGGATGAACGACCTTCGGCAAGCGGCTCCGCATCCGCTTGCCTTGTCCTGCAGCCAATACCAACGCGACGAAGTCCTCCCCAGCGCTCATCGAGCCTCCCTGTTACTGCGAGCTCACCAGATAGTCGGACAACCGCGCGAGCGAGCCGAGCTCGTGCACGTCTCGGTCGAACGCGGGCACTTCCACGTACGGCAAGTCGTCGCCGACGCTCTTGCGCAAACGCTTGAGCCCCTGCAGATCGCGCCGTGCCATCGTGAGCGCATCTTCGGTCGCACTCTCCAACCCGCGAAGCAGCGTATCCGGATTGTTCGCAAATCCACGTGCGGTCAAAAACTGCGCGAGCTCCTCGCGAAGCTCCTCTGGGTCGGCCGCACCGACTTCCGGCGCCGCGTGCACGCGATTGACGACCATCGCCTTTGGCTCGATCCCGTACTCGCGCAGCTTGCGCGTGAAGTAGATCGCTTCAGCGACGGTGAGCGGCGACGGGCTCGTCACGATCACGAACGCGACTTCCTTGCCTTTCAAGTCCTCGTAGACCGACTTTGCGCGCTCGCGAAAGCCGCCGAACAAGCTGTTCAGCTCCGTCACGAACTGACCGACGTTCTGCAGGAACTCCATCCCGGTGAAGCGACCGAGCCCCTTGAGCACAAACGCGGCGCCGCGGCCCATGATGCCGAAACCTGACGCGCTCTCGAGTTGCTCGACGAACCAACGCATCACGGGCGAATCGATCGCGCCCACGAGCTTTTGAGGCGCATCCAAGAAGTCCAACGCGTTCGTGGTGGGCGGAGTGTCGAGCACGATCAAATCGAAGCGTTCATCGTGCCGCACTGCGTGCAACTTCTCCATCGCCATGTACTCCTGCGTGCCGGCGAGCGACGTCGACACGTACTGGTACAGGCGATTGCCGAGGATGCGATCGCGCTGCTCGGGCGAAGACGCATGCCCGGCGATGAGGTCGTCGAACGTGTGCTTCATGTCGAGCATCATCGCCGACAGCGATCCGCGCAGCGGTAAGCCGTACTCGGCGAACAACTCGGGTGCGACCGCTTGCTCGCTGCCGTGAAGCTCGTCGAGCCCGAGGCTTTGCGCCAACCGCTTTGCCGGATCGATCGTCAGGCACAAGACGCGGCGGCCGGTCGATGCGGCGTGCACTGCGAGCGCAGCCGACGTAGTCGTCTTCCCGACGCCTCCAGAGCCGACACAAACCACGATCCGGTGCGCGGCGAGGACTTTGCCGAGGTCCGCGGGCGCGGGGCCTCCATCGGTCAAACGCGGCGAATCGACTTCCGGCGGAACCGGGTTCGCCGAGTCGGATACGGAAATATTGACGTCGTAAGCTCCAGCCATGACCATTTAGTTCCTACTTTGCCCTACATCAAGGTCGCCCGCATGACCAGCATTCAATCTCCCGAGCGTCGCAAACAACGCAGTAACCATTCTTCCACCGCGCTACGGTATCAGCTGGAGAGTACGCGTAAACGCGGCAGAATGACTGCCCTCGCTTTGACCGATAGCCAAGGAGTGCTCGTGGCCTGGTCAGGCGAAAACGGCTTGTGTGAAGAGCTCGGGGCGGTCGCGCCGCTGCTCGCGCGCGGAGCTCCGCACCAGATCTCCCCCGACGCATCGAACCTGCACGACGTCGCGGTGCGTGCGATCGATTGCTTCGGTGAACCGTTGTTCCTCGCATCCGTCGGCGGCGGAGTCGCACGCGAAGCGCTGCTGTCGCACTCCGCGCGTGGGATACAGCGCATACTGACGTCCAATTGACGACTGCACGCGCGCCTCGCGCGGGGCCATAGATGAGCTAGTCATGCGTTGGGTTGTCCCCTACGCTTAGAGCGTGGACGTCGACTCGCCTTCTGGACCGCTCGCGAAAGCGAAGCCTGCGGCGTTGCGGGTCGAGAGTGCCGAGTGGGAGACGAACCCCGTGACGGGGCGGGCGCGCGAGGCGCAGAGCATCGATGTCGAGCTGTCGCGTGTATTTCTCGCGACCAATGATGCGTTGCCGGTTGGAACCGTCGTCACGCTGAACATCCGACTTTCGGAAGACGCACCTCCGCTCACCGGGCTCGCGCGCGTCGAGTCCGTCGAAGCGGGTGAAGAGGGGCGTCGGCCGGCCGGCATGCGGCTCCAGTTCCTCGACGTCTGGGGCAAACAAGCAAACGAGCAGCTCGCGCAGTACTTGGATGAAGCGACGAACTCGCGAAACGAGCCGACTTCACGGCGCTGGATGAGCGGCTTGCGCGTGCTCGTCGTCGACGACGACAACAGCTACCGCGAGAAGGCGGCGCAAGCGATGCGCGACGCCGGCTTCGAAGTGATGACTGCAGCCAATGGCTTCGAAGGCCTGAGCGCTGCGCTCAAACATCAGCCCTCGCTGATCTTGAGTGACGTGACGATGCCGGGCATGGATGGCTGGCAACTGCTGCGCATGGTCCGCGCGCGGCCGACCTTGCGGCGGACGCCGGTCGTGTTCTTGACCGATCTGCAGAACGACGAACAGCGGTTACGTGGCTACGCGCTGGGCGTCGACGACTACGTCGCGAAGCCGTTCACGTCGGTCGAGCTCATCGCACGGGTCGAGCGTGTGATCGAGCGCGCGCAAGACGCAGACGAAGGTGTCTCGAACGGGATGCGCGGCGACTTGTCGAAGGTGCCGATCAGCAGCCTGCTCGCATTCGCCGAGATGGAGCGGCGAACGGCCGTGGTTTCGCTCGCCCGCGAAGGTGAGAAGGCGACGTTGCACTTGAAAGACGGCGCTGTAATGCGCATCGACCTGGATGCCCGGCTCACGCACTTGAAGGGGCTCGAGCGCTTCTTTCACATCTTGGAGTGGGAGCGCGGTCGCTTCGAGCTGTCGAGCACGGAGGTGACGGCGGAAGATCAGTTGGGTCTGCCGACATCGTTCGCGCTGCTCGAGCACGCCCGCCGACGCGACGAGGCCGCCGCGAGCTCTTAGCGGGCCATGCACGTTCCCGCTGGGGCTGTGCTATAGCCCGGTCGCCATGAAGGTCCGTCTCGCCACACGTCGAAGTGCGCTCGCGCTCGTGCAATCACGCTGGGTCGCCGCGCAACTGCAAGCAAAGTCGCCGGGGCTCGAAGTCGAGCTCGTCGAAGTCGTCACGCAAGGCGACCGGATTCAAAACGTCTCGCTGTCGGAGATCGGCGGCAAAGGTTTGTTCGTGACCGAAGTCGAGCAGCTACTGCTCGATGGCCGCGCCGAGCTGGCAGTGCACTCGATGAAAGACGTGCCGGCCGATCTCGCGGAAGGGCTCGTGCTGGGCGCGATCCCGGAGCGCGAAGATCCACGCGACGTGCTGGTCACGGCGGAAGGTTTGGCGCTCGACGACCTCGAAGTCGGCTCGAAGATCGGGACGAACTCGCTGCGGCGCAGCTTGCAGCTCGGACGCCAGCGCAACGACCTCGAATACGCGTTGTTGCGCGGCAACGTCGACACGCGCCTGAAGAAGCTCGCGGCGGGCGACTACCGGGCGATCGTGCTCGCGGCGGCAGGGCTTCGCCGCCTCGGGTTGTTCGATCGGCCGCTCTGGCCGATGCCGGTCGAGCTGTCAGTGCCGGCCGTGGGCCAAGGCGCGCTCGCGATCGAGGCACGCGGCGACGACACCGCGACGCTCGCGCTCCTCGCCAAGATCGACCACGCGGAATCAAACGCGTGCGTGACTGCCGAGCGCGCGTTCTTGTCTGCGTTGGGCGGCGATTGCCATACTCCACTCGCGGGGCACGCGCGCCTGCTCGACAGCGGCACACGCCTGCACTTCGAAGGTTGGGTCGGCGCAGCCGACGGCGGCGAGCAAGTGCGCGCGTCGAGCGACGTGTGGCTCAGTCCGAACGCAGACCTCCCACCGAACGCGTTGCGGCTCGCAAAAGAGGTCGCGGAAACACTGCTCTCGCGCGGTGCTCGCGAGCTGATCGTCGCGGCGCAGCAGCTGGTTGCAGCGGCCAAGCGCGACCCGCGTTCGGCCCCGCGCAGCTAGTGCTCAAGACCGTTTCGCGTCGGAAGCGAGCTCGCCTTCCGCGCGTGCGACTTGGCTCGCGGACGACATCCGCACCTTGTCTTCGAGCTTGAACAGGCGTTGCACCGCTTCGACCAACGCCGAGCCGTCGTGACTCGACGCGCTGTGCTTGAGCTCCGTGAGCGGCTGGTGGAGCAACTTGTTCACCATCGCTTCGCACATCACCTCGAGCTTCTGCCGTTCGGTTTCGGCGAGGCCGAGCTTCGGGAAAGTCTTGTCGAGCTCGCCGCGCAATATACCCCTGACGCGCTCGCGCAATGCGACGATCGTCGGCGTGAGCTCGACCGACTTCGCCCACTTCTCGAGCTCGTCCAACTCGAGCTCGATCAGGTGCTCGGCCTCGTGCACCGCACGCTCGCGCGTCGCGAGGTTCTCGCGGGAGACCTTCTGCAGGTCGTCCATGTCGTACAAAAACACGTTGCGCAGTGAGTCGACGCGCGGGTCGACGTCGCGCGGCACCGCGATGTCGATGATGAACAGCGGCCGGAAGCGCCGCATCTTGCACACACCCTGCATCAGCTCGTGTGTGATCACGAAGTCTTGCTTGGCAGTCGACGAGATCACGACGTCCGCTTCCGCGAGCTCGGTCGCGAGCGCTTCGAGCGGGCGCGGCACACCCCCGCACGCTTGAGCGAGTGCTTGCGCGCGCTCGGGGCTGCGATTTACGACGAACAAACGCGCGCCTCGAGACGTGAGCGAGCGCGCGGCGACTTCGCTCATCTTGCCGGCGCCGATCAACAAGATCCGTCGATCTTTCAGATCACCGAAGATGTTTTCCGCGAGGTCACACGCGATCGAGCTGACGCTGACGTTGCCGGCAGCGACCGCAGTCTCGTTGCGCACGCGTTTCGCGACACCGAAGCTGCGCTCGAACGAACGGTTCAACAGCGAGCCGACCGTGCCTGCGCCGAGTGCGAGCGAGAAGGCCTCTTTCACTTGGCCGAGGATCTGCGGCTCGCCGAGCACCATCGAATCGAGACCGGACGCGACGCGAAACAGGTGCCGCGCCGCATCGCGACCGAGGTAGCGGTAGACGCTGCCATCCATCTTGTCCGGCGCGACTCGGCCGTTGAAGTACGCGAGGGCGCTGCCCACTGCGGCTTCCGGTGTGTCCGTCGACGCGACCACTTCGACGCGGTTACACGTCGAGAGCAGCACACCTTCCTGCAGGCCCGCGTGCTGCATCAGCGACCGCAGGTCCGCAACGACGCGCTCTGCGCCGACGGCGAGCCGCTCGCGCAGAGCGAGCGGGGCAGTCCGGTATGACACCCCGAAGACGAGAAGCTTGCTCGTCACTCAACTGCCTCCGACGTCCCGCAATACATAGCCGCCGACAGCTGCCATCGCACACACGAACCCGAGCACAGTACCGATCGCCGCGCGCCGGCCGCGCCAGCCACCGGCCGCACGCGAGAACAACACGCACGCGAAGAACACCCAAGCGAGTAGCGCAAAGCCTTGCCCCGTACTGAAGCCGAGCACGTTGCCGAGCCTGGCTGCCCAAATGCTGCCCGTCACTACGCCGAGCGTGAAGAGCGGAAAGCCGACCGTGACGAATCGAAAGCTGAGTGAATCGAGCACGTCGAGCGGTGGCAGCCGCTGGAACAAGCCGCCGACCTGACGGCGGCGTAGCAACTGCTCTTGGATCACGTACGCGAGCGCCAATGCAAACGCGAGGGCAAAGGCAGCGAGGCCGAGCACGTTCACGGCGATGTGAATGGGAAGAAGGATGGAACGCACCCCCTCCGGGACAACGGCATCTTGACGACCGAGCGACGCGGCGAGAAACAAAAGCAGCGAGACCGGCGTGATGAATGCGCCGAGTACGGGCAGCCGGTGGCGACGCATCGTCGCGAGGAACGAAACCGTGATCAGCAACGACAGCGCCGCGAGCGTCTCGTGTGTGGTCTCGAGCGGCGTGCGCCCGGCGATCCGATAGTCGACGACGAGGTAGGCGAGGTGCGCGAGGATGGCACCGCCGAGCGAGCCTGTCGCCCAACGCTCGACCCGCGCGCTGCCGGTGCGTAGGAACTCGAAGAACAGCAACGTCGCGACGGCGTAGGCCGCCACGGTCACCCCGAAGATTGGCGTTTCGTCCAACACGTGCTCACCCGACTCCTGCCAGCAGGCGGACCGCCGCCAGCGCCTCGCCGCCGTGAGCTGCATCGACCAGCTCCGCGAGAAACCCGTCCGTCACTTCGTAGGCGTGGTCGCCGATCAGCACCGAACCCGTCAGCAGCTCGCCGCTCAACGCGATGACCTCCTCGACGGTCTTTGCTTTCCCAACCAAACCCAGCCCGTCGTCACCCGACGCGACTTCCTGGCGGAACACTACGCCGCTCGTCAGCCTGAAACTCGGGCCGTTCGGGATGCCGAGCACGTCTCCGTCGAGATTGACCCGGCCGGCCTCGAGCCAGCCGTCCAGGGCCTCTTGGGGAAAGAACATGCGATTGGCACGCATAACCGGCGCTAGCCTCCGACTCCCGAGCAAGGACCATCGACTTTAGCACAGCGCTGAAAAGCCGGGGGAAACCACTGACCTGTGCTCATTGACAGTGTCCATTGGCGAAACTAGGTTCTATCGAGTGCGTAAAGCACACCCATCCATGAGGAGATGTCGGCAATGAGTGGTGAAAAGGTGATCCCGGTCAACGACTTGAACTTCGAGTCCGAAGTGCTGTCGTCGGATATCCCGGTCTTGGTCGACTTCTCGGCCACCTGGTGCCAGCCGTGCCGTGCCATCGCGCCGCTCGTGAACCAGCTCGCTGGGGAGTACGAAGGCCGCATCAAGGTTACGGCCGTCGACATCGACGAGAGCCCGGCAACCGCCCAGAAGTTTCAGATTCGTGGCGTGCCGACCCTGCTGATGATCAAGGGTGGGCAGGTCGTGGGGCAGCAGGTAGGTGCGGCGCCGAAAGCGCGCATCGCGGCGCTCATGGACGGCGCCCTCTGAGGCAGCCGATGGCGGCTGCGCGACGATCACGTTCACTGCAGTTCGAAGCGCCCCGCGTGTCTCGCGTGTCTCGCGTGTCTCACGTGTCTCACGTGTCTCACGTGTCTAAGGGTGTCTACGACGTCCATGACCGCGCGGGCTGGCGAGAACTTGCCCGCAGCGGTCTGTGGCGCTTGACTTGCGGTCGGACAATCTTAAGTTGCGCGGAACAGGGCTAACTATGCCGACCTACAGTTACTTCTGCGACGCATGCGGGAAATCTTTCGAAAAAGAACAACGCATCATTGAAGACCCGATCAAGGTTTGCGAGCTCTGCGGCAAGCCTCAAGCTCGGCGGCAAATCGTCAGCGGCAACTTCATTTTGAAGGGTGGCGGCTGGTATTCCGACGGGTACGGCAGCGCGAAGAGCAGCAGCTCCAGCTCGTCCGGCGGTAGCGGGGCGAACGCGAGCAGCACCACCTCGGCTCCTTCGACCAGCTCGGACAGCACGAAGAGCTCCGATACGAAGAGCTCGGACACGAAGAAGACGGAAACGAAGAGCTCCGACAGTGCAAAGAGCACGACGAAGCCTTCCGGTAAGGCCGACGCAGCCGAGTAAACGGGCTGCCCCAGAATTCAAAGCCTGCAGCCAGTGGCTGCGGGCTTTTCGCGTTTCGGCCGAGTGAGGTGCCGGGCCCGCCTACGCCGGCGTGAGGAAGCTACTCACGATCTGTCGCGGGCCGTCTTCGAATTGCACGGTCACGCGCGGCGGCATCCCGCCGCTCACACCGGTCACTTCACCGACGCCGAACTTGGTGTGCCGGACGCGCATCCCGGGGTGGATCTCTGAGACATCGTTCGCTTCCGAGCGATCGACGTACGGCCCGTCCCGGGGCTCCCGCGCGGGCGGCTTCGAAGGCGCCGAGTAAGACGAATACCCCGACGAGTAGCCGCTGCGATTCGTGCTGCGATTCGTGTACCCGCCGCCATAAGAGCTCTGCGCCGGAGCGCGTTTGACGCCCACCACGTGAAGCTCCTCGGGCGGCGCTTCATCGATGAAGCGCGATCGCCGCCGGATCTTCAGATCGCCGTACAACCGCCGCGTATTCGCGTAGCTCATGAACAACCGCTCGCGCGCACGCGTGAACGCGACGTAGGCGAGCCGCCGTTCTTCCTCGAGCTCTTCGTGCTCGTCCGCCGCGCCTTCGCGGATCCGCGGAAACATCTCTTCCTCGAGCCCACCGACGAACACCGCCGGAAACTCGAGCCCCTTCGCCGCGTGCACCGTCATCATCGTGATCGCGTTGTCCGCGTTCTTGCGATCTTGATCGGTCTCGAGCGTGATCGTCTCGAGGAACTCGGTGAGCGAAGGCTTCTCCGCATCCGCCGCGTACTGCTCCATCGAGCTCAGGACTTCGCCGATGTTTTCGAGGCGCGAATCTGCTTCCGGCGTGTCTTCCACGCGCAACACCTCGGCGTAGCCGGTGACGTCCAGCACGTGCCGCGAGATCTCGGCCGGCGAATCCTCGCGCGCCGCAAACGCCCGCAACGCAGCCATGAGTTGCACGAACCCTTCCAGCTTCTTGCGCGTCGCGCCGTTGTGAGCTGGGTCGTTCGCGACATCGAGTAGCGCGGTGTTCACGCTCGTCCCCGCGCGCGAGGCCGCGTCGATCAGCCGCTCGATCGTGGTCTTACCGATCCCGCGCGCCGGCACGTTGATCACGCGAAGCAAGCTCACGTCGTCTTCGGGATTTGCGATGATCCGCAGGTACCCGAGCAGGTCCTTGACCTCGGCGCGATCGTAAAACCGCAACCCGCCGAACACGCGATAGGGCGTGTTCGAACGCCGCAACACTTCTTCGAACGCGCGCGACTGCGCGTGGGTCCGATACAAAATCGCGATGTCGTTCAGCGCCAACCCCGACTCGAGCAGCATCCGAATCGCGTGCCCGACCAAGTTCGCTTCGTCGCGCTCGTCCTCACACGCCATCACCGTGATCGCTGCGCCAGGCTCGTTGCTCGTCCACAGCTCTTTCGGCTCGCGGTCGAGGTTTCGCCCCACGATCGAGTTCGCGACTCGCAAAATCCGCTGCGTCGAGCGGTAGTTCTGCTCGAGCTTGATGATGTGTGCGTCCGGAAAGTGATTCCGAAAATCGAGGATGTTGCGCCGATCCGCGCCGCGCCAGCGATAGATGCTCTGGTCGTCGTCGCCGACCACGCACAAGTTGTGGTGCACCTCGCACAGCATCTGCACGAACGCGAACTGCACGTGGTTCACGTCTTGAAACTCGTCGACGAGCACGTACTCGAACCGCGCTTGCAGAGCCTGCTTGAGCGCCGGATCTTTCCGCATCGCTTGCACGAGCCGGAAGATCAAATCTCCGAAGTCGAGCGCCGACGCCGCGGCCAAGCGCTCCTCGTACAGGGCGTACACCTCGCGCGCGACCCGGGTCAGCGGGTCTCGCGCTTCGAACTCCGCCGGCCCGATCCCCTCTTGCTTGGCCGCGTTGATCTGAAACGCCATCTGCTTGGGCGCGTACACCCGGTCGTCGATCTCGAGCGCCCGCATCACCCGCGCGATCAGCGACCGCTGATCCGAGTCGTCGTAGATCACGAAGTCCCGCCGCAGCCCGATCTGCTCGTGGTGCGCGCGGAGCAGACGCGCACACACCGCGTGGAAAGTCCCCACCCACAGCGACGACGCTTGTCCGGGAATCAACTGCTCGAGCCGCGCGCGCATCTCCCGCGCGGCCTTGTTCGTGAAGGTCACCGCGAGGACCCGCCAAGGCGGCACGTTTCGTTTTTCGATGAGATGCGCGACGCGTTGCGTAATGACGCGCGTCTTGCCACTGCCAGCTCCGGCAAACACCACGAGCGGACCGTCTCCGTAGACCACCGCAGCTTGCTGTTCAGCGTTCAGTGTCAGAGCACTCACGCGCGGCAACTTAACCTTCCGAACCCGAAGACCCAAGTCCTATTGTCCCGCGGCGTGGGGCCAGCGCCCACCCAAGCTGGGCAAATCCAAGGAGAAACATGCTACACACGGCTCCATGAAGCCTCCCGGCCCTGCCGCGGCTGGTGCCAAGTCCTTGAATGAACAGGCGCCTGCTGCGTCCGAAGATCCCAAGGAGGCACGCAGAATTCATGAGGACGACGCGATCGTGGAGCGTGCTCGCACGGGCGATCGTGCCGCATTCCATGAGCTTTTCCAGAAGTACCACCGCCGGGCGTTCGCCATCGCCCTCGGCGTCGTCAAGCGGCCGGAAGACGCCCTCGACGTGGTCCAGGACGCTTTCATCAAGGTCCACCGACACATCGGTAATTTTCAGGGAAGCTCGAGCTTCTACACCTGGCTGTATCGGATCGTCATGAACCTCGCGATCGACCATATCCGCAAGGTCCGGAAAGTCACCGAGTGGGGTGACGACGTCCAGCGCAGCGACGACGCAGGTGATGGGACCCTCGTGCCCCACATGCCGGACGAAAATCCGAGCAAAGCAGTCGTCAGGCGCGAGCTGTCTGGCAAGATCATGGAGGCACTCGATTCGCTCCCCGAGTACCACCGGGCCGTCATTCTTCTGAGAGAGATCGAAGGTCTGAGTTACGAGGAAATGGCACAAGTGTTGGATGTGCCCAAGGGCACGATCATGAGCCGCTTGTTCCACGCGCGACGCAAGCTTCAGGAGCAGCTGGAACCCTATCTCGAGGGCGACCTCGACATCACGGATAGGGGCTGAGCCATGAGCCAAAATCATCTCAGCGATGAGCTTCTGCAACGCCACTTCGATGGCGACCTCGACTCGGTCGAAGCGGCCGAAGCGCACGAGCACCTCGCGGACTGTGCGGAGTGCAACCAACGGCTCGAACAGCTCGGCCGTTTGCAACGCTTGCTCCGCATGGCTGTCGACGACGCCGCCAACAACGTGAGCTGGCAAGGTATGTACGCGCGCATCGAGCAAGCTGCGCAAGAGCCGGAGCCCGCGGTCCGCGACGCGCCGGTGCTCCAGCCGAGCAGCGCTGCGCGCGCGAAGTGGTTCCGACCCGCCGTGATGTCGGGCGTGGGTGCGATCGCGGTTGCAGCGGCGGTCCTACTGATGGTCTCTCGCGGTCCGGACCCGGCTCCAACCGACGAGACGTATGGCGATGACTCCGATGGACCGCTCGCCGCGCTCGAGACCTCGCACTCCGAGATCACGCACGTCGACTTTGGCCCCAACGCCGGTGCGGTATTCGACATCGCCTACGACGATGGATCCTCGACTCCAGTAGTCTGGATCGACGACGATGACGACGACGCGGAGGAATAAGTGGGGCCGATGAGTCGCGCGAAACTTGCCAGGCAGTCCGCTGTCGGACCCGTGATCGCGGCGCTGCTGCTCGCGCTGCCGCACTTCGCGATCGCAGAGTCGCCTGCGGCCGCACCGGCGGCAGCCACGACGACGCCCGGCGAGGTTCTGGTGATCCTCGCCGGCGACGAAGAAGGCCCGATCGATCCAGACTTGAGCACGGTCCGCGCTCTGCAAGTGAAGCCGTTCAACGGCTATAAATCGTTCAAAATCTTGGCGCGCGAGGGGCTGAAGCTCTTGCCGGGTCAGGCCGAGGAAATCGCGCTGCCGGCCAGCCGCAAGCTCCGGATCACACTGCTCGAACGTCGCAAAGACGGGCGTTTCAAAGTGCAGGTGTCCATCAATCGGCCGAACAAAACCGACTACTTGCCGCTGCTCGAAGTGGCGGCAAAACCCGGCGAGCGCTTCTTCGTCGCGGGCCAGAAGTATCAGGGTGGCACGATCTTGATCGGCGTGCGTGTCGGGGAACTCCCCACGCACAAGTGATCGCGTCGCCCCCAGCGTGTACCATGGCCGTCGATGCGGCGGGAAACACCTGAGCTATTTGCGCTGAATTCGCGGGACGTCCTGCCCGCGAATCCCGAAGTCGTGTGCGCGGCGCTCGAGCCGCTGCTGACCGAGGAGCGCAAGCGGCGTATCGCCGAGGTGATCGCGGCGCGGTCGCACGCAGTTGCGCCCGTCCTCGATGGGCTGATCGACCCTCACAACGTGGCTGCAGTGCTGCGCTCGGCCGAGGCATTCGGCGTGCAGACGGTGCACCTCGTCGCGAACACGGAGCCGTTTTTTGCGAGTCAGAAGATCGCGCAAGGCACACAGCGTTGGCTCGACGTGGTCGAGCACCCTTCCCCCGAGGCTTGCTTCCAGGCGCTGCGTGCGCACGACTACCGCGTGTACGTTGCAGCCATGGACGGCGAGATTACCCCCGAAGCGCTCGCCGAAGAGAAACGCGTGGCGATCGTGTTCGGGAACGAGCACGCGGGCGTGAGCGCCGAGATGCGCGAGCTGGCCGATGGTGCGTACACGATTCCGATGCGCGGGTTCGTGCAGAGCTTGAACGTCTCGGTCGCCGCGGCGCTGACGCTGCGAGCGGCAATGCGCGGTCGGCCGGGTGATCTGACCGCCGAAGAAAAGCTCGTGCTTCGCGCACGCTACGTGCTCGCGAGCGTTCCGAACGCGCACGCGATTTTGGAAGAACAACTGCGGCGCAGCGTCTCATGAACTACCCGAACCATCGCGATACGCTGCCCGATCCGGTCGCACCTCCGGCGCTCGATCCGAACGATCCGTACCTGCGGAACCTGCGGCCGAAGCGTTCCGAAGCGATTCGCGCGTGGTTCGTGCGGCTGCGATCGAAGTTGAAGACGCTGAAGTTTCCGCAGTTCCGATCGCCGCGCTTCGACCAGAAGTGGAAGAAGTGGCTGACGATCGCCGGCGGTGTCGTAGTCGGTGGCATCGTGCTCGCCGTGATCGGGTTCTTCTCGGTTGTAGGCTACTACGGGCGCGATCTTCCGACGATCGACTCGCTCAAGAACTACCGGCCGCCCCAAACCTCGCGCGTGCTCGATCGCAAAGGCCGGATGATCGCGGAGTGGTTCACCGAGCGGCGCACGGTCGTACCGATGTCGCGGGTGCCGCGCGTGCTGGTGTTGTCCGTGCTCGCGGCGGAAGACGCCGACTTCTATCAGCACACCGGGATGGACTACATCGGCATCGTCCGCGCGTTGATTCGCGACGTACTGCAGGGACGAAAGCAGCAAGGCGCGAGCACGATCACGCAGCAGATCGTGAAGACGATGTTGCTCACGCCCGAACGCACGATCTCGCGCAAGGTGCGCGAATTGATCTTGTCGCGCGAGCTCGAGCAGGAGCTGACGAAAGACGAGATCCTCGGCCTCTACCTGAACCACATCAACTTCGGGCATGGGCGCTACGGCGTAGAGGAAGCGAGTCGCTTCTACTTCGGGAAACACGTCGAAGAGCTGAACCTGCGCGAGGCGAGCTTGATCGCGGGCACCCCGCAATCGCCGACGCGGCTCTCACCGGTCACGCACCCGGACAACGCGCGCAAGCGTCAGCTGTACGTGCTGACGCAGCTCGAAGCCAAGCGCTCGCAGTACTGGGACGACTTGCCGCTCGAAGACATTCGCGACGCGCGCGAGAATCCGGCGAAGTTACGGACCGAACCGGAGCCGGCCGGCATCGCACCCGAAGTTGCGACGCTCGCGCGCGACGCGCTGATCGCGCAGGTCGGTCAAGACGCGGCGAAACAAGGTGGCTACAGCCTCGAGACCGGAATCGATCTCGACTTGCAAGCGGCAGCGCGGCAAGCGCTCCGCAATGGGTTGATCAAGATCGACGAGCGGCAGCACTTGCAGGCGCCGCTCAAGGCGCCGAAAAAAGCGCCGAAGCAGGCGCCGCCGAAAATCGCCCAGCTCGCGGCGGGTCGGAACTACGACGCGATCGTGCGCGGGGCTGACGTTGGCAGCGGCGAGCTGATCCTGGACATCGGCGGGCATCCCGCGCGCGCGAGCATCAAAGGCCTCGACCGGTTCAACCCGAAAGGGCTCGCTGTCGACAAGTTTGCAGAGCCGGGAGCCGCGGTCCGCGTCAGTCTCGAACGGATCGACGCGCAGGACACGCCGGCTCAAGCGCGGTTGATGCTCGGGCCACAGGCGGCGATGGTCGTGATCGATCCGCGCACGCGCGACGTCGTTGCGCTCGTCGGTGGCGACGAGGCGATCTACGGGTTCAACCGGGCGACGCAAGCGATTCGCCAGCCGGGCAGCACCTGGAAGCCCGTGGAGTACGCGCTCGCGCTCGAACAGCGCAAGTTCACGCCGGCGAGCGTCGTGCTCGATGCGCCCGAAGTCTACGACGAGTGGAAGCCGAACAACTACGAGACCTGGCGTTACACCGGTGCGGTGCGGCTGCGCGACGCGCTCGCGCAATCGATCAACCTGGTTGCGGTGCGTGTGACTTCGGAAGTGACGCCCGCGGCGGTCGTCGACTTCGCGCGGCAACTCGGGATTTCGACCGAGCTCGATCCTTCACTTGCGCTCGCACTCGGCGCGAGTGGCGTGAAGCCGATCGAGCTCGTGAACGCCTACACGAGTTTTGCGGCGGGTGGCATGTACGAGCCGGCGCGGCTGATCACACGCTTGAAGGACCCGTCGGGCAAAGACGTGAAGACTCCAGAACGGCATCCGATGCAAGTGCTCAGCCCGGCCGGGGCCTACTTGATCACGAGCATGATGACGAGCGTCGTGCAGGGCGGTACCGGTAAGGCTGCGATGGCGCTGCAGCGTCCGATCGCGGGCAAGACCGGTACGAGTAACAAGGTGCGCGATGCGTGGTTCGTCGGCTTTACGCCCGAGCTCGTCGCGGGTGTTTGGATCGGCTACGACGATTTGCGTGGCCTCGGGCCGCGGGAGAGCGGCGCGAACTCGGCGCTGCCGGTCTGGATGGAGTTCATGAAGACGGCGCTGAAGGACACGCCGGCGGTGGACTTCCCGGTACCTGCGGGGATCGAGACGGCGAAGATCGATCCGAAGACCGGCAAACTCGCCTACGACGGCCAGCCCGACGCGATCGACGAAGTCTTCTTGGAAGGCACCGTGCCGACGGAGACCGCAAATCCGCCGGACGTCGTCGACACCGGCACGTTCATGATGGAACAGCTCGGCGGCGGCTGAAGGTCACGCGGGCGAACGATTGCTAGCGCTTCGCCGACAACGCCTGGAACGTATCGAAGTACTTCGGCCACGACTTCGAGACGCACGCCGGATCTTTGATCACGATCCCCGGCACCTTCAAGCCTGCTAGCGCAAACGCCATCGCCATTCGATGGTCGTCGTAGGTCTCGATCGTGGCCGCCCTCAGCTGCCCTGGGCGGATTCGTAACCAGTCTGGACCCGCCTCCGCGCCGGCACCCAGCCGTTGCAACTCGGCCTCGAGCGCTTGCAGACGGTCGGTCTCCTTGATCCGCAGGTTCGCGACGTTGCGGATCACGGTCTCGCTCTTCGCAAACGCAGCTGCAACCGCGAGCGCGAGCACCGCATCCGGCATGTCGTTCATGTCGACCTCCACGCCGTTCAGCCCCCCCGCCGGACCCTGCAACTCGACGGAGTTCGGACCACGCCGCACCATCGCCCCCATGCGCTCGAACACATCGAGCACGCGCATGTCGGCCTGAGCCGACTTGCCCGGCAAATCGACCACGCGTACGTAGCCGCCGCTCAGAGCTGCAGCCGCGAAGAAGTACGCCGCGGTCGACGCATCCGGCTCGATCGTGTAGTCGCGGCCGCGGTAATGGTTCGCCGCAGACACCTGCAATGTCGACGCGTCTAGAAAGCCGACGTCCGCACCGAAGTCGTGCATCACCCCGAGGGTCACGTCGACGTACGGCTTCGATACGAGCACACCGTCCTTCAGTTTCAAAACCGTGTCTCGCGCTGCGTAGGGCGCGACCTGCAACACCGCCGAGACGTACTGGCTCGAGCGACTCGCATCCACCGTGACTTCACCACCCCCGAGGCCCCCGCCCTTGCTCACGACCGGAGGACAACCCCCGGGGCTTTCGGTGGAGAGCTTTGCACCGAGCGCATTCAACGCATCCACCAGATCCTGAATCGGGCGCTGGCGCATGCGCGTAATGCCGTCGAGCCGCGTCGGCCCGGGCACGAGCGCGAGCGTCGCGGTCAAAAACCGCGCTGCCGTCCCGGACGCGCCGACGTCGATCACAGCCTCCGGCACACGCAGTTTTCCCGCTACGCCCGTGATCGACGTGCCGCCATCCGCGGCAACCTCGATTCGAGCACCGAGCGCGCGCAGTGCCGCGATCATCACGCGCGTGTCGTCGCTATCGAGCGTGCCGCGAAGCTGGCTCTGGCCCTCGGCCAATCCAGCGAGCAGCAGCGCGCGATTCGAGATGCTCTTCGACCCCGGCACCCGAACCGCGGGCGCGTGGAGCGGGCCGCTCAGCGGCCGAATCTCGAGCTTATCGGACAGCGACATGGCCGAGGTGTAAGGGGTTCCAGGCCCGGCTGCAAGCAGCGCCGGACAGCTGG
>Ga0193753_10001732_pt1 | contig 18300 bp, 15 predicted proteins | sample H1c2metaG_FD_144925 | JGI IMG/M metagenome (GOLD analysis project Ga0193753, IMG submission 144925) | Soil microbial communities from a riparian zone of the East river system, Colorado, United States - H1c2 | ecosystem: Environmental > Terrestrial > Soil > Riparian zone | place: USA: East...
TGTCTTTGCTCCGCGGCACGTTCCAGAAAGTCACTCCGCCATTAAGAAAATTCGACGTGTAGCCCTGGCCCAGAATGCGGCGCGAGCCTAGATGTTCGGTAGCGGCGGCCATGTCGAAGCCAGCCAGAATATTCTGGAGAGGCTCAAGCGGCCGCAGACACAGCACGTCGTAGGAATCCACGATCAGCGCGAACTCAGCGTCGAGATGGTCGATCAGTTCGTGCCGTCGAAAATAAACCTCGCGCAATGGATGAGAAAAATCAGCCACGGACGCGATGAGATGGTAATTGATTTGCGGCCACCGCCGCTTGGGCAACTCGCCGCCGATGATGAAAGCGTGCAGCGGCACCGACGGGTTTTTTTCCGCGAAGCTGAGGAACGTGTAGTCGAGGTTTTCAGTCGAGTGACCGAAAGCCACCGTCACAATCGCTGAACTTCCGGGCGTCATTTCTTTTCCACAGGAAAGTAGTAACGCTGGCCGGGAATAAATGCGGCGCCGATACCGTCTCCCGGCCACCAGTGCTTCAATGGCTGGTCCTGAAAATAGAGAAAGCTTCGATCGATGCGTTTGGAAAACTCCAGCAGCTTGGAGGTCTGCTGGGAGTTGTCGCTCATGGTGATCGAATCGGGATGGAGCTTCGGCTCGATAGCCAGGAACTCCGCCCATTCGTATTCGGGTCGATGGTCACTGTCGTGAATGAAAATATCCACCGGTTGATCAAACTTCTTCAAGGAATCGACGGAATCTCCAATGATGATTTTGGAGAACTGACGGTACGTCTCTGACATCAAATGGCCGCAGGTGGGAACAATGTCAGTGGCGTAGAGCATCCCCGGGAAACCTTCGCTCGCATTGTGACGGAGCGCCGCGGCGATCACGACGGTTCCCAATCCACGATCGACCCCCGTCTCCACGACAGTCTTCGGCTTGGTCGCGCGCACCAGCGCGTACCATCCCAAGCGGCGGCCATAGCGCGGCTCGATGTCTGAGTTGTGACGATCTGGACTGGCGAGCGCGCGCTCGATCAGAGAGCGCCGCAACTCCTCATCGTTTTCCAGTTCGATGAAATGCTTTTCGATCTCCGACTCAGGATGGCCGCAAATGACCGCCGTATAGCTGACGAGATAAGCCCGGCTCAAGGGCGTGAGATGGTACGTGTGATTGTAATGTTCCTTTGAGGTGAAGGCCCAACGCAGCGCCAAACTAATCTGCCGAAATGAATAAGTGAGCGCCCCATAGAGCCGGAGAGGAATGAGAACGATTCGTCCGAGCGGAGTGAATTTAAGAAAGTGGCGGAGCATAGCGTCCAGAAAGTCAGGGCCGCGGGACGGGACGGAAGCGTTTTCGATTTCGCAGCGAATGTGTGTGGTAGATGCCAGCGCCAATTTTCAACACGTTCAGCAAACGCGAGACGCCCGGCAGGAACTTCGCAAGTTTCGGACGCGGGGGAGTGTAGCGATTGGCCAGGGCTTTTGCGCCTCCAGCGCCCTCATCCCAACGCGGCGTGTAATCACTTTGCTGCGGAGCGGTCGCGAAAACGGGCGCAACTTTGTCGCGGCGGGCGCGCACCAGCAATTGCAGCGGCGTAAACGAAAGGACCTCCACGCGCGATCGAATGGCGCCGGGGTCGGCTACCTCATACCAACGGCCATAAGGCCCGACACGATGAATTACCATGCGCTCCATCATGAAACCATTCTCCGCACTAAATGCGCGGTAAAACAATTCGGGGCTGAACTGATAAAACCCGTGCCCACACCAATTATTCGCGCAGGTATGACTTATGAAACGCCCGCCCGGGCGCAGCATCTCCATGCAATTTTTCAGCGCGAGAGGAAAATTAAACACGTGTTCCAGAGTGCCGCCGTCCAACACGAGATCGAACCGTTCCCGGAGTTCCGGCGGCAACGGTTGATTCAAATCGTGAACGAATTTCGCGCCTTCGAAGTCGGAGGCATCGAGTGAAAAAACATTCTTCGCCCCGAGAGACTTGAAGAGCGGCTCGGCATAGAGAGTAGCCTGCCCGCCGGACGAAAATGCTTCGCTCGGAAAACCATGTTTCGCCAGCACTGCATGCATTTTCGCGGGGTAAACATTGAGGTCCTGCCGTCCGAGCGTGAGCACATCACCCAAGTCCATCCCTTCCCGGCGAGCGGCAATGAGAAACTGAACGGCGTTGATGTCGAGACCCATGTGACCCGGAATCTACGGAACGAGCAGAACGCCTGTCGAGTTTTCAGCCCGGAACTCTCGAGGCCCAATACTCAGGTGTGGGGAGCCGGCTCGCGGAAAAAAAATCCGTCTAACTCCGATTCCCGGCCGGTCTTAGGATCCCATGCGCCCTTCTCGATCTTCCAGAGAACAAATCCCCTGACGCGCATGAATTGCACCATCTCCTCCCAGCCGGGTTGTCCTTCGTAGAGTGGAGTAAGAGACATTTCCATTTGTATGCCTACGATCTTGTCGAGGCAGCCCGCAGTTCCTTCGATGACTTTCTTTTCGTAACCTTGCACATCCATTTTCAAGAACACCTTGTCGCGAGGTTGGCAATATTCCGACCAGCTGGAATCCAGCCGGCGAACTGGCACGCGACGTTTCGCAATGACGGGGGGAGTCGTGACGCCAGCCATAGGCGGCAATAAGGAACCATAATCCGACACGGCAAAGATGTTCATCTCCAGTTCGCCGTCCTGCTCGCCCAAGCCAATATTAACCGCCTGCCACTGACTGTCTCCGCGTGTCCTGGTCTGCAAAATTTCAAAAACATCCGGCTGTGGCTCGAAGGAAATCATGCGGCCGCTGTAGCCCTGCCGGCGGAGTTCGACGGCGTACTGGCCTTTGTTCGCGCCCACGTCGAGCACGAGGTCGATCCCGTGATGGGCAAGCAATGTAGTCAGCGGACGATACCAGACGACGTCAAAGCCGCGTGCCCGCACGCGTCGCCTCACCCACTGGACGATTGGACTATCAAGATTTGGCATTGGGAATCCGACCGCGAGATTCACTTCCGTGGAGAACCGGCGTGTCAGTGCGGCAACTTTAGGCAGGCGGGCGCGCCGGCAACAATGAATTTCTACGTCGGCGCAATGTTTGACTTTCGCAGATGCGATCCTTAAACAAACGCGCTTGCAAACGGACCCGCGCGTGAAAATCAAAGACTGTCTTTGGGTGCAAAGCCCGAACCTCGGGGGGCATGTGTTCCGGCCCATTTTGCAGGCGTTGAAGAAGCGCGACGCCAAGGTCTGGTCGCTCAACGATTGTTCCGCTGAAAGTCTGAGCCGTTTGCGTGAGCGTGTCTGGAAGAGCGACGAGCACGTGATTTTGCAGGGCTTGCTCGGTCGCGAGTTGCATGCGTTGCAGCCCATTTTTGAGCAGCGCAAGAATTTCTCGGTCGTGCTGATCGATTGGTGGAACAGCCCCTTCTGGTTCACCCGGAATGCCACGTATCAAATTTTTCACAACTACAACGGCATCGCGGTGCGCACAGGACGCGATAGTTTTCTCGGACCCGATCGTCCGCCTCTCTTTGCGCTCCCACAGAATGCGATCCGTTATCACGTAATAGGCTCGCTGCTTCGTCCCGCGGCAATGGTAGTTGCGCCGGCTTTGAATATCCCAAAGCGCCGGCAACGAGCCGGGGACGCGGTCCACGCGGCTCGCCTGTTGTATTTCCCTTTTCCGATCGACGCCGCGGATGTCCCGCTCCGCACGGAGACGCTCCGCTACGATTTCACCAGCATGGGTTCCACCATGGGCCTGTGGATCATGCGCGATCCCTACGTGTCTGCGTCCCTGAATTTCGCGAACCTGTACGCGGATCGAAGACGACTCGGCGATTTGATCTGGCGGTTCAATGGACAACCGTTTGCAGTCCATGACCGGTGGCGCGGCAAATACAACTTTTTGCCGTGGGACGAAGTGTGCCGCGTGGTTCAGCAAAGCCGGTTCGCGGTTTGCACCGGCGGATTGCACAAGGCTTCGATTCCCAAGTTCCTGGAATACGTTTGTCTCGGCACGCCGGTGATCGGATCGGGATTGCCGTTTGAATATCCCTGGCTCGATCAATGCCTCTTCCATGTTGATACGATGAACGTCACGGCGACGGAGTTGAAACCGAAATTGGAAGAAACATTGAGCCTGCACTCGCGATTGCGGGAAAACTGTCTCGCGGTGAGAGATTCCCTGCTCGCGCTGTACAACGCCGAGCGACTCTTGCAACTCCTGCAGGATCAGATCGACGGCCAGCCCATGCCCCCCGGCTATCTAAAAGTGTAAGCACGCCTCGGCGGGCCGGCCTTAGTTAGACGCGAGAGCGCGCCCAATCAAACCGGCGAAGTGGACCGAGCAAAACTATCGGAACTTCAGGGCACTCGTTTCGAAGTGGTGAACGTGATGGTCGTGCCGACACCCGGTCGCGAAAGATGGACCGAGCCGGACAGTGTTTTTGGAACGTAGTAGCCGTCGCTATCAGTGGAACCCTTCATGTAAACATCGACCGCCCCGACCGTGCGTCCCGCCGCGTGTTTGGAAACGGACGCTCCTTGCGTGATAAAGTGGTGCCCGCCCGGAGCGGCGGCGTCATTCCCATGGAAGACGAGTGCGCTGATGTTGGAGAAGAGGCTGGGAATGTCGTTAGTCGTGGCCCCGTCGGCAAGATTGACGAGTACGGTACCGGAACCGGGCGATACGGAAATGACGCAGTTGGGTTCCGCCAGTTTCACCGCAGCCGGATTAGCACCCACGATGGTTCCTTTGAGAGTGGCCTTGAAACGGAACGGGGCGAAGGCGATTCCGGACGCGAATTGCAAGTCGGGATGCGAGAGGGTCCGTACGGATTCGCCAGTATCGGGGTTCAGCACGACAACATTTGGTGCACCGAAATTATTGACCACGTAGAGATGACCATCTGGTCCGAGGGCCGCACCGTAGGGACCGTTCAAGTTGGTCGCCACCACATCGGAGAGCGCAGCCCCATCTGCATCAAAGCGCTGCAAACGATTGGCGGTGTAATTGCCGACGTAGATCACGTCGTTGCGACCACATTCGCGGGAAAGTCGGCAAAAGCGCCGCTCCCAATCGTTCGGATGTAGCGAAGGTCGGCGTCCCATTCCTGAATCTGATCTGGTGCGCTGCTTCCGAACATCGACACAAAGAGATGGCCTTCCGGGCCGAAGGTTACGTAACTGGGAAACAAGCCGCCCGCCGGTGAGTTGCTGGCCACGACCGAGCCGTCGTTGTCGAAGGCGATCACACTGGCGGAGCCCGCCCGATTGGCCACGTAGAGACGGCCTTGCGGGCCAAAGGTCACGCCCACTGGGCTGGACAGACCTTTATCTGCCGTGACGAAATCCGTTTGATCGAGGCTTGGCTCGATGCGGATGATTTTTTCCGCGAGCTGCGCCGCACAGTAAAGATTTCCATCGGGGCCGAACGTCACTCCGTAAATGTAGTCACCGCCCGTTCCGCTCGGCACCGCGATTTTGCGGACGAAATTCCCGGCCGCATCAAATTCGAAGATGGTGCCATCGGTGGTCGTTACATCTTTGCCGCCAATAAAGACATGATTCGGTGTAAACGCCGGCGGTGGTGGTGCGGAGAAGGAAGGACTTGTCAAAGCCAGCGTGAGCAACGCTGCGCCGAAGACGCGGAAACCTGTGATGGATTCGCCCGACTTTTGGGAAGTGCAAAAAACTTGGTTGGACATGGGGCGGAGCTTTCGGGAACGTGCGCATTCAGTCAAGACCGGGAACGCGCCGCGCCACGATGTTCCAGAGTTTGCGGTTTTGGTCCACCACGTCCTTGCCATAGCGGAGGTGGACTGCCTCGCGCTGCGCTAAACTCCTCCTCCGTTTCGTCCGGCCAGTGGCCCGTGCCACCCGAGCGCGGTGAGAAATGCAGGCTAGCCTCGGCCGGGATTCACGATGATGTGCGGTGACGGGAGCGGCACGATGAAGTCACCTTTGAAACCCTTCTTCGTGAGGTTCGGAATAATTTCCTCCGCGATGTGCCATGAGAAGAGCAGTGCGTAATCGGGTTGCTCGCGATAGAGACGTTCTTCGTTATCCACGGGAATGTCGCTGCCCGGCATCAGCTTGCCGATTTTATGCGAGCCGGAAACTTCCATCACGGCCTCCACGAGGCTGCTGTCCAGCCCGCAGTAGTTCACGAGCGTGCTGGCGCGCGACGGTGCGCCGATGGCGAAGATCCGGCGGTTCTGTTCGCGCAACCCGCCGAGCAGAGTGAGCAGGCCGGACTTGCTCTTGAACGTGTCCTGCGCAAACCGCTTCATGCGCGGCACCGTGTGCAACCCAAATGATTCTTCCGCCTGAAGCTGCCGCGCCACCGTTTCGTTCGGCACGTATTTCGGATTACGCGAAGCATAGACACGAATGGAACCGCCGTGCGTCGGGATGAGCTTCACATTGAACACGCGCAGTCCCGCTGTTTCGAGCAGCCGCACCATGGACTTGAGCGAGTAGTAGCGCAGATGCTCGTGGTAAATGGTGTCGTACTGCAGCGTCTCGACGAGGCTGAGGAAGTAGTGCGACTCGTTGATGAACACGCCCTCATCGCCAATCATGTCCGCGATGGCCGCGACGATGGCGACGGGGTCTGGAATATGCGCAAAGACATTTGCGGCGGTGACGAGGGCGGGCCGGCCCAGTTCCTTGACCACTTGCGCGGCGCATTCAGTGTTGAAGAAACGGTTCCACGAGCGCACGCCCGCGGCATTGGCGAGTTGCGATTTATCCGTCGGCTCGATGCCCAGCACCGGATGACCGCGCTTATGGAAGTTGCCGAGCAACGTGCCGTCGTTCGATCCGATGTCCACGACAAGCTGGCTGGTCTTGAGCCCGAGTAGGGCGGTGGCTTCCTCGGCGAGTTGCGCAAAATTCTCGCGCAGAATCCTCGTCGTGCCGGTGGTGTAAGGATAATCCGGCGCGAAAAGAATTTCCGGCGGCGCTACAAAATTGATCTGCGCGAGTGTGCAGGCTGGGCAGAAAACGAGCTGCAGCGGGTAGCACGGCTGTTCATCCAGCGGCTGGCCCGCGGGCGGCATGGTGTTGACGGGCGGCAGATAGCCGACGAACAAAATCGGTTCCAGCGGCGATGACTGGCAGGACTGACAATTTGTGATGGGGCCGAGTTGCATGGTCTTTATCGTATTAGTTGTTCCGGTTTGCGTCCCACTATTTGGCAGGAACCGCGAAGAGATGGGCGTTCTGAATGTACCACTGATGAGTGAGTTTCAATCCGTCGGGGAAAGAAACTTTGGGTGAAAAGCCCAGCGCGCGCAATTTAGTGATGTCCGGGCAGCGGCGCCGGGTGCTGCCGGCTTGCAGAGGCATCTGTTCCAGCCGCGCCCGCCGTCCCAACAGCGCCACGACTTGTTCGGCCACGGCACGCACCGGCACTTCTTCGTCTGTCCCGATGTGGTAAATCTCATTGTGCTTGCCGTGTTGAATCACGCGCATCAGGCCTTCGGTGAAATCATCGATGTAGATGAACGCGCGCGTTTCGCTGCCATCACCTTGAATCGCGAATGGCACGTCGCCGCTGGGTGTTTTCTCGACGGCCGCTTTGGCGCGCAGGACGAATTGCGGAATGACGTGCTCACCCCCCATGTCCGGCCCGTACACGTTGTGCGGGCGGAAGATGGTCATGCGGTCGAAAAATTTCCGGCCGTAGTTGATGCACAGCAGTTCGCTGATGATCTTTCCGCCGCCGTAAGAGAAGCGCGGATTGAGAACGTCGGGCACGATCAACGGGACATTTTCGGATGTTGGGATTTGCGGCGGCGTCTGGTACACCTCCGAACTCGAGGCGAGCACGAAGTCCTTGATCCCGTGCGCCAGCGCGGCATCAAGGGTATTCATGATCCCCTTCACGCCGATCTCCAGCACCAGTTCAGGCTTGGTGTAGAAATATTCCGTGCCGTTCAAGTAGGCCAAATGAATGATCGCGTCGCACCCTTCCGAAGCCCGTAGCACCGCGCTGGGGTTGCGAATGTCGCCGCGCACCAAGTCAATTCGATCAAGGACCGGCGCGAGATGGCGCGGGCTGCCGCGGAGATGATTATCAAGCACGCGAACCTTGGCGCCGTCGGCGACCAGGCGCTGAACCAATGCGCCACCGATGAAGCCCGAGCCGCCGGTAACGAAATACTTGCGACCCTTGAGAGGATAAATTCCGGGGTCGTTCATGCTTGTTGCGCCGAGTCGAGATTCCAAATGTTGAAGACGGGCCGGCCACCCGGGAACTCAATCGTCCGGTAACGCGCATGCGGCACGCCGACAATGAACATGTCGGCCTTCTCCAGCACTGTTTCGAGCGGAAGGAACTCCGTAGATTTTACATACTCATCACTACAGAGCACCACGGCACCGTGGAAGATCAACAGTTTCCGCAGTTTGAAGGAAAGTGAATCCCGGATGTCATCCACCTCGGCCTTGAACGCCATGCCCAGCAATCCCACTTTCATGCCTTTGAGGCGGTGATTTTGCCGGATTTTATCCACGCAGAACGAGGGCAGCCCTTCGTTGATCTGCATGGCGGCCATACCAAGATTGAAGTTATTGGAGTAGAACGCGCTCAACTGCATGGTGTCCTTGAGCAGGCATGGCCCGGCCGTGAAACCGGGCGTCGGCAGGTTGCGGCCGCGTTCGTAGTTTTCCGTCATCGCGCGGTAGATCTCCTTCAAGTTCACCTCGGAAGATTCGCTCATCATGTAGAACTGATTCGCGACCGCAAACGAGATATAGCGCCAGGTGTTGGTGAAGAGGATTGCGATCTCAGCTTCACGCACGCTGACTTCGACAATCTGATTGCACAGGCGCCGGAAGAGATCCGCGCAGAACAGGCGACCTTCCTGGGTGAAACTTGAAACAAGGTGCGGCAGTTCGCGCAGTTCCTTGACCGCGTGACCCTGCTCCACACGTTCGGGACAGAATGAAACGTGAACCTTCAATCCGTTCGCGGAAAAAAAATCGCGCACTCGCTCGCTCGTCCCGGGATGAACCGTTCCCCGCAGAATAATGTGCTGACCGGCGCGCAAATGCGGCAACAGATCCTTGGCCACCGTGGTCAGGGCAAGCAATTGCGGCGTCAGGTATTCGTCCACTGGTGTGCCCGCGGTAATGACCACCGCTTTCGCATTCGAAACCGCAGCAATATCTGAAGTGGTGAAGAATGTTTTCCCGAGCACACGTCGCAGCACGGCATCGGCCCCGTGCTCGACGAAGGGCACTTGTCCGGCCTCGACCGGCGCGCGTTTGGCCTCGTCTGTTTCGACCATGCCCACCGTCAGCCCCGCGTCGGCCCACATCAGGCCGAGTGGCAAGCCAACACGGTCCAGGCCGCCCACGATGACGACATCAAATTGCATAAGAGTAGATCAGGATGCCGAGTGGTCGCTGGCTTGAAAAGAAAAATGGCCTGTGACCAGGGCTAGGCCGATGATGGCGATGTGGAGAGCATGATCAAAAGCGCCGGACAGCATTGCTTGCTTCAAATCTGGCTTCGACATGAGCACCAGTTCAACGCCCGGTTCAGGAGGGGTCGGCGTGATGCTCCCCGCGCATTCCGCGAAGTAACCCCACATGCGGTTCTCCAGTCTCCCCGTATCTGCGGCCATGCAACCGAGCAGGTGAATTCCACCGACGACTTGAAAACCGGTTTCTTCCGCAAGCTCTCGCACCGCAGTGTCCGCCGGATTTTCACCTGGCTCCAAGAGTCCCGCCGGAAGTTCCAAAGTAAAACGGTCCAGCGCGGGCCGATACTGGCGCACGAGCGGAATTTGGCCGTCGGCGGTAACGGCAAGAATGCCTATGTAGTCCGCTTGTTTCAGCGAGTGAAAGTCGCGAGGCTCACGGTGATGCGGAGTTGAGATCGTGTGCGTCACGAGCGTGACCCAGGGGGAAATAATCTGCTCGCTCCGCTGATTGGTGATCTGATCGTTCATTTGGAATGGTTCAAACTATTTGCCGTTCGCTCGGATTCCAACGCGAGGAAGCACGCTGGCCTTTTTCCAGCCATCGCTGAACGCTGAGCGCGGCGTTGAGCGAAGGCTCCGCTGGCTCGCCCGTGCGGATAGCGCGTCCCAGCGCTTCCGCAACGCGCTGGGCGATTCCGATGCGAGTGGTGATGAGTTCCGAAGCTTGCGTGGCGGCGACGAGTTTTCCCGTAAGCTCGGGCGTTTTTGTGGCGAGGCGTCCACTTTGAAAACTCAATCGGAACCCATCGTAGTAGTCGTCGCCGGCGTGATTGGAAAGTTCGAGTAATCCCTTCTCAAACCATGCGCGGATGCGATGGTTCGCGCCCACGCTCAAGGCAGTGGAGATGCTGGCGCTCGCGGGCACGCCGTCGCCCAGCGTCATCAAAATATTGCAGGTGTCGTCGGCGAGAACGGGCTTCGGCAGTCTCGTTAATGCATCCGGGCGCGTTCGCACAATGGTGCTCGGCAGTAACTCCATGTCGCGAATGTCACCGAACCACCAGGCCAAATAGTCCAACACGTGAGACGCCATTAAACAGAAGGTTCCGCCGCCCTGCGCTGCGTCGGATTTCCAATTCCAGGTGAAGCTCGGATCGCTGCGCGTGGACAGTAGCCACTCCACTTTGATCAACTGCGGACGGCCCAATTCTCCGCTCCGAACAATGTCCCTGAAAGCTTCGAAGGCAGAGACAAAGCGAAATCCAAAATGGACAATCGCCTTTCGATTCATCTGCGCAACGGTTGAGACAATTCGCTCGGCGTCTGCATAGGTCGCGGCCAGTGGCTTCTCGCAGAAAAGATGTTTCCCCACCTCGGCGAGCCGCAGGGCCGCTACTGCCTGGATGGCGGCGGGAAGCGCGAGAGCGACAACATCGATCTCAGAGTCATGGGCTAGTGGTTCCCATCCTGCCCGCACTTTGGGCACACCAAATTGCGCCGCGGCGGCCCGCAGGTTGTCAGGATTTCGCGCCGCGAGTGCCACGACTTGAAAATTCGGCACGGCATGAAAGGCGGGCAGAAGGACGTTCACAGCCTGGAGTCCGCCAGCAATGGCGATCTTAAGTGGCCGGCCAATGGGTTGAACGTCGTTCGCTGACACGGGGAGTACGGTCATTTCTCGGCCGCAATAGGGAAACGAATGGGACGCTCCATTTGAAAAAAACGTAAGCGGGTGCTTTGGACCGTTCAACAGAAAAAATCTCGACCGGGCCGCTCTTGCTCGAGGCCCGACTTGCGACAGTTTCCCTTGTCTTCTCGAATTGAAGCGGCGAGCGTGATTTTGTGTTTTCTTGGAGTGCGCGCGACCGCGCGCTCGTTGAAACGTATGAATATCAGCATTTTTGGGCTTGGTTATGTGGGTTGTGTCGGGGCCGGTTGTCTGGCGAAACTGGGACACAAAGTCGTCGGCGTGGATCCCCAAGCCACGAAGGTCGAATTCATTAACCAAGGCAAAGCCACGATCGTTGAGCCTGGAATCGATGAGTTGATCGCCACGGAACGCCGCGTGGGGAAAATCTCCGCGACCCTGGACGTGACCGAGGCGATCCGGGCAACAGATGTCTCGTTCATCTGCGTTGGCACTCCTTCCACAACCACCGGGCATTTGGATCTGAGTGCGGTATGTCATGTGGCTGAGCAAATCGGTCTGGCCCTCAAAAACAAGAAGGGACGTCACGTGATCGCCATTCGCTCGACCGTGCTTCCCGGAACAATTGTACGGATAGCAAACATTTTGGGCGTCAGCTCAGGCAAGCGGGCGGGCGAAGACTTCGCCGTGGTTTCGAATCCCGAATTCCTCCGTGAAGGCACATCCATCGAGGATTTTTCCCATCCGCCATTCACCCTGGTGGGCACGGATGTGGAATGGGCGAAGGAGATGATGCAGCAGGTCTATTCCGGCATCGATGCGCCTTTCCTTGTGACCGCGCCTCACCTTGCGGAAATGGTGAAGTACGTGTGCAACTCCTTCCACGCTCTCAAGATCGCGTTCGCAAATGAGGTGGGCAATATCTGCGACAAATTGCAGATCGATTCTCATGCGTTGATGGACATTTTCTGCCGTGACACAAAGCTCAATATCTCCAGAGCCTATCTCAAGCCGGGATTCGCCTACGGCGGATCGTGTCTGCCCAAGGATCTCAAGGCCCTGTGTACGATCGCCCACGATCATTATTTGAGTTGCCCGCTTTTGGAGAGCATCGAGAAGAGCAATCAGCATCAAAAAGATCTCGTGTGCCGCGAGATTCAACGAATCAACAAACAAAATGTCGGGTTCCTCGGCCTCTCGTTCAAACCCGGCACGGATGATCTGCGCGAAAGCCCGATTGTGGATGTCATCGAGCGGTTGCTCGGCAAGGGCTTTAACGTGCGCATCTACGATCGCAACGTGCATGTCTCGCGTCTCACCGGCGCCAACAAGGAATACATCGTCCAAAAGATCCCGTTCATCGGACGCTTCATTACCGATGATCTTCCCGAGGTGCTCGAAGGCTCCGATTTGATCGTGGTCGTGAACAACGAACCGGGGCTGAAAGAGGCGCTCCAACGCTTGCCCGCGGATAAGATGGTTTACGATCTTGCCAGGGTGGGATTGCACGGAGCCAGGCCCGCGAGCCCAGAGGATGTTTTAACGCCAGCGAATCTGTCGGCCTGAGTTTCCTCGCTATTGCTCCCGAAGTTTTGACCTTTCGAGAAAAGCCTTGTGGACCCGGCGCGATTTCGCCGAAGTAATTTCAATGATTTCAAAGTCCGCACTGACATGAAGGAAAGATTTCTTCGCAGCGGAATCATCTTCACGGTGCTAAGCCTCGTGGTGGGCGGCGGGAATTTCGTTTTTCAGGGCATCATCGGACGGTTCAAGGAAGCTGGCGAATTCGGGCTGACCAATACGACGCAGGCGTTCACCGAACTGCTCGGCCTGTCATTGCTCGCGGCCAGTGTTGCTGTCGTCCACCACATCGCACATTTCCGCGGGACTGGAGACGAAGCCCGGCTTCAAGGATTGCTGGTGGGCTGCCGGCGCTTTCTGTTAAAGTTCACCATCGCGGCGTCGATTCTCGGCATCCTTCTGATCCAGCCTTTGAGCCATTACTTCGGATTCACCCGGGCGAGCCTCACGACCGTGGCGCTGCTTTCGTTGCTCATCGGATTATGGAGCACCTTCGCGACCGCTCTCTGCCAAGGGCTCGGATGGTTCAAGCGCCTGGCCCTGTTCGCTCTCGCTGGAGTGCTGGTGAAGCTGATCTTTGTTTGGGTCGTCACGCGCAAATATCCGACGGCCGAGATGGGCGTGCTCGCTGTCGCCGTCGGAACGCTCATGAACTTCGCCGTGTTTGTTTATTGGAAGGACCTGTTCAAAAAGGGAGAAGGCATTTCACCGTGGGACCGCGAATTCTTTCGCTACTTCGCTGTCGCCGCGGCTGGAGTCCTGGCGCAGTACTGCTTTACGAAAGGCGACTTGCTGGTGGCCAAGAAGTACTTCACCGAAAACCAGCTCGATGCCTACACCGGCGCCATCAAGATTGCCAGCGGCCTGCATCTCGCCGTCGGGCCATTGCTCGTGGTGCTTTTCACCGCGCGATCCAGCGCGCGTTCCGGGCGCAGCCTTTCCACTCCCCTGGGTCTGCTCGCGTTGTACGCCGGAGGCTTGGTTTGCGGCGCCACGGTTTTGTTCTTTGCGCGCGACCTGTGCGTGCGCCTCCTCCGCGGGGAAAATATGCCGGACACCAGCGCGATGATCGGGCCGCTCGCGATCACGATGATCTTCGTCGGCTTAATCCAGGCGCTGGGCATGTGGGCGATGGCCAGCAATTGGATCAAAACCAGTTTCTTCTATGGCATTCTCGGCGCCGCCTATTGGGTGATCTTGCTGCGAGTCGGAAAAACCCCCTCAGCGTTGTTGCAGACGATGCCCGTGATCGCGGCCGTGGGATTTATCGCGATGCTCGTCGTGTGGCTCGTCTCCTTGCGGCGCGACAAGGCGGCTGGCACCGCAAATTGAATTGGTCTTTTGTTTTGCTTCCGGCAGATTGCGCTGCAATTAACCGCTTACTTGCATGAACGAAGCTCCACTTGCGCCGATGAGTTGGCGCGACCGCATCGGTATCGTCGCCATCCTCACCGTCATCGTTGCGGTAATGTTTTATCAGAGCTTCAAACCGGAACTCGTCCACTTCTCCAGCGATGGACCGCTCGGCATTCTGGCCGCGAAAGATTTGTCGCTGCCCGCAGGTTTCACCGGCATGTGGTTGGACTCGAATTGGCTGGGCACGAGCCTGGGCATTGGTTCTCCCACCTTTACTTTGTTTATGATGGGGCTGTTCAGCCCGGTGATGGCGGCGAAATTTCTCGCCCCCACCTTCGTGCTCGTGGCAGGGCTGGCGGCCACGTTCTGTTTTCGCGTGTTCGGCTTTCGCCCGATGGTTTGCCTGCTGGCCGGCATTGCGGCGGAGATGAACAGTAATTTTTTCTCGAATGCCTGCTGGGGGGTTGGCTCCCGCGGCTCCGCGCTGGCGGCGACGTTCCTGGCTCTGGCTGGCATCTGGAGCAGCCGGCGCGGTTATCCCTGGCTGAAGCTGGTGCTGGCCGGATTCGCCACCGGCATGGCGGTGACGGAAGGCGCGGACAACGGAATGCTCTTCAGTCTCTACATTGCCGCCTTCGCTTTTTACCTCTCGTTGATCGGCGAAGGATCGTGGGGAAATAAAATCATTCGTGGCTTTGGAACAGTGGCGTTGGTCGCTGCCTGCGCGGGTATCCTTGCTTTCAATTCCATCAAGAGCCTGGTCGGCACGCAGATCGTCGGCAAAACCGACATGGAACAGACGGTGGAATCACGGGAGAGGCGCTGGGCGGGCGCGACCATGTGGAGCCTGCCGAAGAGGGAAATCCTCCGCGTTATCATCCCTGGCGTGTTCGGCTATCGCATGGACACACCCAAGGGCGGGGAATACTGGGGCGGCGTCGGCAGCGATCCGCAGATTCCAGAACTGCAAAAGCAACTCAGCAATCCAGACCCGCAGGCGCAGCAACAGGCGCTGAATTATTTGCGCCAGACCCAGTGGCGTTCCTCGGGCGCGGGCGAGTACGCGGGCATGCTCGTGGTATTGATTGCGGCCTGGGCGGTGGCGCGCTCTTTCAGCCGCAAAGCCCAAACTTTTTCCACGCTGGAGAAGAAATTGATTTGGTTCTGGGCCGCGATGTTCGTCGTGGGCGTGATCTTTGGCTGGGGCCGTTTCGCGCCCTTTTACCAGTTTTTTTACGCGCTTCCGTACATGTCCACGATTCGCAACCCGATGAAGTTCATGCACCCGGGGCACATGACGCTCATGATCCTTTTCGCCTACGGCCTCCAGGGATTGTCGCGCGAATACCTTGAGAACGCGCGCACGACGGCGCGTGCCACGACGGTCCGCGCGCAGGGTTGGTGGCAGAGCGCCACCTCATGGGAAAAACGGTGGACGTACGCGTCCATCGCTTTCGTGGCGCTCTCGGCGCTGGGCTGGATGATTTACTCGTCCACGAAATCCGATCTTGCGAAGTGGATGGGCGAGAACGCGATTGGGCGGATGGCGCAGCCGATCGAGATCGCGAAGTTCAGCATTCACGAAGTCGGCTACTTCGTCCTCGTGCTCGTTGTATCAGTCGCCGCGCTCCTGGCGGTGCAAACGGGAATGTTTCGCGGCCCGCGCGCGGTGTGGGCCGGCGTGCTGCTCGGTTTGATTCTCTTTGGCGACTTCGCGCGCGCGAATGCGCCCTGGGTTCAATACTACGATTACAAGAGCCGTTACGCCGCGAACCCCGTCCTCGATCTTCTCGCGGAGAAACGCTGGGACCACCGTGTTACGATCGCGCCGTTCCGCATCAACGAGCAGTTCAATTTCCTGCAAAGCTATTATCAGAGCGAGTGGCTGCAGCATCAGTTCCAGTATTACAACGTGCAGACGCTCGACGTGGCGAACGAGGGCGGACGCGCCTCCGGCGAGAAAGGCTTGTACCTGAGGTACCTGGGCACAAATATCGTGCGCTACTGGCAGCTTGCCAACACGCGTTACATCCTGGGCATGGCCGGCTTGGCCGACGCTTTGAATCAGCAACTCGATCCGGTGCAAAAACGTTTTCGCCAGACCATGGCCTTCACGTTCACGCAAAAGCCCGGGTCGAGTTTCTACGGCGTCGAAACCAACGCGACCGGCCCGTTCGCGTTGCTGGAATTCACCGGCGCGTTGCCGCGCGCCAAACTTTATTCGCAATGGCAGGTGAGCACGAACGACACGAATACGCTTTCCACCCTGGCTAATCCGGCGTTCCAGCCGGAGGACGTGGTGCTCCTCGAAGATCAGATACCCGGCGCGTCCGCCGCCGCCCCAGCCGCCGGCACGGTGGAATACTTGAGCTACGAGCCGAAACGATTCGAGCTGCGCACGACATCCACCACGCCGAGCGTGTTGCTCGTGAACGACCATTACGATCCTGATTGGAAAGTCACGGTGGATGGGAAGCCGGAGAAACTGCTGCGCGCCAATTTCGTCATGCGCGCCGTGCAGGTGCCGCCGGGCCAGCACACGGTGGCGTGGCATTATCGCCCCAACCTTAAATCGGCGTACATCAGTTGGGCCGCGTTCATTCTCATGCTGGTGATGGCGGGAGCAGTGACCGTCCTGACGCGCCGCACCACGCCCGGCAAGGCATGAGCCACCAGGAGTCGTACTACAAAAACAACGAAGCTTATGCCGAACATCTCGCCGGCTGGGACGCGGGATTCTACGCCAAATACGCGGACACGTTGCAGCCCGAACAGTCCGGCGCGCGTGTCCTTGATGTCGGCTGCGGCGTCGGGCAAGTCGTAACGCGGCTCAATGAAGCGGGGTTCGAAGCGCACGGCGTCGATGTCTCCCAGCCCAATATCCAGCGCGCGCAAAAAGTGTGCGTTCGCTGCCAGCTTTACGACGGACGCACGTTGCCTTTCGCCGACAATTACTTCGCCAGCGCCGGCGCGTTGAACGTGCTGGAGCACGTCGATAAACCCGAGGCGTTCATCCGCGATGTGGTCCGTGTCGTGGCGGTCGGCGGGAACATCGTTCTTTCCAGCCCTAACTTTTTCCGCGTCTTCGGGTTCCGCGATTATCATCCCAAGATGCGCGGCATCGGGAACAAGCTGCGAAACTGGCGGCGTCTTGCCGAAAAGCGCGCGCAGATGCGGACTCAGCCCGAGGCGGTGCGCTTCGACCGGATGCAGCCCATCATCAAGCAGCCCTTCGCGCCGGATGACGACGCCATTGTCGCGACGAATGCGGTCGAGATGAAGTTCTTCCTGGAACGCGCCGGGTGCGAAGTCCAGCGCGTGGAATGCACCGACCGTTACGTGGCGAAGCCAATCGACTTCGCGCTGAATCTTGGCCCCTGGTGTTACATGATGTTCAACTCGTTTCTCGTGGCCAGGAAGGTGCGCCAGCCCGGCGCGAGTTGACTTCGTTACCCGGTTCCGGGACGGTGCATTAAATTGCCGGGGTATGCGGACGGACGTGGAATCGCAGGAGGACGGGAAGCAGATGGTTGATCCCATCGTGGCAGCTGTTGTTCCAGGAACCGCTGACACGTCGCAGCTTTCCGATCTGGCCCTGTTCATGAGGCGCACGCGGGCCGTGCTTCCAGTGGCGGTGGTTGGTCTTTTTCTGCTCGCGTTCACCGCGTTCCTTTATTTCGGCAAGGCTTTCTTCATGCCCATCATTCTGGCGGCTTTGCTGACGTTTCTCCTGAAGCCTGTCGTGCATTGGCTGGCGAGCATCCGCGTGCCGGAAGTGGTCGGGAGCATTCTGGTCATTGCCATCTTCTTCACGATGCTCTCGCTGGCGGTGACGAAATTGGCGCAACCGGCGGCGGAGTGGCTGGGAAAAGCGCCCGAGACCGTGCAACGGGCGCGCGAACGTTTTCACCAGGTGATCCGGCGCGCCGAGAGATTGTCACGCGCCGCCGCGCAGGTCGAAGACATGGCGCACAGTCCCGCGACGGAAGGGACACCCAAGTTCGAAGTGAAACAACCGGTCTTGATGAACACGGTGATCACTTTCACGAAGAGCTTTGCGACCGGGCTGATCGAGACGGTGGTGCTGCTTTTTTTTATGCTCGCGGCGGGCGATCTATTCATGCAGAAGCTGGTGAAAGTCCTTCCGACGCTGCACGACAAAAAGAAGGCCGTGGAGATCGCCCATGAAGTGCAGCACAACCTCTCGACTTTTCTTTTCACCATCACGCTCATCAACGTCACGCTGGGCCTTGCCGTCGGCTTTGCCGCGTTTTTGCTGGG
>Ga0193753_10001733_pt1 | contig 18291 bp, 11 predicted proteins | sample H1c2metaG_FD_144925 | JGI IMG/M metagenome (GOLD analysis project Ga0193753, IMG submission 144925) | Soil microbial communities from a riparian zone of the East river system, Colorado, United States - H1c2 | ecosystem: Environmental > Terrestrial > Soil > Riparian zone | place: USA: East...
GGATGTGGGTGGCATTGGCCGGCACGGGTGCGGCCTTGGCTGCCGACCCGGTGCCGCTCGAGATCAAAGTTCTCTCATCTCGTCCCGAGTTCGTGAGCGGTGGTGATGCACTCATCGAAGTTCGCATCGGCGGTGATACCAAGCTCGAAGGACTGACCCTCACGACCGATGGCAACGATGTGACTGGCAGCATCGCGTTCGATACCTCGAGCAAGACTTTGCGCGGTGTGGTCAGGGGCCTGAAGCTCGGCCCGAATACACTGCTCGCCGTTGCCACGCAGCCGAATCGCGTCGAAGCACGAGTGACGCTGATCAATCATCCCATCACCGGGCCCATTCTCTCGGGCCCGCACCTCGAGCCCTACGAGTGCCGCACCGTCGAGTCCGGCCTCGGCGCTGCGCTCGATGCAAACTGCTCGGCAGCGCAGAAGATCGAGTACTTCTACAAGGCCGCAGATGGGACGTTCAAGCCCCTGAGCGACACCGAACGTGCCGCTGATGTGGTGACCACGACCACCAATGAAGGCAAGACGGTCCCATACCTGGTGCGCGTCGAGTCCGGCACCATCAATCGCACCATCTATCGCATCGCCATCCTCGATGAGCCGAAGGAGGGCTCCGCCAAACCGGCTCAGTGGCGGCCCGGTGCCAGTTGGAATCGCAAGCTTGCGGTCAGCTTCGGTGGCGGCGCCGGAACTCAATACAACCAGGGCACCAACCAGGCGAAGGATGCCTTGAGCGATCTCTATCTCGCGCGCGGCTTCGCCTTCATGATTGCCACCGAACTGGTGAACCAGTTGCACGGTAATGCCGTGTTGCAGGGTGAAGCGCTCATGATGCTCAAGGAGCATTTCATCGAAGACTATGGCGTGCCCAAATGGACCGTGGGCAACGGCGGCTCCGGTGGTGCGATCCAACAGCTGGTGATCACGCAGATCTATCCCGGGTTGCTCGATGGCCTGCAGCCTGCGGCATCGTTTCCCGACTCATCGCTGCACACTGCCGACTGCGGTCTGCTGCAGAGCTTCTGGCGCAAGGCTGATCCAGCGGTGTGGACCGATGCCAAGAAGCAGGCGGTCGAGGGCTTCACCACCGGCACCTGCGCTGCATGGGAGCGTTCCTTCGTGCCGGTGCTGACGGCAACCAACGCGCGCGGTTGCGCACTCAACGACGCCAGCAAGGTCTACGACCCGGTGAAGAATCCGACCGGTGCGCGCTGCACCATGCAGGAGATGCGTGCCAACATTTATGGCCGCGATCCGCAAACAGGGTACGCGAGAAAGCCGCAGGACAACGTGGGCTTGCAGTACGGGCTGGCTGGCCTCAACAGCGGGGCCATCAGTCTCGATGAGTTCCTCGATCTCAACCAGAGGATTGGCGGCAACGACATCGACGGCAATTTCGTCGCCGCACGCACGGTCGCCGACCCGCCCGCTCTGCAAGGGTTGTACGCCAGCGGCCTGATGAATTCCGGCGGCGGTGGTCTGGCCAACGTGCCCATTCTGCATTCGCGCGGCTACACCGATGCCATCGGCGACATTCACGATCGCCATCGAGACTTGACGATTCGTGCGCGTCTCGAGAAAGCCAATGGCCGCAGCGACAATCAAGTGATCTGGATCGGCCCTGCGCGCGTGCGTGGCGAGCCGCAGCCCTCGACCCGCTCGAATCTCGCTGCGCTGTCGCTGGACACCATGAACAAGTGGCTGGATGCCATTGCGACCGATCCTGCGCCGCTCAGCACCGACAAGGTCGCGAGGCTGAGGCCGGCTGACGCCGTCGATTCGTGCTGGACGGATGAGGGCGAACGATTCTCGGAGCGTGCCTCGTTCGACGCCGCAGGCAAATGCAACACGCTGTACCCCATGCACGCCGAACCGCGGCTGGTGGCGGGTGCGCCGCTCACCAACGACATCGGCAAGTGCACGCTCAGATCCATCAGGTACGGCGACTACAAAGTGAAGTTCTCGGCCGCCCAGAAAAAACGACTCGCTGCCATCTTTCCGGGCGGCGTCTGTGATTTCAGCAAACCGGGGGTGGGGCAGGTCGCGTTGCAGGGCACATATCAGAACCATGCCGCCCCCGCGGTACGCACCACCGCGCGCTAGCGCTGGGTGCTTTTTGCGAGAAACCATCCGATCCGGAAGATTTCTCGCCAAGACCGCCAAGCACGCCAAGGTCCAGAGTTCGGAATATCAAAATCTTCTCTGCTTGGCGTTCTTTGCGCCCTTTGCGAGAGACATTCTGAATCCGAAGATTCTCTCGCAAAGATCCCCAAGGTCGCGGCAGAGAGTGTGGAGCAGGGGGGAGCAAGAATTCGAGGGCTCCCGGACGCGAAGCTCAGAGTCGGAATGCTGGACTCCCGACTCCCTGCTTTCTTCCGGCTTACTTGTTCGCCTGCTCCTGCGCACGCGCACCCAGCATCATCGCCCGGATGGCGGTATTACCTTCGTGGCACGCGTATTCGAACATTTGATACTCAGAGTCGCGCGTCAGCGGGTACGCGACCTTCCACGGCGACGCGAAGGCCTTTGGATCCTCGATGGTGAGCTCATATTGGAGTGTCTTGGCATTGATCAGCTTGAAGCGCTCAGTGGTGTGCAGCTGTTCGCTGAAAGGTACGCCGCGCAGGCGGCCCGATGTTTGCGCTGTGGCAAGCCACCCTTTGCCATTGAAATTGCGCGTCTCGACCACGAGAGTGTCTGCCTCCCAGCGCCCGCGAGCAGCTCCGCCCCAGTTCTTGATGCGCGCATCCGGAGGCTCACTGGTGTCCAACGCAATGATGCGGGCGTCGTGGATCATCTCTGCCACGATGACCACATGCGTGGGTGTCTGAACGATCTGATACGCGTTGTTGTACGCCGCCGGCAGCATGATCAGCGGCTCACGCGTGATGCAGCGATCCCACTGGCTCATGGTCTCGGGTGCGTCGAAATGACTCAGGTTGTATTCGCGGCGGCGCTCGGCCTCGGCGAGCAGCGGTATCAGGCCATTGGCTGGCTCGCTGATGAGTGAGGTTCGCCCGTCCGGGAGGATTTTCAGGCTGCCATCGAGGAAGGCGTCATTGTCTCGGCCAACCTCACCGGGCCGGTGGCCGGAAGCCCAGAATCTCTCGGTGGCCTGGCGCTGTTGTTCGGCCAATTCCTCGGCCTTGAACCGCGGCTGCTCGGCGAACTGCTGTGGGCGCTCCAAGGGAGTGAGAATGGCGCCGGTCCAGATGCCCTGCAGGTCCGGGACGCGTTGCGTTGCCGGGCGCGTACCTTGGGGTGTCTGCTCGGCAGCGGAGGTGGGCAGTGCGGCCAGGATCAGCGTCAGCGCGCTCAGCAGGGAAGGTCGCAGTTCAGTCGATCGGGCCATGGCGAGCACCTTGGAAATGTGGCCGGGAGAGGATGACAAACTGGCTGACCGGGGTAAATGGCTGCGCGTGTGCACGGAAACGCAAGTGCAGCTGCTCCGGCTGAACTCCTGGTCGACTGGAAGTGCCATTGACGGCCTGTCCGCACGGGCATGAGCACAAGTGCCACGCCGTGCTCGCGGACTTTGGCGCCACACCCCAACACGCGACCTGCTTGCTCCATGGCACGTGTCAGCCTGCCGCAAATGCCTTGCGCCAGGCGATATGGAGATAGAGCGGATCCTGGGTCCGCGTGAACTCGCGCCACGCCGTGTACACCAGCTTGATGACGTGATCATCCAGCGAGGTCACGGCATGTTGTAGACAAGCCTGCCAATTGCGGTGCGGATCAGGGGGTGCGGACAGCAGCGATTCGCCGGTCTGCCCAGTGGTGAGATAGGCCAACAGCACTGCCTGCCACAGATAGCGAGCCGCTCGCGTGCCATCACCTGCATACGCAGCGATGGCCGCGAACGCATGGCATGCCGTGACCAGGTGCAGCAGCGTGAAATCTTCGCGGGCGGCATACGTCCCCAATGCGAAGGTGGCGATGTCGTGAGAGTCGATGCAGTCCGGCTGCAGGCAGACCCGCTGCACCGCGGGATGAACCGCGAGCTCGGCCATGCGATCGATGATGATGCCCGGGCGAAAGCGGTGACCCTGGATTGCCGCCGAAGTATCTGCAGCGATCTGCTGCAAACTCCTCGCACAGGTGGGCCCGACAACTCCCAGAGATTGGTACTCGACCACCCAGTACGCGAGTCCGCTGGTGATCTCGCCGGTATCGCAGGCATCCAGTCCATATGCCAGCCGGATGAGCGCATGGAATGCCGACGCAGCAACGCCAGGCATGAGTTGCGGCACCCATGTGCGCAGCACCGTCTCCACACCCTGCTGGGCAATGCCGTCCGCGAAATAGCGATGCACACCTTCGAAGTGCGCACTGGTGCCCAATGCCAGCATGGGATCGAGTGCTGCGAGTTGCGAGCCGCGCCGCGTGAGCCGCTTGGAATAGTGTGCCGCGAACAGCTGCAACTGCGCCGGCGGGGCGCCCATGCCATCCAGTGCGATCAATGCCATGGGCAAATGATTGGACAAGCGATCGCCATACAACGGATGCCAGCCGGAGCTTGCTGCCAGCAACGCGGAGCACTCCGCCGAGATCATGTCCTCACCTGCAGTCCATGCGAAAATCGCCGCCCGATGCATATCGGGCGGCGTTGCAGTCACAGCACCATCACTTGAAGCGCTTGCTCAATCCAACCTCGAGGCTGCGGCCGATGGGGTTGGTAATGAACGGATCATAGCTGAGCTCCAGGCGAGCAAACGGCGGATCCCGGTCGGTGATATTGAAGACGGCCGTGGTGAGCGTCAGCTCCCCCGGCATCATCATTCGATAAACCAGATCGTGCGTCAGGAACGAGCCCACTTCGAAATTCCTGCCGGTGATCGGGTCCGCAGTGGCGCTGCGCAGGTCGGTCATTCCATCGATGTACCGACTGGTCAGGCGCACGTTGTGAACCGGTGTCGCCCAATCCAGATAGACCGAGCCGCGCAATTCCGGCAGCGAGGCGAAGCCACCGCGGGTGCCGGCGAAGTCCCGGCCGCCGGCGTCTTCGACCTCGATGCCTTCGATGAACAACGCATCGCGGCGATACTCGAGCAGGTAGGTGGCATCCAGGCCGGTGGTCAGCACGCCTTTGAATACTTTGTTGAACCTGTAGCGCAGGCTGGCGTCGATGCCCGAGGTCGTTTCATCCGGGCCGTTGATGGTGTTGGCGCGGGTGCGCAGCACGTTCTGCGGCGCGCAGCTGCCACCAGCGAAAGTGAAGCGCGATTGCAGGCTGGCGAACGCAGCCTCACCACAATGATTCTCCGGCAGGGTCGCGGTGCCAAAGAACTCACGCACGATGTCGGTACCCACTTCCGCCGTGATTGGATCCTTGAGATGAATATTGAAATAGTCCAGGGAAGCATTGAACGACCCCGCCATGAACAACAGCCCGGCATTCAAAGTATCGGCATCTTCGGGTTGCAGCTGTGGATTGCCGAAGTTGTCGATCGGGCGAAAGCCGCTCAGGTTCTGGACCGTGGCAGCGCCGCCAGGCGTTGTTGCCGGCAACACGACGGCCAGCGATGCGAACTGCAAGGTGGTGATTGCGCCTGGCAACAGCTGGGTTTGCAGTGGCCCGCGAAACGTCGAACCAACCGAAGCCCGCAGGGCCAGCCAATCCACTGCCTGCCAGCGCACCGCCAGCTTTGGATTGGACGTGGAGCCGACCTCGCCGCCATAGTCTTCGTAGCGGTACGCGATCTGTGCCTGCAGGCTGTTCGACAGCGGCAAGCTCAGCTCGGCGAACACCCCGTAGACGTCGTCGTGCAAGTCGACTTCGGGCAACGTGCCCAGAAAGGACAGCGGGCCGGTGGCGGTTGCGCAGCCGGTGTTGCCGGTCAACGGCGTGTCCGGACACGGGTTCAACCCGCTGTTGGCATCATCACTGAGCTCGAGCTCGAAGCCATCCTCGCGATACTGCGCGCCGGCTGCCCATCCCACCTTGCCTCCCTTGAGGCTCATGCCGAGCTCGCCATTGAACACCACGTCGGCGACTAGCAGGGAGGCAGTGTCGTTCAGGCCGAAATTGCCGAACAGTGCGCGTACCACCTCCGGGTCATTGACGGTATTTGCATTGAAGGTACCGCCGCTGCCGGCTGCCGGATTGACCGCGCCAGTGACCGGATTGGAGGCGATTCCGGTCGAGAACGGGTTGAAGAACGAGCAGCCGTTGGCTGCCGAGCCCGCTACGGTCCCGGTGCAGTTCGGACCACCAAAGCCGCGCAGCGCGCGATCCAACTGCGTCACCAGAATGTCGGGTGTATCGGATTCCCTGGAGTTCTCCGAGTAGGTGAGCGCGACATCCCAGCCCACGCCCTTGAAATCGCCGTCCAGTCCGGCACTGACCCGAAAGCCGTCGAAGAACCTCTGGTCCTTCTTGCCTTCACCGGTCAAGGGATTGCCACCGAGCCCGAGGGGGCGCCATTGCAGTCCACTGGCAAGAAGGCCGCCGGCGGCCGCGATGGTTGCTTGCTGATCAGGTCTCAGCGAGGGCAGCAGTGCCACCAGGCCGGGATTGTTCAAGGGGATGAAGAAATTCGGTGCGTTGGTTGGATTGGGCGCGCTCACGCCGGTGCCTTGCGTTGGCGCATAGCTCGGCGAGGAGTTCTCTTCGGGTACGTCGTGCGCCGCGTAGAAGGCCTCCAGGTGCAGGTTGGTCGAGCCGCTCAGCTGCGCATTGAACTGGCCATACACGTTGTAGTGTTCTTCACGCTCCACCAGGTTGTCGAATTGCGTGAATTGGAATTGGCAGCCCAGCGTGGCCATGCTGCCGGTCTCGATGCCGCCGAGCGTTGCACAGCCGGGATCGCGCAAGGGTTCGATGGCGGCAGTACGAGTTGCATTCAGCAGCTGATACACGCCGGGATTGCCGAACGAGGAATAGCCGCCTTGGGGATTTGCCGCGATGGAGCGCAATGCAAAGTCCCGGTCGCGCGCGTTGAGCTCGGAGCGATGGCGGTAACTTGCGGTCACCAGCGCGTCGTAGGTCTCACCCGTGCCGCCCCAGACCACATTGGTGGAATAGTCACCATCGCTATCTTCGATATAGGTGTACGAGCCATCGATCGACAGCCCATCGACACCTTCACGAGTGACGAAGTTGACCACACCACCGATGGCATCCGACCCGTAAGTCGCGGCGGCGCCGTCCTTCAGGACTTCAATGCGGCCGATCGCGGCCATGGGAATCAGATTGGTATCCACGCCGTTACCGACGGAAGCGGATGGCGCCATGCGCCTGCCGTTGACCAGCACCAGCGTGCGTTGCGCTCCCAAGCCGCGCAGGTTGATGTTCGAAACCCCGGTATTTTGCGCAGCACCGAATTGATTCGACTCGCCCAGGATGCCTTGCACGGCAGGAATCGACCTGACCAGATCGACGATGCTCGGCGAGCCTTGCTTTTCCAGTTCGTCGGCAGTCAGTACTTGCACGGGTAATGCTGCGTCCTGCGGCGTGCCCTCGATGTAAGAACCTGTGATGACCACGACCTCGATTTCCTCGACGGATTGAGCCTTTGCCGTCGCAATCCCGGAGGCTGGGGCTGTTGCGGCGGCCAATAGCAGGGCACGTTTGATCCAGGATCTGAGACTGGAACTCATAGACACTCCCCCGTACCGGCGAGCGCCGGTGCTGTAATTATTCCGGTACGCGCTGATGGCCCATGCTGTGCAGCCAATCGCGCGAACTCAGATTGAAGTTGAAATAGAGACACCAACGCTGTGATGCCGTGCTTGGTTTCATGTGCTGAATTCAAGACCTGGACGTCGGCTCCTGCTCATGCCATGCGACCAGCACTGCACCCGCCATTTGAGCTGATTTGACCGCAAAGATTCCTCAATAATCGTCGGCTTCGTGTTTCAGGTCGACAGTATCGAGCCCAAAGTAAGGAATGACAAGGATATGCAGCAGCACCTGTCTTGTGGGTGACAGGTGTTGGACGTTGCTCTGGATAGACACCCAGTTCCTGAACAGCACTGACCAACAACTTCCAGTGATCCCAGCCTCGCGCTGATTCAGGCGCACCAATCCGTTGGACGGAACTCAATGGACTCCGCGGCCCAACCGGCAGTGGGTTGCTGTTGCCGAGACAACGCTGCTGTGCCATCGGACGCCTGTGGCCGTGGGCCAGTTGGCCACAGGGCGCCGGTAAAATTGGCAGCTGATGCCGGCCGCGCTTAGCAGATCGTCCAGCGCTGGTGACTGGCTCGCCCGCATGCCCCGGCACACCGGGAGGGCAAATCACACTGGCTTGTCCGACTGCTACGCTCACGCGCGCCATTCGACCCGATGATTGCCGGTGGAATTGTCGAGACTCCGCCCTCGGCTCCGACTTGCCGATGAATCGCGACGGTCCGCGCCTGCTATTTACGTTGGGGGTTCTGCGCTTGCGGCTGACCGCGCTCGCGAGTCAGCGCGTAGTTCAGTCCGCCGACGCGATACCATCGGTAGCCGAATTCCTCCAGCGCGATGCGATGAGCTCCATGGTCCGGCGCACGGCTTTCATTTTCATTCAAGAGATTGGCCAGCAGCTGGCCGTCCTCACCCTTGATTCGCAGCGTGACTTCCACCGGGTGCCGCGAAAAATTGTGCAGCACCACCACGCGGTTGCCGCGCCATTCATACATCAGTCCCAGCACGCTTTTGTGCCCGGTCGCAAGAATGCTGCACTCACCCCAACCGATCTCGGGCGTTTCCTTGCGTTGACGAATCATCCGCACCATCCAGTTGAGGAATGAGTGCGGATCACGGCGCTGTTTTTCCACGTTGACTTGCTCACAGCCATACACGCCATCGGCAATGATCGGATTGCGCAGGCGCCGGGCCGTCGAGAATCCCGCATTGCGCTCGTTGCTCCACTGCATGGGCGTGCGCACCGCTTCACGCTCGGGCAATGACAGGTCCTCGCCCATGCCGATCTCATCGCCATAGCGAATCACCGGGGTGCCTGGTAGAGCAAACATCATGCTGTAGGCGAGCTCGAGATTGCGGCGATCGCCCAGCATCGGTGCCAGGCGGCGACGGATGCCACGCCCGTAGAGCTGCATGCTCGGCTCGGGTGCAAAGCGGCTGAACACGCGTTGTCGCTGCATTTGCGTCAAGCGTCCCAGATCCAGCTCGTCGTGATTGCGCAAGAACTGGGCCCATTGAGCGGTGTTGGGAATTTCGAAGGTTTGCCGCAATGCTGCGGCCAGTGGCTCTACGTCCTCGGCTGCGAGCGCGTAGAACAGATGCTGGTTGACGAAGAAATTGAACATCATCTGGATGCCCTGAGCGTTGTCCCCGAAGTAGCGCAACGTATCGCGCGGCAATATGTTGGCTTCACCCAGCAGAATCGCATCGCGCGAGCGCCATTGCAGGAAGCGCCGCATTTCCTCCAGCCATTCGAAGCGCAGGGTTGGTTTGCCGCGGCGCTGCACCGTTGCGTCCTGAATGATGAAGGGCACGGCGTCGACCCGGAACCCCGCGACTCCGAGCTGCAGCCAGTAGCCCATGATGCGCATGATCTCGCTGCGCACCTCGGGATTGGCCATGTTCAAGTCGGGCTGAAATTCGTAGAACGCGTGGTAGTAATACTCTCGAGCGCGCTGGTCCAGGGTCCATACGGACTTTTGAACGCCGGGGAAGACCATGCCTTTGTTCCAGCCCTGCGGTCGGCGCTTCGACCAGATGTACCAACTACGAAAGGTGGAAGTCGGATCGGTGCGTGCCGACTGAAACCACGGATGTCGATCGGAGGTGTGGTTCACCACCAGATCGATGATGACCCCGATGCCACGCTTGTTGGCGTGATTCATGAACTCTACGAATTCGCCGCTCGAGCCGTGGCGCGGGTCGACGCCGTAGAAGTCGGAGATGTCATACCCGTTGTCGCGGTTCGGTGAGGGCTGGAACGGTGCCAGCCAGATAACATCCACGCCCAGCGAATCCAAGTAGTCCAGTCGCTGCATCAAGCCGTGGAAGTCACCACAGCCATCACCGTTGCCGTCCATGAACGTTTCCAGGTCCAGACTGTAGACAACTGCGTTCTTGTACCAAAGATCTGTGATCACGAATGCAGCCTCGAGCAGGCAAGGGTCCGGGTCGCGTGTAGTCCGCTTGCAACGCTCAGGTACGCCTTCTGGTTGCCGGCTGTGCGAGGCGCCGCCCCACATGGTGCTGTGGTTTGAGGCGCGAGTCTGCAAGTCGGAACAAAGCGGCGACGGCTTCGTTGCGAATACACATGTTTTACAGGAGATTTTGTCATGGCCGATGAGCAAGCAATGCGGTCAAAATTCTGGAAGGCGATCAAGGATGACATGACCTTGATGTTGGGTCTGGCGGGCGTCGATGAAGGTCACAGCAAGCCCATGACTGCGCAGCTGGATGATGACCGGCAGGGCACGATCTGGTTCTTCACCACCAAGGACACCGAACTGGTGAAGGCCATGGGCGATGGCCATCGAGCCGTCGCGCATTTTGCTGCCAAGGGACATGAGCTGTTCGCCTCGTTGCACGGCGAGCTCACCCTCGACAACGATCGTGCCACCATCGATCGATTGTGGAACCGACACGTTGCCGCCTGGTATGAAGGCGGCAAGGACGATCCGAAGTTGCAGCTGCTGCGCTTCGACCCTGAGTACGCGCAGGTGTGGCTCAACGAAAGCAGCATCTTTGCCGGTATGAAATTGCTGCTGGGCATCGATCCCAAGCGTGAGTATCGTGATCAGGTGGCCGGGATACGCCTCAATCACTGAGCTGGCACTGAGCTGGCACTGAGCGGGCGATCGCTCGATCGCCCGCCGGCCGCTACGCCACTGCATCAAGGTGGTACGGATGCAGGCGCAGTGTTCCCAACAGCAATTGCGGGAAGAGTGCGGCGCCGAACGATCGATACAGATGCTTACGCCACGCTCGTGATTCGTTGCTGACTCAACCTGGTTGCCTTCGGCAAGGCAAACCCGAACGTGGCGCCTCGATCGACTTCAGATGTGGCCCAGACTTCCCCGCCATGGCGCTTGACGATGCGCTGTACGATGGCCAGGCCGACGCCAGTGCCCGGATATTCGTGCGCTGCGTGCAAGCGATGGAACACACCGAACAAACTGCCGCTGTAACGGCTGTCGAACCCGACGCCGTTGTCGGTGACCTCGTAAACTATCCGCTCTGCCTCTTCGCGGCCCGACACCAGCACTCGCGGCTGCGTGACTTTGCTGCTGTATTTGACGGCATTGTCCAGCAGATTGATCCAGACCTGAAACATCAGGCGGCGATCGCCGAGCGCTGCCGGCAAGGCTTCGATGATTATCTCCGGTGTAGTCAGCGTGGCGTGTGCCGAGCGCACTTCGGTCGAGGCACTGCGCACTAATTCCTCCATCTGCAACTCGTGCATCTCGACCGGCTGTCGGCCGAAGCGCGAGAACGCCAGCAGATCGTCAATCAGCATCGACATGCGAGCCACGTTGGCACGAATACGATTCAAGTAGTGGTCCAGCTTGCCCGGCTCGGCAGCAGCATCGAGCTGCTGGATCAGACTCGAGAAGCCGTCGATGGCGCGCAATGGCGAACGCAAGTCGTGCGACACTGAATAGGAAAAACCTTCCAGATCGCCGTTGGCTGTGCGCAATTCGATGGCCTGCAGCTCCAGATCGCTGTTGAGCACGCGGATGTGCTCGGCCGACAGCCGCTGCTGTTGCAGTTGAACCTGCAACTCATGATTGACGTCGGTGACACGATCGCGCTCGCGTCGCAGTGCGTCGGCAAGAGCTTCATTCTCGATGGCAAGCCGGATCTGGCTCTCGACCGAATCGGTCTGGCGATTGGCGATGGCAATCATGACCGGCAAATAGAGCAGGAAGGCGACGCCAACGGCCAGGCGGTCACCACCCTGCAGCAGTTGCTGTACCCCATAGGGCAGTGTGAATGGGATCAGCAGGGCGGCGTACGCATGTCGCACCGGGGCCAGCGATGCAAGGCCGGTGGCTGTGGCGCCGATGAACACCACGGACATGATGGTTTCTTTCTTCGGATCCGCCGGCATCAGGAATCCAGCCGGGATCGACCAGATCGCGCCGAACAATATGATCAGGGCCAGCATTGCCGACTGCCAGCGCAGTACCTCGGCAGGTTCGCGCGGGCGCTCCAGAAATGCATGGGCAACGCGCCAGCGGATCAACATGATGACCAGCGATGCCCCATACCAGGTGCCGCTGATCAGCGGGCCGGCGCCCTCGATCGCCAGATACGCGAGTATCGCGCCGATGAAAATGCTGCCGACCAACGGCAATGTCGTCAGCCTGCACATCAGGGCAACCTGTTCGAACAGGATGCGATGCCGCAGAATTGCCGGGCTCAGCGTGGCGCGGATGTCATTCATTGCGCGCAGATCTTAACCGCAACAGGTATCCTTGCGCGCTCCAAGCTGTGGTCGGCCCGAGGCTGGCATGTCTACTGTCATTGCGGCCAGTTTCTACAAGTTCGTCGAGTTGCCGGACTACGTGGCGTTGCGAGCGCCACTGCTGGCTCACTGCGAATCCTGTGATGTGAAGGGTACTATCCTGCTCGCTGCTGAGGGCATCAACGGTACCATTGCCGGTGCGCCTCAGAACGTCCTCGCGGTGCTGGACTTCTTGCGCTCCGATGCGCGCCTGCGCGACCTGGAGCACAAGGAGTCCTTTGCTCCCGCGGTGCCGTTCTACCGCATGAAAGTCCGCCTCAAGCGTGAAATCGTTGCCATGGGCGTACCGGGCCTCAGCCCGGCCTTGATGGCCGGTACCTATGTGAAGTCGGAAGCCTGGAATGCGTTGCTGGATGAGCCCGACGTCGTGGTCATCGATGTGCGCAACGACTACGAAGTCTCGTTGGGTACCTTTCCCGGAGCCCTGAATCCGTGCACCCGCAGCTTCAGTGAGCTGCCCGAATGGTTGCGGCAGCAGCCGGTGCTGCGCGACAAGCCCAGGGTTGCGATGTTCTGCACCGGCGGCATACGCTGCGAAAAATCCACGGCACTGCTGCGTTCCCAGGGGTTTGCAGAGGTGTATCACCTGCAGGGAGGCATTCTCAAATACCTCGAGACCATTGCGGAGGATCGGAGCCGCTGGCAGGGGGAATGCTTCGTGTTCGATGAACGCGTGGCGGTAGGTCCCGGGCTGAAGCCTGGACACTACGAGCTGTGCCGCTCGTGCCGGCAGCCCATCGGTGAGCAGGAAAAAGCTTCACCGTTCTACGTCGCCGGTGTCAGCTGCTCCAAATGCCATACTGCCCGCGATGAGATCAAGAAGCAGGGCTTGAGGGAGCGACAGCGCCAGGTGGAGTTGGCCAGGCGCCACAATCGACCTCACATCGGCGTACGCCAGGCGGCCAAGAAGTCTGCCAAGTAAGGCAGGGCAGTCCGGCGGCGGGGGTGACGGGTTTTTCTCGCTGAGCGGTGCTCAGCATCGAGCACGCTGAACCCCGACGTACGTCGGATGCTTGCTGCTGATTCCGCAGCAGTCTGACTGTCAGCAGCGTCGAGTCAGGTGGCGCGTTGGATGGCTTCCAGGATTATCCGTTTCGCCTCCGCTGCGTCACCCCAGCCGCTCACCTTGACCCACTTGGTCGTCTCCAGATCCTTGTAGTGTTGAAAAAAATGCTCGATCTGCCGCAATGTGATGTCGGGCAGATCGGTGTACTCGTGTACGTTCTCGTAGCGGCGCGTCAATCTGGGGACCGGCACCGCCAGTATCTTCTCGTCTCCGCCGCTCTCGTCCTGCATCTTCAAAACACCGATCGGCTTCACCGCGACCACTGCACCCGGAACGATGCCGCGCTGATTGGCGATCAGGACGTCGCATGGGTCGCCATCATCCGACAGCGTATGCGGAATGAAGCCGTAGTTGCCGGGATAACGCATGGATGTGTACAGGAAGCGATCGACGAACAGCGTGCCGGAAGCCTTGTCCATTTCGTACTTGATGGGTTCCCCGCCGACGGGAACTTCCACCACCACGTTCACTTCCTCGGGTGGATTGCGACCGATCGAAATCGCGTCAAGACGCATGCAGTCCTCGCTTGGTGCCGTGGGCAAAGCGTCGCAGTATACGGAGAATGCAGGCGGGGACAGCAACGGCCGCCAGCGTGCAATATTTCCAACGCGGCAGTCATTGCAACGCGGCAGCCACAGGACCGAGTTGCAGGTCGCCCACCGCTCCGGGTGGCACGAGAGATGTCAGCAAATTCGGTACGCCGCCGTTCACTGGCATGGTGAAAGACCTGCATCCGTGCCGCCTGGTGGCCGAACCATGACCTCATTCTTGGCAAGCACGCTCGTGTGCGTTTGAGAGCGCAACCAAGGCACGAAATGGTGCGTTTGAGCAGGACCTCTCAACTCGAACTAATTGACTACGCTCAAGTGAGCGCAACCTCGATCCTCACACTGTCGATGCGCCGTATGGCCGACCTCGTGGCGTTCTCTTCGCCTTACGAGTTCGAAGACGTTGTGCAGTCGGTAACCGGTGCCGATCGAATTGAGGCCACCGGCTTGAAGGCCCTGGAATTCTCGCGCCGCAGCTACAAGTACATGCGGCTGCTGACCGGCTCGCGGTCACTGGCGCGCAGGCTTGCCCCGAGTCCTGAAACGCTGCCCCTGAAGCGCGAGTACGACCTGTTCCTGCCGGTCTTCAACCACCCGCACGAGTTGTACGCGCTCTCCATCCTCCCCGACTGGCGCCAGCACTGCCGGCTCGGTGCGTGCTTCATCGTTGAATTGTGGCCGCACCTGCTGCCGGGCTACCTGCTGGAATTGCTGGCCGGTTTCGATCACATCTTTCTGGGCAGTCACAACACAGTGGCGGAGGTGGCTCGCATCAGCGGCCGGCCCTGCTCTTACCTGCCGTTGGGTGCCGATGTGCTGACGCTGGCTCCGTATCCCAATCTGCCCGAACGGGTGATCGACGTCTGCAACATCGGACGGCGCTCGCAGGTGACCCACGCAGCGCTGGTGGCGCTGGCCAAGGACCGGAGCATCTTCTACTACTACGATACGGTGGCAGCGAGCGGCGCGGGATTGAAGCAGCGCACGTTCCACGTCGACAACCCAAGTGAGCACCGGTTGCTGTTGGCGTCGATTCTGCAGCGCAGCCGCTATTTCATCGCCAATCGTGCACGCATCAACGAGCCCGATTTTGTGGCACGCGGCGACGAGATTTCCGGCCGCTTCTATGAAGGTGCAGCTACCGGCACCGTCATGCTGGGCGAACCGCCGCGGAGCGAGGAATTTCAACGTCAATTCGATTGGCCCGATGCACTGATCCGCATGCCATTCGACGCACCGCAGATCGGGGCCTTTCTCCAACAACTCGACCGTGATCCACAGCATCTGGAGCGCATACGACGCGACAACGTCTTTCATGCCGCCCGCCGGCATGACTGGGCCTATCGCATCCGAACCGTCTTCGACACTCTTGGCCTGCCGGCAACCGATGCCATGCGTGCTCGCGAGAGCAAGTTGCAGGCGCTGGCTGATGGAGTCCGCACCGTGTCGTGCGACCACGACCGCCCGATCTGCAACCCACAATGCGACGAATGTTAGTGGTCAGGCTTGCAGCAGCGCGCGTGCCTTGGAGGCCAGTGTTTCCAGATCGTTAGGTGCGCAGCGCGGTACGATTCGGAACGCTGCGACGATGAAGCAGTACAGCGCAAAGCCGATCAGCCCGAGCCCGAGCAGTGCCAGCAGGCTCTGCCCAGCGTCGGCAGCGCGCACGGTCGACAACGCTTCTCTCATGCCGCCAGCTCGCGATGGATCTGCAGTCCAAGCGGCCCACATGAAGAAAGCACCGACCATGCAGACCACCACACCATGCGCCATCAGCCCTGCTTTGAGCACTGGGTCAAGGCGCGCCGCCAGGGATGTGTAGCGCAGCGCCGCTCGGTATTTGCCGCTGCGCGCTTTGATGAAATGCTGCACGCCAACGGCAATTACGATGATTCCCACCAGGGCTACCAGCCAGCGTCCGAACGGCTGCTGCATCAACAGCGCCGTCCAATGATCGGTACTGTTACTGCCACTGTCGGACACCATCCCCAATGCCAGCGGAGCTATCGAGATTGCCAGGGACAAGTGCACCGCACCGGAGATGAACTGAGCGGCGCGACCGATCCAACCTTTAGCCTCATCCCCTTTATTGCCCAGGTCCATGGCGGCCTCGATGCAGCGCCACAGAGCGTAGGCGATGAGGCCGAGAGTGATCAGGCTCATCATGACCTTGCCGAAGGGTTTGTCCAGCAAGGCTGCCAACGCGCTCTTGGAGTCGGGAGTGTGGCCGCCACCGACCGCAGCCAGAAACGCCATGTTGCCGACCAGCAGATAAACGAAGCCGCGCGCCACGTAACCCACTCGCATCAGCGGATCGACCCAGAATGGCGGCTTGAGCATGCATGTCTCCTCGCCCTCCAAACTTGTGGTGCGAAGCACTGGTTCCTCCGACGACCTCGAAGCATGAAACTGATCTTCCTCGAGCGCCGCCCGGGCACATCGTGACAGGCACAGCGTCACCCCGGCGCAGGCCGGGGCCGAGGGCGAGTTTCATACTTAGCCCCCAGGCGATGGACCGACGATCACCAGCCGATCACCGGCCTCGATGCGCACGTCCGGCTTGCCGACGCCGAGTGCCTGGCCATTGCGCATGACGCGCACGATGAACGCGGGTATCTCCTGCGCTGAGCGCCCCACTTCCTGCGGCAGGGCCTCGCGCTCGATCAGCATGATCTGGCCGTCGGCGCTGATCAGGTCCATCACGTAGGATGCCAAGATGGAGGAGTCCGCGGAATCGGCCATCAGAATGCCGCCGACCCGCGACGGCATCACGGTGGCATCGGCTCCGCTCTGCTTGAGCAGCTTTTCATTCTCTGCTTCTTCGACGCGGGCGACGATGCGCACGGTCTTGCACAAGTGGCGGGCTGTGAGCACGATCAGTACGTTTGCATCGTCGCGATGAGTGCATACGAACAAGGCGCGTGCCGTGTGCAACATCGCTTCGCTCAGCGTGTCTTCGCGGGTGGCGTCGCCGAAAATGCCGATGTAACCGAGCTCGGCCGCCTCTTCCAGCTTGGCTTGCGATCGGTCCACGATCAGGATCCTCCGCTTGTCCTGGCCGCGGGCCACCAGTTCGGCTGCAGCACAGCTGCCGGAATGACCGTAGCCGCACACGATCACATGCTGTTGCAGCCGCGCCTGCAGTCGTCGCATTCGCAAATCCTCGATCCATTGCTGGACCACCAGTTGATAGGCCGTGCCGAAGAAAATGAGCCAGATGAACAGCCGGATGGGCGTCACTACCAGCGAGTCGAGGAGTCGAGCGCGAGGCGTGACCGGGACGATGTCGCCGTAGCCTATGGTGGTGACGCTGACCATGGTGAAGTACACGACATCGACGAACGACATGTGTTCGTCATGGTTGTCGCGCAGCCCGGTGCGGTCCCACCAGAACATCGCGATTACCAGCAGGAACATCGTCACCACTGCGACAGCCCGCATCAGCAGCGTGCGCCGCACGCTGCTTTCGCCGCCGACGAACAGCCGCCGGCCATGCATGCGCCGGTCGAGGGTTCGTGCAGCCCCGACCATGACGGACGAACGGGTGTGAGGTGTCACGGGCATGTGGAATCGGTGGCGCCTGGGGAACTCTGCATCCGGCTCGATCGTTGGTTTGTGTTTGAACCGCGGTCTGGCCGCAGTTCGGCGACGCATTCTACAGCGGATTGACGAACAGCTTGCATACCTGCGCCACGGCACCATTACAGTCTCCGGTCACAGTCGATGCAGACAGTCTGCGTCTGCTCATCGACAGCACCACGGACTACGCCATTTTTCTGCTCGATCTTGCGGGCCACGTCCTCACATGGAATGCGGGTGCCGAACGAATGAAGGGCTATCGGGCCGATGAGATCATCGGCCAGCACTTCTCAGTGTTCTATCCGGCGGAAGCCCAGGCGCGCAACTGGCCAGCCCAGGAGCTGGAATTGGCTGCGCGCGATGGCCGCATCGAGGATGAAGGCTGGCGCGTGCGCAAGGACGGCTCCTGGTTCTGGGCCAACGTGGTCATCACTGCACTGCGCGACCCGAGCGGGACACTGATCGGTTTCGGCAAAGTATCCCGCGACCTGACTGAGCGCCGGCGCGCCGAGCAGCAACTGCGAGACAGTGAAGAACGTTTCCGGCTCATCATCGACAGCACCCTCGACTACGCCATTTTCATGCTCGATCCAACGGGCACGGTGGCCAGCTGGAATGCGGGTGCCGAGCGCATCAAGGGGTATACGGCAGATGAG
>Ga0193753_10001734_pt1 | contig 18287 bp, 13 predicted proteins | sample H1c2metaG_FD_144925 | JGI IMG/M metagenome (GOLD analysis project Ga0193753, IMG submission 144925) | Soil microbial communities from a riparian zone of the East river system, Colorado, United States - H1c2 | ecosystem: Environmental > Terrestrial > Soil > Riparian zone | place: USA: East...
TCGTGGGCCGACGCGCGACGTCCATCACGCTGGAAGGGCCGCGCGCCTCCTGGGCGGCGCTCATGCGACGGCGTCTGTCATGCGAACATCGTCAGGCTGCTTGGGCGAGACGCTGTGTCATCACGGGCGTGGCGATCGCTGCGCTGTGGGCCACGATCGTCGGGCGCTTGTGGCCGGGCTCCGAACTTGCTGGTTTCCGGGGTCCAGCACTCGTTGCCTGCCTCATCGTCGCCCCGCTTTACGGCACGGCAGTCATCGGGTCCTTGCTGTCGAGCATGCTCGGGTGCAAGGAAGACGTCGACCGCGACTCGCTGTGGCGAGTCGCCAGCGTCGCGCTGCTGGCTAGCGGCCTGCTCACCTGCGGCATCGCGGCACTCACGGCCTCGATCATCTTCGCCATGGGATGGTCTTTCCACGTCGGAGGCACCGCTTTCGTGATCGCAGCCTGCATGGCCGGCGTGCCGGCAGGGCGGATGTTTGCTCGGCTCACGCGGAGTGGAGCGACCTACTTGCCAGGCGATATCGACGACGAGTTCACTCCCGAACCGCTCGATGATCCGCCGCCCATCGCCTCTGCGGCCCCGAGCCGGACCATAACCCTGCCCGATGTGGACAGCCGGGGCGTCATGCGTGCCCAGTTCCGGTTGCGGACGGGTGTGATGCGCTGCGTGTTCGTCCTGGCCCTGGGACTCGCCGCTGGCTTCGTCGGCACAATACTCAGCGCCGGACTGCAGAGAGCGCACCCAGGCGACACCTGGACGCAAGCCTTCCTGCTGGCTGCGCCGATTGCGCTCTGCGTCAGCTTCGCCGGCAGCGCCTTTTGGGCATCGATTCGCCTCGCGCCGCCCGCGCGCGCACGGGAACTGTCGCTCGCGTCGTTGGTGAACACCAACGTGAGGTGGTTACTGACCCGCACCTTGAAGCATGCAGCCTGGATGCTTCCCGTGACCTGCGTGGGCTACTTCTTCGGGAGAAGTCTGTTCCTCGAGAAACCAGCCTTTCGATTGCTGCCCGCGCTGACGTTGGGAGCCATCGACGTCACTCCGTACCTCGCTTGGCAGACCTGGAAGATCTGGCGTGCGCAACGAAAGTCGACGCAGTCACGATCGTCAAGGGAACGATGAGAGCGACATCAGATCGTTGCGGCAATGAGTCCCTCATGTCTCGTGATGGCTCGCGCTGCGGGGCCTGCGCGGTCCGGCCCCGCAGCGCCGGGCCACCCGAGCGGACTCACTCCGTGACGGTGAAGCTCTCCACGTTCGTGAGGGCCGCGCCCCTGGGCGCGGCGATCGACTGCGTCAGGCTCTGGAAGGTGAAGGTCGCGCCGACCAGCGCCGGAACGCCCGGGATCGTGGCCGCCACGACGTTCGGAGCCGGCGAAAGGGCGATGGTCGTGAGCAGGGGCAGGATTCCGGACGGCCCGAGCAGCAGGTTGCCGAAGGCCGTGTGCTTCCCGAAGGACGGGCCGCCCGGCGCGACGAACAGCATGGTCTGCATGCACGGCGAGCCGAAGAACTGGAACGCCACGTCGGCGCCGAGCGCGCCGGTCGTCTCGACCCGCAGCGGCCTGAACTCGAAGCAGCCCAGGTCCATCTGCGCGACCGCGTCGAGGTTGCCGTCGGCCGGCGCCAGGAATTTGTCGAGATCGAAGGAGCTGCTCAGGAGGGTCGGGTCGCCGATGTCGATGCACGGGCTGCCGAAGATCAGGTGGTAGTCGCCCAGCGCGGCAGCTGCGAACTGCGGGTCGACGCTGAGGTTGCCGTCGTCCGCGCCGAACACGCCCTGCTCGCTGTCGCTCAGCGTGGCGTGCAGCGGGCCGCCGCCGCTCACGTCCTCGCCATTGCCCCAGAACAGGGTTCCGACAAGCTCACCCGTCGACGCCATCCCCTTCTCCACGCGCAGGCCGGTTCCGGCATTGCCGGCAACGGTGCAGTAGTAGAAGCCCATCTGCAGCTCGCCGCCGCCATCGACGACCTCGATGCCCGTGGCATTGTCGGCGATGAGGCAGATGCCGAAGCCCAGGGTCATGAGACCCGAGGCGTCCGCGTGCACGCCGGCCTGGCCGTTGCCCTGCACGCGCGTCTGGTTCAGCGCGGTGTAGATCCCGCTGCCGGCCTGCGAGTCGAGATGGATCCCGTCGCCCGCGTTGTCGTGCACGGAGCTGTTGATCAGGATCAGCTGGGAAGTCTCCATGCCCGACGTGAACATCCGCACGCCCCCACCGCAGTCGGCGACCTCGAGGCCGGTGAAGCAGGTGAGGAAGGCGGGCGGCAGCACCAGGGCGCTCTGCGGGTGCGCGTCGAGCTCGAGGCCGTAGCCGCTCATGTCCGCGATGACGAGGCTGGTGAGGTGCACCAGCCCGAAGTCCTGCGTGAGGACCACGCGCAACCCGGTGGCGCCGTTGAGCAGCGTCAGGCCGCTGAGCTGGCTGGACGCGCCGCCCTCGAAGAGAACTTCCGTGCCGGTGCCGATGACGCGCGTGACCGCCGCGCCCTCCTCGCCGAAGACCTCCGGGCCGCCGAGGTGCAGCGGGAAGACCTCGCCGGTGGCGGCCGAGTAGTCGCCGGGCGCCACGTGGATGAAATCGTTGGGAGCTCCGCCGACGGCCAGCGCGTGGGTCAGCGTCTTCCACGCGGTGGCGGCCGACGTGCCGTCGTGGGCGTCGGAGCCGTGGGCCACGTCCACGAAGAAGTCGCCGGCACGGGCCGCGGGCACGCACAGGGAGAGGCACAGCGCGGAAAGAGACAGGGAGACGGCGTTCATGGGACAGCCTCGCGTCGGGGAAGCGGGAGCGGGGCCTTTCGGGAGCCCTCAGCACACCTCAGTGCCGTTCGCGGCGCGATGTGTCACGCCACGCGCGGAATCCCGATCAGCAGGCGAGAGCTTCCACCATCGACAGGAGATCCCATGCTGATCGCACGCATCGCCCTCGCGCTCGCGAGCGCGTCCCTCCTGGCGGCGCCGGCCGCCGCCCAGTTCGCGGACGTGGCTCTCGCGCAGAGCACCTTCGCCGCCGGCACGGAGGGCTGGCTGAGCGTGACGCTCCCGTTCCCGAGCGCGGTTCCGCCCACGATCCTGGGCAGCTTCACCCCGACCTGGGTCGCCAGCCTCGGCGGCTACATCCGCCTCGAGGACCCCGATGGCTCGCAGCCGACGGGCATGACGCAGTACTGGAAGGCGCCCGCGGCCTTCCTCGGCGCCAAGTCGGCCGCGTATGGCGGCTCGCTGCAGTTCGACCTCGCGAACTCCGGCGGCACCGGCTTGTTCACGCAGGAAGACCTGATCCTGCAAGGCGCCGGGCTCACGCTCGTGCACGCGCTCGGCGGCACGCCGGTCCCCGCCTTCACGCACTTCTCCATCCCGATGTCCGAGACGGGCTGGAAGGTCGGCGGCCTGGCGGGGCCCGCCGCGACCGCGGCGCAGATGCAGAGCGTGCTCGCCGGCCTGGACGTGCTCTTCCTCCGCGGCGAGTACAGGAACGCCGTGGACACCCAGTTCCTCGACAACGTGACGCTCGCCGCCGGCCCGGCCGCAGGTGGTCCGTGGACGACGCTCGGCTTCGGGCTCGCCGGCATCTCCGGCATTCCGAGCCTCATCGGCACGGGGACCCTCGTCGCGGGTTCGCCGGGAAGCCTCGCGCTCGGCAACGCGCGAGCCGCCGCGCCGGCCATCCTCTTCGTGTCCTTCGCGAGCATCCCGTCGCCCTTCAAGGGCGGCACCCTGGCGACGGTCCCGGTGGCCCTCGCCGTCACGCTGATGACCAATGGAGCAGGCGCGCTCACGCTGCCGTGGATCTGGCCGGCGGGCATTCCGCCCGCGACGTCGCTCTACTTCCAGTACGCGATCCAGGATGCCGCAGGCCCGAAGGGCGCGTCGCTGAGCCACGCGTTGAAGGGCCTGACTCCCTAGCGCGTAGAATCCGCGCCTCATGAGCGCAGCACCCGGGCAGGCATCACTCTTCGGCGCGGAGCCCGAGCCGACGACGACGCTGCCCGCGAAGCCGCACGTTCCGGGCACGTCACGCGAACCGGGCACGTCATGCGAACCGGGCACGTCACCCGAACCGGGTGCCGTCGAGGCGGCCCGTCCCGCGCCGCGCCCCGCGCGCCCGTCGCCGGCGGGCCGCGTCGCGCTGCCCCCGCCCGCCGCGCCGGAGACGCGCGCGGGCCGCCCCACGCGCCCCGATGCGAAACCCGCCCGCGCGCCCGCCGCCACCGACAGCGGCAGGACCTCTCCGATGATGGAGCAGTACCTGCGCGCCAAGGCCGAGGCGCCCGACGCGCTGCTCTTCTTCCGCATGGGCGACTTCTACGAGCTGTTCGGCGAGGACGCGAAGATCGCGTCGCGCGCGCTCGGCATCACGCTCACCTCGCGCGCCAAGGGCGAGGGCGCGCTGCCCATGGCCGGCGTCCCGGTCAAGGCCTACGAGGGCTACCTCGCGCAGCTCATCCGCCAAGGCTTCCGCGTCGCGCTGTGCGACCAGATGGAGGACCCGAAGCTTGCGAAGGGCATCGTCGACCGCGCCGTCACGCGCATCGTCACCGCCGGCACGCTCTACGAGGACGACCTGCTCGACCGCCGCACGAGCAACTGGCTGCTCGCGATCGCGCCGGGCGCGGCGCCGACCGCCTCGCGCGGCGCGCGCACCGCGACGCACGGCGACGCGGCGGCGCACGCGGCGAGCGGAACGCGCGCGGCCACGCCCACTGCGCCCCGTGACGACGCCGACGACGGCGCCACCTGCGGCCTCGCGTGGCTCGACGTGTCCACGGGCGACTTCCGCGCGACGGACGTGCCGCTCTCCAGGCTCGCCGACGAAGTCGCGCGCCTGGACCCCGCGGAGATCCTGCTGCCCGAATCGCTGCTCGCGGAACCCGACGGGCCGATGGCGCGGCGGCTCGCCGGCGCGACCCGCGCGCCGCTTGTGCGCGGCGCGGAGTGGACCTTCCAGGCCGGCAACGCGCTGACCCTCGTGCGCGAGCAGCTCCGCGTCGCCACGCTCGCGGGCTTCGGCTTCGACGATGCCGCGCCCTGCGTGCGCGCGGCCGGCGCCGTGCTCGCCTACGTGCGCGAGACGCAGCGCGGCGCGCTGCCCGCCGTCTCCGCGCTGCGCCGTCACGACCCGCTCGCGAGCGCGGTCCTCGACCGCGCGACGCGCCACTGTCTGGAGCTGCTCGCCACGCAGCGCGACGGCCGCCGCGAGGGCAGCCTGCTCTCGGTGCTGGACCGCACCTCCACCGCGATGGGCGCGCGGCTGCTGCGCGAGTGGCTGGTCGCGCCGCTGGCCACGCCCGCGCCGATCCGCGCGCGCCAGCTCGCCGTCGAGGAGCTCGTCGCGCGCCGCGAGGTGCACGCCGCGCTGCGGCGCGCGCTCGGCGACCTGCCCGATCTCGAGCGCATCGCGACGCGCCTGCTCGCCGGCCGCGCCTCGCCGCGCGACCTGTCCGCGCTGCGCGCCGGCCTGCGCCTCGCGCCGGCCCTGCGCGACGCGCTCGCCGGCTGCGACAGCGCGCCGCTCGCCGCCGCGGGCACGGAGATCGTCCCGCTGCCCGCGCTGCTCGACGTGCTGGAGCGCGGCCTCGCGGAGCACCCGGCCCTCGTGCTGCACGAGGGCGGGCTCATCGCGCCCGGCTGGAACGCGCGCCTCGACGAGCTCGTCGCGCTGCGCGAGAACGGCGCGGCGGCCATCGCGCGCTTCCAGGCCGCGGAGATCGCGACCAGCGGCATCACCTCGCTCAAGGTGCAGTACAACCGCGTCTTCGGCTACTCGATCGAGATCGGCCACGCGCACACCGCGCGCGTGCCCGGCCACTACGTGCGCCGGCAGACGCTGGCGGGCGCGGAGCGCTACGTCACGCCGGAGCTGAAGACGCTGGAGGCCTCGCTCCTCGGCGCCGACGGCCTGGCGCGCGACCTGGAGCACGAGCTGTTCCTCGCGCTGCGCGAGCGCGCCGCGCAGGACGGCGAGGCGCTGCGCGCGCTGGCCCGCGCCGTCGCGCGCGTGGACGTGCTGTGCAGCTTCGCGGCGCTGGCTTCCGAGCGCGGCTGGGTGCGCCCCGAGGTGGACGACGGCGATGTCATCGACATCCGCGACGGCCGCCACCCGGTGCTCGAGGCGCTGCTGCCGCAGGGCGTCTTCGTGCCCAACGACGTGCGCCTCGACCAGGACGGCGCGCGGCTGCTGCTCGTCACCGGCCCGAACATGGCCGGCAAGAGCACGTACATCCGGCAGGTCGCGCTGCTCGTGCTGCTCGCGCAGATCGGCAGCTTCGTGCCGGCGGCCTCCGCGCACGTCGGCGTCGTGGACCGCATCTTCACGCGCATCGGCAGCGCGGACGACCTGTCCTCCGGCGCGTCCACCTTCATGGTGGAGATGACCGAGACCGCCGCGATCCTCAACAGCGCGTCACGCCGCAGCCTCGTGCTGCTCGACGAGGTCGGGCGCGGCACGTCCACGTGGGACGGGCTCTCGCTCGCGTGGGCCATCTGCGAGTACCTCGTCGTCTCGGCGCAGGCGCGCACGCTCTTCGCGACGCACTACCACGAGCTCATGGACCTCGCCGACGAACTGCCCGCCGTGCGCAACCTGCACGTCGCCGTGCACGAGGACGGCGACGACGTCGTGTTCCTGCACCGCATCGAGGCCGGCGGCACGGACCGCAGCTACGGGCTGCACGTCGCGCGCCTCGCCGGCGTGCCGCGCGACGTGATCGAGCGCGCGCGGCGCATCCTGTCGGACCTGCAGGCGCGCGCGCCGGACCTGCGCCCCGCGCCCGGCGAGGCGCCGGCCGGCGCCAGCCGCCCCGCGCCGCGCCAGGCACGGCTCGTCGGCCCGGGCGCCGGCCCCGAGGGCGCGAGCGCCGCGGAGCGCGCGGTCCTCGATGAGCTGGCCGCGCTGGATCCCGACGCGATCGCGCCCCTCGACGCGCTGCTCAAGCTGCGCGAGCTGCGCCGCCGCCTGCGCGACTGAGTCAGCGCGCCGGCTTCTTCGCCTGGAAGGTGTCGTGCGCGTCGTCGCGCATGTCCAGGAGCGGGCCCTTCATCATCTCGAGCGCGGGCGCGTACTTGCCGTCGAGCACGCTCGTCTCGATCTCGAGGAGCTGCTTCACCAGGCCGATGAGCGCCTTGCGGAAGGCCACGACGTGCGCGGGCTTGTCCGCCTCGGGAATCGTGGCGAGGTCGTTCGGCTCGAACTTCTTGGCGAGCGCCGCGAAGCGCTCCATCTCGACGACCGCGTTGAGCGCGACCTTGAAGTCCTCCGAGGCCAGCGCGCCGTTCAGCAGCTTGGCGTTGTCCTTCAGCCCGTGCATGACCGCGACCAGGTCCGTCGCCTCCTGGCCGGCGGGCGCGGGCGCGCGGTTGCGCTTGCCCTTGTTGCCGGGCGTCGGGGCCGTGCCGCTGCCGGGGGCGTCGGGCGCTGCCGGCGTGGCCTTCGGCGCGTCCGTCGCGGGAGGGGCGTTCGTCGCCGGCGGAGTGGTCGGCGCCGTCTGTGGCGGCTCCGTCGGCGCGGGCGGGGTCTGCGCGACGGCCGTCACCGGCGCCGACCACATCATCGCCAGCGCGATCACCGCCGGCAGGAGCCGGATCGTGCGCACGCCCTGCGGCGCGCCGCGCTCATTGCGACCACTCACGAACTGAACCATGAACGACTCCGGGAAGAGAGACTTGTCGGGCTCACGATATCGCAGCGCGCTCCGGCACGCACTCCATCGGGCAGGCGTCCCGCCGCGCGGCGCCTCGCGGTCGGCGCTCCTACGGCGCGCGCGGGTCCCCTGGTGGTTCGATCTTTTTCCGCGGCACGCGTGCTGCCCGCCTGCGCTCGCTGGCGGCCGGCGGGTTCGCCCCGGGGTCACCCGCCGTGGAGACGGCGGTCGAGCTCGGCGAGCTGGCGGTCGTGCAGGCGCGCGAACGCGAGCTGCGCGAGCAGCACGCCGGCCAGCGCGCAGGCCATGTCCCACTGCGCGTCCCACACGTCGCCCTGCGCGCCGAGGTAGGCCAGGCCCGTCTCGGGCGCGGCGATCATCGCGGTCTGCCATTCGGTCAGCTCGAAGGTCGCGCTCATCGCCAGCGCGATCGAGGTCACGATCCAGAACGTGGCGCGCCCCGGGCGCAGCGGCGTGGCGCGCAGCAGCAGCTCGCGCGCGAGGAGCCCCGGCACGACGCCCTGGAGCAGGTGCCCGAGGCGGTCGTAGGGGTTCCTGTCCAGGCCGAGGGCGTCGCGCACGCTGTTGCCCAGCGGCACGAGCGAGTACGTGTAGTGTCCGCCGACGCAGAGCACGATCGCGAAGAGCGCCATGAGCGCGGTGGCCAGCCCCGTCCACGGGAAGCTCCGCCAGCGCCAGGCCAGCGCGGCGCCGCCGATCCACACCGGCAACGTCTCCATGACCCACACCGGCGGCTGCAACGCGCCGATGGCCGACCAGACCAGCACCGCGCTCACGACGATCAGCTCGGCCCACTGCAGCCGCGATGGCCGCACGGTGACAGGAGGCCTCATCACCAGGACCCCGTCACCTCGAGCAGCACGACTTTCAGGTAGGCGGATTCCGGGAATGCGAGGCGCCTGGGATGGCACGCGGCCGCGCCGCGCACCTCCACGATGCGCGCATCCCGGCCGGCATCGGCCGCCGCCGCGCGCAGCATGTGCAGGAATTCCTCCGGGCCGATATGGAAGGAGCAGCTGCAGGTGAGCAGGCGACCGCCCGGCGCCAGCAGCGAGAGTGCGCGCAGGTTCAGCTCCTTGTAGCCACGCAGCGCCTGCGGCAGGTCGCCCTTGCGGCGCGCGAGCGCCGGCGGGTCGAGCACGATGCCGTCGAAGCGCGCGGCCTGCTCCGTGAGCTCGCGCAGGTGGTCGAAGACGTTCACCTTGCGCGGCTCGATGCGCGCGGCGACGCCATTGGCCTCCGCGTTGGCGGCGAGCTGCGCGAGCGCGCCCTCGCTGCCGTCCAGCGCGACGACCTCGCGGCCCGCGCGCGCGAGGTGCAGCGCGAAGCCGCCGTCGTTGCAGAAGGCATCCAGGCAGCGGCCGCCGGGCAGCAGCGCTGGCGCGAGTCGCTGGCTCTCGCGCTGGTCGAGGTAGGCGCCGGTCTTCTGGCCGGTCCACGGATCGATCGTCCGCCGCACGCCGGCGGAGGTCCACGTCACCGCGTGCGGCACGTCGCCCGCGAGCAGCGCCACGCCCTCGGGCAGCCCTTCCGGCCGGCGGAAGCCGCCGTCGTGGCGCGCGAGCACGCCGCGCACGCCGTGCGCCGCGAGCAGGTGCTCCGCGACGGCGGGCGCGAGCCGGTCGGCCCACTCGCAGCCGGCCTGCAGCACCGCGATGTCCTCGTAGCGGTCCACGACGAGGCCGGGCAGGCCGTCGGCCTCCGCGTGCACCCAGCGGCACGCGCTCTCCCCCGGCGCGAGGCTCGTGGCGCGCGCGCCGATCGCGGCATCGAGTCGCTCCTGCCACCAGAGCGGGCCGGGCTCCGGCGCGCCGGCGCCGCGCGCGACCACGCGCAGCGGGATGCGGGAGCGCGGATTCCACACGGCCCACCCGCGCGCGCGGTCCGCCGGCCCATGCAGCTGCACCAGCCCGGCCTGCTCGCCGCCCCCGCGCTCGATGTGATCCGGGAAGATCCACGGGTGCCCGTCGCGCAGCCGCAGCACGCCGCTGCGCGAGAGCACCACCGCGGGCGCGGTCACGAGCCCGACTCCGCGCCCACCGCGCCTGACCCGCCCGCCGTGTTCGCCGTGTTCGCCAATCCCGCCCTGTTCGCGGTGTTCGCAGTGTTCGCAGTGTTCGCAGTGTTCGCAGTGTTCGCAGTGCTCGCCGTGTTCGCCGTGCGCAGGGTGCTCGCGGCGGCCGCCGCGCTCGGGCCCGTGCGCTCGGCCGCGGGCAGCACCGCCTCGAAGACGCGCAGCAGATTGGCGCCGAGCAGCTTCTCGACGACGCGCTCGGAGTGCCCGCGCGCCAGCAGGCCCGCGGTGAGCTTCGGCAGGCTGGCGACATCCGGCATGTCCACCGGCGTGATGCCGATGCCGTCGTAGTCCGTCCCGAGGCCGACGTGGTCCTCGCCCGCGGCGCACAGGAAGCGCTCGACGTGGTCCAGCACCTGCTGCAGCCGCGCCTCGCCCTCGCTCACGAGGAACAGCGGATAGAAGTTCACGCAGGCCACGCCGCCGGCGTCCGCCAGCGCAGCGAGCTGCTCGTCGGTGAGGTTGCGCGGGTGGTCGCGCAGCGCGCGCGCGCACGAGTGGCTCGCGATCGGCGGGCGCCGCGCCACGGCCAGCGCATCGCGGAAGGTGGCCGGCGCGACGTGGCTGATGTCCACGACCATCCCGAGGTCCTCCATCAGCTCCACGACCTCCCGGCCCGGCGGCCTGAGGCCGCCGTGCCGGCCTTCGTCGCCGCAGCCGTCGGCCCACTCGTTGGTGTTGTTCCAGGTGAGCGTCATCGTGCGCACGCCGCGGGTGTGGAACTCGCGCAGGATCCCGAGGTCGTCCTCCAGCGCGTGGCCGCCCTCGATCGCGAGCACGGCGGCGAGGCGTCCGGAGGCCCGCGCCGCGCCGATCTCGCCGCGCGCCGTGCACAGTGCGAGCCGGTCGGGGAAACGGCGGAGCTGCCGGTCCATCGTGTCGAGCATGGCGCGCACGCGGTCCGCCGCGCCCGCGCCGACGTAGCGCGGGTGGACGAAGCAGGTGAAGACCTGCGCATCCAGGACGCCGTTCCCGCAGCGCGCGAAGTCCAGGTGGCGGTCGGGCGGGGCCTCATCCAGGTCGTAGGCGCGGTCGGTCATCTCCGTGAGCGTGTCTGCATGCGCATCGAAGACGAGCGCGCGGCGGTGCAGCGCGGCAGCGGCGGCGGTGAGCTCTCGGTAGGGATCCATGCACGCCCAGTATGACCGCCGCAGGCGCGGATCCGGTGCGTCGATGTCGCGCGCCGCCGCGAACACGGCGCGGCGGCGCAGCGCGGCGGCGTAGCGCGGCGTAGCGCGGCGTAGCGCGGCGTAGCGCGGCGCGGCGTGGCGCGGCGCGGCGTGGCGTGGCGTGGCGCGGCGTGGCGTGGCGCGGCGCCGTCGCGCACCTCGACAGGCTCGCGCGCGGAGTGTTATGAAGGCGCGGCTGCGGCGGCGCCCGGCGCCGTCTCCACGGAGCGCCTCGCGATGCACACCCGATGTCCGGAATCCCTTCTGCTGCGCGGCCTGAGCCGATGACCGGGCCGCGCGTCTACACCGTCGACGAGGCCAACGCGGTGGTGCCCGAGTTCGAGGCCGCCTTCGAGGGGCTGGACGGGCTGCGCGAGCAGCTCCGCGCCGCGAAGATCAAGCTCACCGCGCTGGAGATGATCTGGGGCAGCTCCGTGAACAGCGACTCGTGCCCGGATCACAAGGAGGGCCTGGCGCTGCTGGAGCAGCTCAAGGGTCTGGAGGAGGCCTTCAACGCAGTGCTCGCGGCGCTGGCCGAGCGCGGCGCCACCGTGAAGGACGTGGACCTCGGGCTGCTCGACCTCTACCACGTGCGCGACGGCGTGCTGGTCAACCTCTGCTGGAAGCGCGGCGAGACCGCGTTTCAGGCCTGGCACCACGTCGACACGGGCTACGCGCACCGTCAGCCGCTCTGAGCGGCGCCGTCCCGGCGCGGCCCGCCGGCCGCCTCAGGCGCGGACCGCGGTGGCGAGGATCGAGGTGCCGAAGGGGAAGGGGCTTCCCAGCGCGCGCTCGGCACCGCCCGCCCATGTCAGCAACCGGTTGGCGAGCGGCGAGACGGGCGGGAATTCCATCTGCTGCACGCGCCTCAGCAGTCGCCGCTGCACCCAGGCCGGCGGCACGCAGTAGCTGAAGACGTGGCGCATGCGCTGCGCGCGCCACCCGCCCTCGCGCAGGTGCCGGTCCAGCAGCTCTTGCGTGTAGCGCCGGTGGTGCCCGCACAGATCGTCCCACCGGCTGTGCAGCGACGGCATCGCGGGCACCGTCACCACGAGCAGCGCGTCAGGCGCCGTGACGGACGACAGGTGCGCGAGCGCCCGCACCGGGTCCTCCAGGTGCTCGAGCACGTCGAGGCACGTCACCGCGTCGGGACGGAAGGGCAGCTGCAGCGGTTCCCGGAAGTCCGCGTACCGGGCGTTCAGCCCGCGCGCGACCGCGATGTCCACCACCGCCTGCGTGCCGTCGAGTCCGAGCGCCTCGCGCGGCGCGAAGCGCGCGACGACCGCGGACATCACGCCGCCCGCGCCGCAGCCGAAATCCAGGTAGTGCATCGCCTCGCCGCCGCGCCGCGCCGCGAGGCACGCGTGCACGTGCGCCTGCCGGACCGCGTACCACCAGTAGCCGCTCATGTCCGCGGCACTGAGGGTCGCGACGTGAGCGTCGCTGATCTCGCGCCGCGACTCCGCGCCGGCGATCGGCGGTGCAGGCGAACGTGCAGGCGGGTCCGGCATCCCCGAAGCGTACTCGCGCTGGTGCAGGCTCCGCGCCGGGAGCGAGGGGATTCCGCGTGGCGGGCGGACGTGCGCGATCTGGGGGCTTGACAGGCACGGCGAAGCCCGATATCTCTCTTGGCCGGTTCTGCGTCTCAGTCTCAACAACGGCGGACAGCCGGGGTGGGAAAGGGACAGCTTCGAGGCAGGCCCTCTTGTTTCCCCACCTGACCCCGGAGTGCCCTTCCATGCGTACACCACGTGTCCTCTCCCTCCTCGGCGCGGTCGCGCTGACCCTCGGCGCCGGCGCGCCGGCGCTGCTCGCCGGCGACGGGCTCGGCGGCCGGGCGCGGCTTCAGTTCGGATCCATCATCGGCGGCCAGCCGCTGAGGATCGACCTGCGGACCACGTGCCCGTCCGCGCCGCTGCTGCTGTTCTACGGCCTCGACGGCACGCCCACGCCGCTGGGCGCGCCGCAGCTGCAGGTGCTCGGGCTGAACCTCGCCAGCTCGCACGCCTTCTTCTTCAACACGGACGCCACCGGCCGGTTCCAGGCGCAGGTGCCGACGGTCCCCGGCGCGTTCGGCCCCGCGGACAGCGGCTTCGCGATCTTCTTCCAGGCGCTGGTCATCGCCGCCGACGGCACCAAGCTGACCAGCAACGTGAAGGCGACGGAGATCCAGCCCCTTCCGGCGCTCCCCGGCTTCCTCCACGAGGTCGCGGCCAGCCACCTGCCACCCGGCTACGACAACCTGGAAGCCTCCACCGTCGAGCACGCGGATCTCAATCACGACGGCTTCCCGGACCTGCTCCTCGCGCGCGCCGACGGCGTGACGATCTGGATGAACGACGGGTCCGGCGGCTTCACGGACACGACGGCGACGGCCATCGACTTCCCGGGCGATCCGGTCGCGGCGATCGGGACCGGCGACGTCGATGACGACGGCGACATCGACCTCGTCACCGGCGGCGGCTTCGGGGACACCGAGAGCGTCCCCGACCGCCTCTGGCTCAACGACGGCTCGGGCCTCTTCACGCTCTCCGACCAGCTCCCCGCGGGCGACGGCGAGTCGAAGAGCCTGCAGTTCGCGGACATCGACCGCGACGGCGACCTCGACCTCATCGTGGCGGTGGGCCAGGAGGGACACCTCAGCGTGCCCGGCGGCTCCAACCGCCTGCTCATCAACACGGGCAATGGCCACTTCAAGGAGGACTTCGACTTCGCCGAAGCCCCGTGGAACCTGCCCGACGCCAGCACGCTGAAGATCCGCACCGGCGACGTGGACAACGACGGCGACATCGACCTGTTCGTGGTCCGCGGCACGCCCGCGCAGCAGAACGTGCTGCTCCTCAACAGCGGGAGCGGCCTGTTCCAGGACGTGTCCTTCACGCACATCCTCCCGCTGTACACGGACAACAGCCAGGACGCGGCGCTCGCGGACATCGACAGCGACGGCGACCTCGACATCCTCGTGGCCAACAGCGTGCTGGGCACGCAACCCTGGCTGTCCGGCGACGTGCTCATCAATCAGGGCGGCCTCCAGGGCGGCACGGCAGGCTTCTTCCACGACGACCCGACCAGCTTTCTCGAGGCGTACAGCCCGGCGGACGGCATCCGCCTCTGCATCGAGGCCGGGGACATCGACGCCGACGGTGACATCGACGTGCTGCTCGGCGTGCACGACCTGTTCCAGGGCGCGGACCAGTCGCTGTACCTCAACCAGGGCGGCGCACAGGGCGGTGTCACGGGCAGCATGGTGAGGCAGACGTGGTACGACCCGGGCGATTTCATCAGCTACGGCGTCGCGCTCTTCGACATGGACCACGACGGCGACCTCGACGTGCTGCAGACCGCGGCGGGCGTGATCAGCGGCGACCCGGCGCAGCAGTTCCAGACGCGCCTCTTCGAGAACCAGCAGCTCTGACGTCGCGCCGGGGCGCGCGGCGATCCCCGCGCGTCCCGGCCGGCTCCACGCGCGCCTTCTTCGGGTTCTCGCGCCGGTGCCTCTGGGGGCCGCGGCCGGGAACCGGGGGCCCGGATGGCCTCGAAGCCCATCCGGGCCCCACTTTCTCCTCCGCGGGTGACCTCGATGAGTTCGCGCCTGCTGCTCCCCGGCCTGCTCGCCGCGCTCGGCGTCGCACTGAGCCTCGCGCTCGGTCGGGCCGCGATGCGTGACGCCGACGGTGACGCGGCCGCCGGCACTCACGCCGGCGCCGCGGCCGCGCACAGCGGCCCGATCGCGGCAGCGCGCGTGGTGTGCGTCGGCGGCGCGCTCACCGAGAGCGTGTGCGCGCTCGGCGCAGGCGCCACGCTCGTCGCCGTGGACGATGGCAGCACGTTTCCGCCCTCCGTGCGCGACCTGCCGCGGCTCGGCTACCAGCGCGCGCTGTCGGCGGAGGGTCTGCTCTCGCAGCGGCCCACGCTCGTGCTCGCATCGCCCGAGGCCGGCCCGCCGGCGGTGCTCGCGCAATGGCGCGACGCCGGGATCGACGTGCGCGTGATCGACGCGGAGCACACGCCGGCGGGCGCCGAGGCGCTGATCACCGCCGTCGCGCACGCGCTCGGCCGCGATGCGGAGGGCGCCGCGCTCGCCGCCAGGCTGCGCGCCGACGTCGCGCGCGCGCAGGCGTCGCTCGCCGCGCTCCTGCGCGCAGGCCGCGCGCCCCCGCGCGTGCTCTGCCTGTACGCACGCGCCCGCGGCACGCTGCACGCCTGCGGCGAGGGCAGCGCGATGGACGCGATGGTCGCGCTCGCGGGCGGCGTCAACGCCCTGGCGGGACTGCACGGCAGCGTGCCCCTCGGCGGCGAGGCCGCCGTGGCCGCCGCCCCCGACGTCATCCTGATGCCGCGCGGGAGCGCCGAGCTCTCCGGCGGATCGTCCGCCGTGCTGGAGGAAGCCAGCCTCGCCCTTACGCCCGCGGGCCGGGCCGGACGCGTCGTCGTCATGGACGACCTGCTGCTGTCGGGCTTCGGCCCGCGCACCGGCCAGGCACTGGAGCAGCTCGTGCGGGAGCTGCACCCGTGACGCGCTCGCACGGCATGGCGGCACAAGCTCTGGGCCGCTGGCGCGGTCGGCTGCGCGAGCTTGCCGGCGCCTGCTCCGGTGGCGGCCGATCCGGCGGCATCCGCCTCGCGCCGCGCCCCGTGCTGCTCGCGCTCGCGGCATTGCTGGCGGGCGCCTTCGCGCTGTCGCTCGCGAGCGGGGCGGTGCCGCTCGGCGTGGGCCAGGTGCTGGCCGCGCTCGCGCAGCCGCTCGGCCTGACGCTGCCGTGGGCGATCGGACCGCAGGACGCGGGCGTCGTGCTCGGACTGCGGCTGCCGCGTGCGCTGCTCGCCGTGCTCACGGGCTCGGGCCTCGCGGTCTCGGGCGCCGCGCTGCAGGCGCTGTTCCGCAACCCGCTCGCGGACCCGGCGCTGCTGGGCGTCTCCGGCGGCGCGGCCTTCTTCGCCGCGGGCGCGATCGTCCTGGGCGGCACGCTGTTCGGCACGGCGCCGTCGCCGCACGTGCTGCCCGCGTGCGCCTTCCTCGGCGCGCTGCTGGCGACGGCGATCGTATGGCGCTGCGCGCAGGCCGGCGGCCGCACGGTCACGGGCCTCATGCTGCTCGCGGGCCTGGCGCTCAATGCGCTGGCCGGCGCGGGCACGGGCCTGCTCACCTTCATCGCCACCGATGCGCAGCTGCGCAGCCTCACCTTCTGGAGCCTCGGAAGCCTCGCGGGCGCGACGCGCGGCGTCGTCGCGGGCGTCGCGCCCTTCCTGCTGGTCGCGCTCCTGCTCCTGCTGCGCTCGGCAGGCGCGCTCAACGCGCTGCTGCTGGGCGAGGCGGAGGCCGGACACCTCGGGCTGGACGTCAAGCGCCTCACGCGCCGCATCGTCGCGGCCAGCGCGCTCGCGGCGGGCGCGAGCGTCGCGGCGGCGGGCATGATCGGCTTCGTGGGCCTGCTCGCGCCGCACCTGCTGCGCGTGCTGCTCGGCCCCGACCACCGCGCGCTGCTCCCGGGCTCGGCGCTGCTGGGCGCCGCTCTGCTCCTGCTCGCCGACGTGCTCGCGCGCACCGTCGTCGCGCCGGCCGAGCTGCCCATCGGCATCCTCACCGCGCTCGTCGGCGCGCCGGCCTTCCTCGCGCTGCTGCTGCGGCGCCGTGCGGACTGGGGCGCCTGATGCTGCACGCCGAGGGCCTGACCGTGACCGTCCGCGCGACCGGGCGGATCCTGCTGGACGGCGTCTCGTGCTCGCTGCGCTCCGGCGAGGTGGTCGCGCTGCTCGGGCCCAACGGGGCGGGCAAGTCCACGCTGCTGCGGTGTCTCTCCGGTGCGCAGGTCCCGGAGGCCGGCGCGGTGCACCTCGCGGGCCGGCCGCTCGCGGCGTGGGACGCGTGCGAGCGCGCGCGCCGGCTCGCGGTGCTGCCCCAGCAGCCTGCACTCGCCTTCGCGTTCACGGCCTTGCAGGTCGTGCTGCTCGGGCGCACGCCGCACTGCGGCGCGCGGCGGCCCTCCGGCCGGGACCGCGCCATCGCGAGCGCCGCGCTGGCCGCCGTGAACGGCGAGCCCTTCCGCGAGCGCCTCTTCCCCACGCTCTCCGGCGGCGAGCAGCAGCGCGTGCAGCTCGCGCGCGTGCTGTGCCAGCTCTGGGAGTGCGCGCCGGACGCGCCGCGCGCGCTGCTGCTCGACGAGCCGCTCGCCGGCCTGGACCTGCGCCACCAGCACGCCGCGCTGCGCGTCGCGCGCGGATTCGCGGCGCGCGGCGGCGCGGTGCTCGTCTCGCTGCACGACCTCAACCAGGCGGCGCAGCACGCGGATCGCGTGCTCGTGCTGCAGAACGGCCGTCTCGTCGCCGACGGCACGCCGCGCGCGGTGCTCGCGCCGCCGCTCGTCGCGCGCGTCTTCGGCACGCGCACCGTCGCCCTGGAGCACCCCGTCCTGGGCTGCCCCGTCCTGCTCCCGATGCCGGACGACGACCCGACAGCGCCAGCGATGCACGGCCCGCTCGCGCCCGATGCCGCGCCGCGTTCGGCGCCCGCGCAGGCCTCGTCGCCGCGGGCCGGATCGTCCACACTGTCATCCACGCACGCCACCTGACCCGGAGAACACGCCGATGTCCGCAGAAGCCCCCGCCCACCCGCTCGCCGCCGCGTGGCGCAACTTCCACCTCCAGAACCCGGACGTGCGCATCCGCGACGCCGCCGCGACGCTCGGCACCACCGAGGCGCAGCTCGTCGCCGCCGGCTGCGGCTCCGGCAGCACGCGGCTGCGGAGCGACTTCCCCGCGCTGCTCGGCACGCTGCCGGCGCTCGGGCGCGTCATGGCGCTCACGCGCAACGAGCACGCCGTCATCGAGAAGCACGGCACGTACGCGGCGCCCTCGATGCGCGGTCACATGGGTCTCGTGCTCGCGGACGCCATCGACCTGCGGCTGTTCATGAACCGCTGGCACCACGCCTTCGCGGTCACCGAGCCCGGGCGCGACGGCCCGCGCCGCAGCCTGCAGTTCTTCGACCGCGACGGCGGCGCGGTGCACAAGGTCTACGCCGTCGCCGAGACGAACGCCGACGCGTACGACGCGCTCGTCGAGCGCTTCCGCGACGCCGACCAGGGCGGCGACCTCGCGGTGACGCCGGGCAAGCCCGCGCCGGCGGAGACGCCCGACGCGGCCATCGACGTCGCCGGCCTGCGCGCGGCGTGGGCCGCACTGCAGGACACGCACGAGTTCTTCATGCTGCTCGGGAAGTTCGGCGTCACGCGCACGCAGGCGCTGCGGCTCGCGGCGCCGGAGATGGCGTGGCCCGTCGCGCGGGACAGCCACCGGCAGGTGCTCGCCTCCGCGGCCGCGAGCGGGCTGCCCATCATGGTCTTCGTCGGCAGCCCGGGCTGCATCGAGATCCACACGGGG
>Ga0193753_10001735_pt1 | contig 18277 bp, 16 predicted proteins | sample H1c2metaG_FD_144925 | JGI IMG/M metagenome (GOLD analysis project Ga0193753, IMG submission 144925) | Soil microbial communities from a riparian zone of the East river system, Colorado, United States - H1c2 | ecosystem: Environmental > Terrestrial > Soil > Riparian zone | place: USA: East...
TATCGATCTCGGAAAGCAGGCCGGTCAAAGCCACGCGAATTCCATTGGCGCCGATTGCGATCGGGATGGTCGCCGCCAAAAGCGCCCAACGCATCCATACTTTCTTGTCCATGAAGTATGCGAAGACCAAAGACAGGAACATGAGCGATAACAGCGAGCGTATCCCGCTGCAAGCTTCCGCAATGTCGAGTGTCTGGCTGGGGAGTTGCAGCGTGTTACCCGCCCGCAAAACCGGAATTCCCATCAACGTAATCAGCATTTCGCCCAGTTGACTGGCCAGGATTTGCAGGTGCAGGGTTAGCTGCGCATAGATGATAGTCGGAATGGGAATCATGAATAGCAGCAGCGCCAGCGGAAACGAAAGGATCTTGATCCAGCGCAGGCCGCCCAAATAGAGAATGACGCCGGCCAGGGCAATCACGAACGACATGCGCGCGGTGAACAATTCCGCGCCGAGCGTCGCCACCAGCGACAATAAGGCCGCGAAAATGACCACTGCCAGTCCCCACAGATTCCCTTGCCGCGGATCGAAGGTCAACTCGTCGCGCCGGCGCCAGGCAATGTATCCCGCCACGACTGGCACGAAGAACCCGTGCCCCATATTTTCATCCGTGGCCCACTGCACCGCCATCCGGTAAAGAATCGTGCCGTAGCAGAGCAACAGTAAGCCGCCGAACCAGGCGACAAGTGGCCAGGATACCCGCCGCGACGCAGCGGCTGACGGAGTTTGCGCTACCGGAACACTCACCATCTATGGATTCTTCTTCAGTTAAGCACACATCCGGGCTTTTTCGGCCCGGTTCATCCTCACAGCCAGTGTCCGCTCAGCAAAAAACTCTCAACCATAGCTGCCGCGCCTCCGTCCTTCGATGCGTGACAATGAATTCTTGCATGCCGAAGCCAAAGGCTAGTCTGTTCCGGTCCGCCATTCCCTTAGCGGTACTACTGCTCTTAGCCTCCGTTGCCGGCGCTCAGAACTTCTTCCCACTCCAGGACGTGCGTCCCGGTCTCCGTGGCATCGGCCGGACCGTCTTTCAGGGCGACCGCATCGAAGAGTTCCAAGTCGAAATCCTCGGCGTGCTCCAGAATCTCGGTCCAAAGCAAACCATCATCCTCGCCCGGCTCAGCGGCGGCCCATTGGCCGAAACCGGCGTCCTCCAGGGTATGAGCGGCAGCCCGGTCTATATTGACGGCAAACTGCTCGGCGCCATCGCGCTCGGTTTCCCCTTCTCCAAGCAGCCCATAGCGGGCATCCAGCCCATTGAGGCCATGCTCGCCGACGCCACTTTTTCCACTCCGTCTCCGGCAGGCCCTCGTGCTGGACTGGACCAGTTGCCCGCCCTCGAGAATCGCAGTCATCGCCCAATTCCCTCGGGTCTTGCGTCGCTCGATAGCCTTGCCGAATTGCCTATTCCGCTCTCTTTGGCCGGCTTTTCCGCCGCCACTCTCACTGCCTTCACGCCGCACTTCCAAAACTTAGGATTTCAACCACAAGAAGGAGTCGCCACCGGAGCGGCAAACTCTCCGCAAACTTCGACGATTGTTCGCCTTAGTCCCGGCCCTAGTACAGCGCTATTACCCGGTTCAATGATCAGCGTCGGCTTGATCACCGGCGACATGAACATGACCGCCGACGGCACCGTGACGTATGTCGACGGCAAGCGCCTGTACGCCTTTGGCCACCGCTTTTTAGACATCGGATCGATCGAATTGCCCTTTGCCCGCTCCGAAGTCATTGCCTCGATTCCGACCCTCAACGCGTCCTTTAAACTGTCGGCCCCGCGCGAATGGATGGGCACCATTCTCAGCGACCGCAACACCGCCATCGCCGGCGAAATCGGCCGTCCTTCCCACACCGTGCCGCTCACCATATCGGTGCGCTCCGCTTCCGCGCGCAGTCACGATTACCACCTGCAAGTGGTCAACGATCGCCTGCTGACGCCCTTCCTGGCCCAGGCCGCTCTTTTTTCCACCATCGACGCCACCGAGCGCACGGTCGGCTCCGGCACCATGCGGCTCGAAGGCAAAGTCGAGTTCGAGGGTGCGCTGCCGCCCCTGCGCATCCACGACGTGTTCGTCAGCGATAGCGCTCTTGCCCAGCAGGTCTCCGCCGACGCCGTCGTCACCCTGGGTTTTGTCCTCAGCGGCGGTTTCGCCAATCTTCATCTCAAAAGTATGTCGTTCACGCTCGATCAGGTCGATAGCAAACGCCAATTGCGCCTGGCCCAGGCCTGGACTTCCGCTCACGACGTACACCCCGGCGATTCGGTCGAGATCACGGCCTTGCTCGAAGGAGAAAACGGCCTGCAACTGACCCGTACGGCCAGCTATCAGGTGCCGGCCGGCGCGCCCAACGGTCCGCTCAATTTCACCATCAGCGATGCCAACACGCTCAACTTCCCGGATTTTTCCGGCGTCACGCCATCCTCGCTACGCGCCCCGGAGCGCTTGATCGAGACCATCAATTCCTACCGCGCGAGCGACGCGCTCTACGTCCGCGTCTGGCGCCAGGAGCCCTCGTTCAATGTCGCCGGCCAGCTTCCGGGAAGCGAGCTTCCCGATCCGCCGCCGTCCGTGATGTTGATCCTCGCCGATCCCTCAGCTTCCGCCAACAGCAACGCCGCGCTGACGTTAACCCGTGGCGCCGAAGCCGCGCGCCTCGTGATCCCCATCGACAACTATGTAGTGACCGGAGCGAAAACCGTGCAAGTCGAAGTGAAGGATTGAAGTGAAAGGAGTGAAGAGGAGTAAGTTATGATTGCGCGCCACTGGCGAGGTTGGACCGAGACCCAAAATGCCGGCGCCTACGAAGCGCTGCTCAAAAACAAAGTGCTTCCCAGTCTGAAAGACATCGACGGTTACTGCGGCGGCTATTTGCTTCGTTGCGACGGAACACGCGAAGTGGAGTTCGTCGTGATCAATCTGTTTGACTCGCTCGAAGCCGTGAAGCGCTTTGCCGGGCCGGACTACGCCATTCCGGTTTTCGAGCCGGAGGCCAGAGCGCTTCTGTCCAGAATCGAGCCTGTCGCCATGCACTACGAAGTGCGTGTTTGCCCAACGTGTTGCCCCTAAGTGGATCGGCGTGATTGGATCGAAGGGAGCGCACCGCCATGTCTAAACGGTGCGCTCCCCGGCGGCGCCGGAATGCCCAGTTCCAGCGCCACACCACGTTCCGCCATACGCCGCCGCTCGACCAAGGGAAACAACGGACGCCATCCGGTATTTCCCCATACGCATGTGCCCGCACGCGCGGGAGCGGTTTCGGCTGACAAAACGCGGAAGTCAAAGACCCGCGTTTCTTATTCGCGAATCCTTGCTTGTTGCTTCAAGAGATAACGCACGTCCGCGTGTGTCCGCTCTTGTCGCTCAAGCGAAGTGATTGATAGGAAAGCGAGATAATTTTTTTTCGAAAAGTGCTACCGGCCCCCAACGGCTTGCAACATTCCCGAAAAAAGCTTGACATGGCCTGCGATGGCCGGCGCTAGCGCCGTATGCCCCTGAAGGCTGGTTCGGTGGCGCGCCCAGCCGTGGCGCGCCACGACATTCTTGCGAAATTTCATTCACCTGGTCACTTCCTCATCTTGGGCACAGTCAGGGTTGGCCGAATTAAGCACACAAATTGATGAAAAAGCCGGCGAAACGTACATTACGTCGATACATACGTGGAGGGCATGAAATTGATCACTGCGAGCCCATCCCTGGTCCTCGCTCAAGGGTCAAAAATAGGAATGAAGTTACGAAATCTTAGCTTTGTCGCTTTCTCCTGCGCAGTAGCTCTGATCGCCCAGGAACCGGGCAGAAGGGGTAAGGTCACATTTAACAAAGATGTGGCGCCCATCTTTTACCGGAGCTGCGTAACCTGCCATCGTCCCCACGACATCGCTCCCATGTCGCTCGTCCATTACAAACAAGCGCGTCCATGGGCAGCCGCCATCCGGGAAGTAGTCGTGCGGCGCGTTATGCCGCCTTGGCATGCCGATCCACGTGTGGGGCAATTTCGGAACGACCGACGCTTGTCTGTGCAAGATATCGCCACGATTGACGCCTGGGTAAAGGGTGGTGCAAAAGAAGGAGATCCAAAAGATTTGCCGCCCGCACCGGTCTTCAAGGACGGGTGGCACATCAAACCCGATGTTGTGCTGACGATTCCTGAAACCGTCATCGCTGCGGGCAATCAAGACGACTACGAATATATTTATGTCCCCACCAATTTCACTCGGGACATGTGGGTACAAGCGGCCGAAGTTGTGCCAGGCGATCGCCGCATCGTTCACCACGCGGCCGTTAGCGTCGTCCGCGCGGACCAGGTGCCAGCGCTACGCGCCAAGCGCGGCTACGAAGACATCGACAAATATCACTTCAGAACCGGCAAAGTGAACCACCTCAAAATGGGTGCGCCCGTCGCTGATGACGGTTGCTCATCCACTCCTGCCGTTGCTCAACCGACACTAGCAGCCATCCATCACGTCCCATCTCTCTATCTGCCTGGGCACTTGGCGGAAGTCCGGCCAGCCGGTTATGCGCTCAAAATAGCCGCGGGATCTTATTTGGAGTTCCAAGTGCATTACAGCAACCGCCTTGGACAGGAGCTAAGGACCGAACCAGCGTTGGTCTGGTGTTTGCGAAAGAACCCGTCACTCACGAAGTGGCGCAGTACGAGATCTCGAATATCTGGTTTTTGATCCCCCCGAATGACGGCGCCCATAAAGTGACCGCCTGTTACACACTGCCGAAAGACGTTATGGCCCTGGCCTATACCGCTCACATGCATTTCCGCGGCAAGAGTATGACAACCGAGGCGATCTATCCGGGTGGCCGCCGCGAGGTCCTTTTCAATGTTCCGAAGTACGATTTTCGCTGGCAGGAGACTTACTTTCTGAAAAATCAACTCCTGTTGCCTAAAGGTACGAGGCTTGTCACTACGGCATACTTCGACAATTCAAAAGACAATTCGTTGAATCCGGACCCTTCGAAAACCGTTCGCTGGGGTGAGCCGAGCAATGAAGAGATGATGGGATTCTGGCTGGCATACGCTGATGTGACACCAACCGCGGTCACTGTAGGGATCGCAAAGAGTTTCTCAGCTCGAGCTTTTGGCCAGCGGTAACCGGTGTTCCCGATAGGCCGCAAACCCATCTCGCAAGAACGCGACATTCCGGAAGCCCAGATTCCATATCAGGCTGGCCGCAAAGCTCGCCCGGCTTCCCGTCTCGCAGACCGTGCACAGTGCCGTCTCGGCCGGCAATCCCGCCAATTCGCCGGCCAGGCTGTCCAACGGAATGCACAGCGATTCCGGAATTCTAGCGTTAGCGAACGCTGCCCGGCCGCGCGTGTCGATCACCAGCGTCTTCCACGCCGACACTCGGACCGCCAACCTATCCGCCGCCAGCGCCTCAATCGACCCGAGCGTGCCGCGGCGCGCCCGCAACTCCATCGTCTTCGGAGAAGACCAGCCCCCCAATTCCAACTCCATGCCGGACGCCCGAATCTCGCCGCAGCGGGCAATCTGCTCCGGCTCGTCCGCCACGCCATAGATCCTGCGGCCCGCGAGCAGCCCGTTGGCGCGGAGCAATGCCAGGCACTCAATGTCCGGAAGATGAAAGCTTCCCGGGATGAATCCGCCCGCAAACGCGACCGCATTTCTCAAGTCGACGACCGTCATGTCCGATTCCTGCGTCTCTGCGGCCAAAGGCGCACACGCACCGTCAATCGGTAGCCGGTTCTTCCCCATTGGGGCAGCCCCCATGAAAATCCTCCGAGTTCTTGATAACGGATTTAATGAATATCCTACATTTACCGTCGTATAGTCCAGTAGTATTCATCGTTTAAATCCCTCTATATCCCTACCGTTCGCGTTTCTATATCGTTGATCATTAGCGAATTACCCTGTTGCTCACCTGAAACCGGGCCGAGGCTTCCAAATGAAATAGGTAAGAAAAGATGGCTGGATTAAGCGGCTAAAGTGGAACGGATTAATAGCCGATAGCGCCAATGGAAGAAGGACAAGCGGCAATGCCCGTTAGCCGGGCGGAATCTCTCCTCAAAAGTAATACGGCTCCGCGATTGTAACTTTCGCTCCGCTTTCCCTACAATCAATGTGAACGTCCCAAATTTTATGAAGTACTCTTCAGCGTGCGCCGCGATCTGCGCCCTGGTCCTCCTTGCCGGCTGCTCGCAAAGCCCGGAAAAGTTGTTGACGGCGGCCAACAGGTATCACCAGAACAAGAAATATCAGGAAGCTTCGATCTTGTATCGGAAAGTGCTTCTAAAGGACAAGACCAACGCCGAAGCGTACTATCGCGAGGGGCTCAATCTCCTCGATCAGGCCAAAGTCTCCGAAGCGGCCAGCTATTTGCGCCGCGCGGTCGACCTGCGCCCCAGCAATTCGGATGCCGCTATCAAGCTGTCTGAAATCTATTTGGCCGCCTATTCGCAAGATCCCAAGAAATTCAAGACGCTCCTCGCCGACGTTCGCGATCTGGACAAAAAGATCCTGCTGCAAAATGCCAGTTCCTTCGACGGTTTGCGCATCCAAGGTCTGCTTCAGATCGCCGACCAGCAATATGACAAAGCGGTCGCCACGCTGGGCCGGGCCAACAAGATCCAGCCTCACGCCCGCAATCTGGTCGGTTGGTATGCCCAGGCCCTGGTGGCGAATAACAACGCTCCACAAGCCATGAGCCTGATGGAGGATATGGTCGCCAACGACAAGACTTTCGGCGCCGGGTACGATTTTCTGTTTCTGCAACACGGCCGCGCCGGCGAACGCGACAAAGCGGAAGCCGTGCTGCGCGATCGCGTCAAGAACGACTCCACGAACCCCGTCGCTTTTCAAAATCTCGCCAACTACCTGTTAGCGTCGAATCGCGCTCCCGAAGCTGAAACCGTAATGCACAAGCTTTTGGACGACAAGAAGAGCTTTCCCGCCGGACATGAGTTAGTAGGGGATTTCTATGTCCGCGCCAAGAAGTACGACCAGGCGTTAGCGGAATACGAGCAAGGAGAAAAGGAAGATCCCAAGAATTCCGTGAAATACAAGGAGCGCATCGTGGCGCTGCACGCCTACAGCGGGCGCACGGAGCAGGCCTCCCAGATGGCCAAGGAGCTGGCGGAAAAAAATCCGAAGGACCTTTCCGCAAGCGAGATGTACGCGTCGCTTCTGTTGCAGAGCGGAAGCAAAGGGGATGCCACCAAGTCTTTGGCCGAGCTGAAAAAGCTCGCCGCGAACAATCCCACCGATCCGGTCCTGCATTTGGATTTGTCGCGCGCCTATTTCGGCTTGAACGATCGTGACAAATCGCTCTCGGAAGCGCTCGAAGTGTTGCAGACCGAGCGCAAATCGAATCCGCGCGTCGCGGTGGTCGTGCCCGCCCGAATTGTGGCGGCGCGCATCTATGAAGACCGTGGCCTGCACGCCAAAGCCATGGAGCAGACTAACCAGGTGCTCTCTATGCAGCCTGGAAATCCCGATGCGGTCCTGATTCGCTGCCGCGCTCTCATCGGCACCAACGAAATGGACAAGGCTCTGCCCGAGCTCGAAGACTTGGTGAAGAAGTTCCCCAAGATGAACGATGCGCGGCTGCAGCTCGGCAGCGTCTATCTGGCCCAGCGCCAATATGACAAGGCCGAGGATCAATTCCAGGAAGTATCCAAATCCACCCCGCCCGACATTCGTGGCTTTCTTGGCATCCAAACCATACGCCTCGCCACCGGTAAGAGCGCACAGGCGCTTGCGGCTATGCAGGATCTGGTCGACAAGAATCCCACCAATGCCGCCTACCGCTACCAACTCGCGAATTTTCAGGGCACCGCGGCGGGCATGGAGCGTGCATCCAATGTGGCGCACTCCAAGCAACTGATCCAGCAGGCCGCCGACAACTACAAAGAAATCTTGAAGACCAGCGCGAATTCGGCCGACGTCTGGATGCGCCTGGGCGTCATGCAGCGCGAACTGGGGCAGTTCGATGCGGCTTTAGCGTCGTTTGAACAGGCTGCCAGCGCCGATCCCAGAAATGCGCAGGCCTTTCTTAATCGAGCCATGCTATTTGAAGCGCTCGGTAAGAAAACCGAGGCCCACGACTCGTATAACAAAGTTCTCGGGATCGAACCGGAAAACGCTCTGGCGTTGAACAATCTGGCTTATCTCAATGCCGACAGCGGCCGGAATCTCGATCAGGCCATGACCTTTGCGCAGCGGGCCAAGCAAAAAGCCCCGGACAATCCCGATGTCTCCGACACGCTCGGCTACGTCTACTATCAAAAAAATCTGAATGCGGAAGCGGTTCGTATTTTCCGCCAGAACGTGCTCGATCATCCGCAAAACTCCATGTTCCATTTCCATCTCGCAATGGCTCTGCTGAAACAGGGAGATAGAGAAGGCGCGCGCCTGGAAGCTAACAAAGCACTCGCAAACGCCGTCCCTGCGCAGCAGGACAAAATCCGCACGTTTGTGAATCAGATCGGCTAACCGCCTGCTGGTGCGCTTGCTCGAGCAGTACCCTACAGTCCGCTATATTGCGCCCTTTGCCGCCATCCTGGCATTGCTCGCGGTTTGGCCGAAACTGACGCTCGATCCTGCCTGGACATGGCCGCTTGCCGTACTCCTGGTGGGAGCCGTTTGTTTCGTTTCCTGGCCACCTGAACTTTCGTCGGTCCCGTACACCTGGTCTTTTTTCTTTGGATCGCACCCGATGTGCTGTTTCCTCACTATCGAAATTCGATCCTGTTTTCGAATCAAATCTTCGGCCAGGTACACTCATCGCTGCCTCCCGAGGCCCTTCACAGCCCGTGGGTGCTTGCCTGGCGTACCGCGCGCGCCGTCCTCGTCGTTCCGGTCGCCGAGGAGCTGTTTTGGCGCGGATGGCTGCTCCGCTGGCTCATCAACTCCAGCTTTCAAAAGGTCCCGCTCGGCGCCTACTCGCCGTTTGCGTTCTGGATCACCGCTGCGCTCTTCGCTTCCGAGCATGGCCCCTATTGGGACGTGGGCTTGATCACCGGCGTCCTCTACAACTGGTGGATGATTCGCACCAAGTCCGTCGCCAGCTGCATCCTCATGCACGCGGTGACAAACGGGCTCTTGAGCGCCTATGTAATCGTCTACAACCAGTGGCAGTACTGGCAGTAATAATTAAGCCGTCTGTAACACGTTGGCGGTCGGCCAAGTCTAGACAGTGAATCATGCCTTGCCTACTCGCCCTGCTGGCTCTCGCCTTTCCTCGTGTCGCCATTGTTCTGCTGTGGCTGTTCAGTAACTTCTTCACGGGCGTCTACCAGGGCGTCATCATTCCCGTCATCGGATTCTTAGTGTTGCCGCTGACGCTGATCGTCTATACTTACGTCACAAAAACGTCTGGCGGCCATCTGACAACCACCCAATTCATCTTCATCTTCATCGCCGTTGTCGTGGACCTCGGCTTGGTCGGCGGAGGCGCCTACCGCCGCAAGGGCTGAGTCAGGCCCGGGCCGCGCAAATCGCTTTGAGAGTATCCCCATTGGACCCTACTACCCCTGTGTGGCTTTGTTCCGCACCTTCAGCGCCGCCATCCAAGGCATCGACGCACACATAGTAGACGTCGAAGTCGACATGTATCCATCCGGCACCGCACGGGACTTCGTCACCGTCGGCATGCCGGACGCGGCCGTCAAAGAGAGCCGCGAACGGATCAAATCCGCGCTTCTCAACTCGCATTTCGGCTATCCGAGCAAATCCGTCACGATCAATCTCGCTCCGGCCAATGTCCGCAAAGAAGGAGCGGGGTTCGATCTGCCGATGGCGGTCGCGATCCTCGGGGCCATGGGCCGCGTCCGTGCCACCGACGATTGTCTGCTGGTCGGCGAGCTTTCTCTCGACGGCAGTTTGCGGCCCGTGCGCGGCGCCCTGTCCATCGCGGTGTGCGCGGCGCGCCGTGGTATCCGCAACGTGCTGGTTCCCATGGCCAACGCCTCGGAAGCCGCCGTCGCCGAGGGCGTGCGCGTCTTCGGCTTGAAGCATCTCGAAGACGTTGTGCGGTTCCTGAACGAGCCGGATTCATTGATCCCCACTCCCGCGACGCTTGGCGAAGTCGAAGGCGAATACGCTTCCCATCCCGACTTTAGCGACGTTCGTGGCCAAACCATGGCCAAGCGCGCGCTCGAAGTCGCCGCGGCCGGCAATCACAACGTGCTCATGATCGGCCCGCCGGGCTCGGGCAAAACCATGCTGGCTAAGCGCTTCGCCGGCATCCTGCCGGGGCTGACTTTTCGTGAAGCCCTCGAAGCCACGCAAATTCACGGCGTCGCCGGCGTGCTTCCACCGGGCATCGGAATTCTGCGTCAACGTCCTTTCCGCTCTCCGCATCACACCATCTCCGACGCCGGCTTAATTGGCGGTGGCAGCGGCAGCGCCCGCCCCGGCGAGGTCAGTCTCGCGCATCAAGGCGTTCTGTTTTTAGACGAGCTGCCGGAATTCCCGCGTGGCGTGCTCGAGCAGCTCCGCCAGCCGCTCGAAGAAGGCTCGGTCACGATCGCCCGCAGCAACGGCACGCTGACATTTCCTTCCCGCCTGATGCTGGTCGCGGCGATGAATCCCTGCCCGTTCATGTAACGACTGAACTCAGGTAAAACACTGAGGGCCGCGAGCGAGAGCGAACTGAATAACGCGTTGGATTAAAGACCGGCGCCCTATCAGTCGTGATACTCGGGGGTATGATGAATAATTTCAGCTAGTGAATGCAGGAGGCAATCGCGATGAAGAAATTGTTTCTCAGTCTGATCCTTTCGGCGATGTTTGGTTTGCCCGTTTTGGCTGCGCTCAAAGCAGCTGATAAGGCACCGGATTTTTCGGCTCGCGCTTCGTTAGCGGGAAAGGAATTTGACTTCTCGCTGCAAGATGCTCTAAAAAAAGGCCCGGTAGTCGTCTACTTCTATCCTTCCGCGTTTACCAAGGGCTGCGATCTTGAGGCTCATACATTTGCGCAGGAAAAAGATAAATTCGATGCCGCTGGTGCCACCATCATTGGTGTATCGGCCGATAGTATCGCGCGACTCGATGCGTTCTCGGCAGATCCCGATTACTGCGCGGGAAAATTTCCCGTGGCCTCCGACAAGGATGGCAAGATCGCCACTTCTTACGGTCTGACCGCGAGCAGCGGAAAGCCTGGCATGAAAGATGTACGAGGCGACGATATCGGTCACGACTTTATCGAACGGGTAACTTTCGTCATCGGCAAAGATCACAATGTTGTAGCCACGTTTTCATCAAAGGAAGACAAGATTTCACCCGATCAGCACGTGGAAAAGGCATTGGCGATCGTGCAAAAGCTAGCCTCCCAATAGGATGGATAGCGCCTGGCGCTACTTCCGGTACGGGTAGTTATCCATCGCGATCCACTAGACGCGCGCAGTCGGGCGAACCAGCTTCACTCGTGACAGGCGTCTGGCGCAGGCATTAGGGCCTCCCTTTAACTTTCAGAGTTTGTTGTCCGCTTAGAGTTCCGAATTCACGGCATGTATTAGAGCGTTGATGTAACCGTATCCGAATGCATAGGCCTGAAGCTTCCCAGGATCGTCCGGGTGGCTGGGCATGTGATCAGGACAGATCGATAGGCTGAATTGTACATCTCTAAGGATCCGCACAATTTTGAGAAAATCCATCTCTCCTTCGTCGGGGTAAACTTCCGCGAAATCGTAAAGACCTCCCCGGATATTACGCATGTGGACCTGATGTATTTTGCCCCGGCTACCCAAATATTCGACAATAGGGAGAACTTCCGTAGCCGGCTTTCTTAAGCCCTCTGCAGTTGTCCCTAAACACAACTGGAAGCCGTTGTAGGGGCTGTCGACGATCGATTCGTATCGTTTGTAGGCATCAAAAACGGACGGCGAATCCCAATTCTCGGCGCCCTCATAGCCAAAGGGGAGCCCTGGCGGATCGTAAGGATGGGCGGCCATCTTCACGTCGTATTGCTTGCATACAGGAATCACCGCTTGGAGAAAATGCGAGATCCGCTCCCAGTATTCGTCGGAGGTGACTTTACCCGCCTTTCCGATCGGCAAATTCTTCCAATTGTCCTCAAGCTTAAAAGCGGCGTAGGTTACTCCGCCGCGGCCTTTCACCTCCGTGTTTCTCCTGATCGGTATAACGGTCCAATGGTGGGTAATTACTCTTATGCCTACCTGGGAGGCCTTCTGAATATTTCCCGCAATGGCCTCGAGTCTGCGATCGCGCTCCGAACCCGGCCGCAGCATGATGTATTCGGAGTCCATTCTGACTGCTTCTAAAATGAACCCGGCCGCGTCGCAATTGTCCCTCATGCGCTTGAGCTCATCGAGATCCCAAGAGCCATCCGCCGACACATTACGCACTTGTGCTGTGAGATGCCTGACGCCGTGCCGTAAGTTGTATTCCAGGTTTGCCCTACCGGTCAGCTCGGCTCTGGCACCTCCGGCCACACAATGGTAGTCAGCTCCGACGTGCATCAGAAGATTCTTTGCCGGGCGCGGGCGGCGCTCATTCGCGGCGGCGATTGCAGCGTCGCCAACAGTTGCGGCGCCCACCATGCCTCCTACCAGCGTCTTCATGTGAACCCCTTCGGCTCAATTGTCGCGCTCGGTGACACCCTAGGTCACTAGAATCATCTGCGAACTACGAACGCCGGGATTCTCACGGATGGTCAACTTGTCGGCAATGATACTGCTTCCGCCGTTGTCAGGAATGTGGATGCTAGTCCCGCAAGATCGCGTTTGGGCTCTCTGTCACCGCGTTCCCAACGCGCCAACGTGCTCGGGTCTACACCGATCCGATGAGCCGATTCTTTTTGGGACAGCCCCAGCCGGGTACGAGCTTGAACCAAACGAACTGCCCACTCTGTCGAGGCTGGCGTCGGGTCGTAGCCTAGAAATCGAATGATTGCAGGCATATCCCGGAAGCTAGGATTGCTGCGATTCGTCTCCCAGTTGTGCACCGTCGCTTTAGTGACGCCGATTTGCTCGGCGACGTGCCGCTGAAGCAAGCGCAGCACGAGTCGACGGCGCCGCAAATGGTCGCCTAGCGTGTTCAAATCATCTGGCGGTCGGCTGCGGCTCGCCATCCGGTACGAGCGCGGCAAGATCAGAGGAGCGGGCTCGTCAGGTTCGTTAAACCGGTAAGCGATCAGCAGTTCGCTTTGTTGGACCCCGAAGCGTTCCACTATATTCGCCTGCACGCGCTCGACGAGGATCTCTACAATCTTGCGTTTCAGTTCGAACGGAATTGGGCCTTCGAGCCGGCTCCGCAGAGTGGCCAACAATGCCTCGGCGGATTGAAGCCGTGCGACCCGGTCCTCGGCCGAGAGAGCGCGAGTGGCGGTTTTTATCTCGACCTGAAGACTGTCCGATTCTGCCCTAATCAAGTCCAGTTGTTGATCGAGTGTCGCTTCGTCGATACGCCCTCGCCGGAATAACGCCAGCACTCGATCTGTCTCGATTGTTTTCTGCTGCAAACGCTCGGCGAGATCAGCCAATTCCTTTTGCCGGCGTTGAAGCTCACCCTCTCGCATGTTCACACGCTCCCTCAGACGCTCCAGAAGTTCGCCAGGGTTCCGCAGGAAGGATTCGATGTCCGCCCAGACTAAGCGTTCGACATACTCCCCGTTCAGGCTCTTAGACGGGCACTTCTTGCCGGACAACCCGTACAGTCCCCGGGCACACTGGCGTCCGTTGCAGCGATAGTAGTATTCGCGCTGGGCTTTCATCCTCATGCCCGAGAATGTGAGTCCGCAAAGCCCGCATTTGATCAGACTACGGAGCAAAAAGGGCTCGCGAGCGTTACCTCTGCAAATGATTCGATTGGCCTTTAGCACCTGTTGAGCGGCCTGGAAGATCTGCTCGGACACGATCGGGGGCACTGCGCGGACGATTAACCTGCGGTTCTGATTCTTTGTACGTTTGCCGAAGACGTGTTCGCCCATGTAAGTGCGGTTCACGATCATATTGCGAACGTGGGAAGGACGCCAGACGGCGGCCATTCTGCGGTTCCGCTTCCCGTCCCTTGACGGGTTGGCGCTTGCGGCGGATCCACAAGGGATGCAGGCCCGGTTCAGATGGTCGGCGATCCTTTGGCAGGATTTCCGTTCCACGGCACTCATTCGGAAAATGGTCGACACAACATCGGCTTCGCTCAGATCGAAACCGGGAATAGGATCTGTGCTGATGGCGATACGGGCGTCCCGCTTTTCTCCTTGCTTGCGGTAGCCGTACGGGACGATTCCGCCAAGCCACGCCCCTTCTTCAGCGAGGCGGTTGGTTCCGGCCACAGAGCGCTCCCGGATCAGTTCCCGCTCATGCGCGGCGAAGCCAGAAAGCATTGTCAGCATCAGCCGGCCTGTTGCTGTGGCGGTATCGAATTCCTCCGTCATGCTCCGCACACGAACGCCATACTTCTCTAGCTCGGCGACCGCATTTAGGATAAGGCGGGTGTCGCGGCCGAGGCGATCCAGTTTGAACACCAGCAGCTGCTCGAACTTGCGTTGGCGCGCATCGTTGAGCAAGCGTATGCCTGCGGGGCGCAACTCAAGGGGAATCGTTCCTGAGAGCCCATCATCAGAGTAGGTTTCGTAAACCGGCATCTGGTGCAGATCGCAATACCGGACGCCGAAGTCTCTTTGCGTCGCGATCGACTGCCGTTCACGCTGCTCTTCTGTGGAGACTCGAAGATAGACGCCGACGGCCATTAGGACACATTCCTCACTCGACTACGCGGAAAGCGCAAGTCGTGGACGTTGATACCGATTCATTGGGAGCCATGGAGGACCAGTTGACACAGCACGTCGATCAGTTGCTCAAGCGCAGCCGGTTCGGGTGCAAATTGGCGCATCACCGGTAGGGACGGCGCCGGAACCGAGAGCACGGCAGGAGGGGACAACGGTTCGGCCGGTGCTTCTGAGCAAAATGTTGGCTGGGCCAGTTTACTACCGCCCATGGCTCCTCCGTCGGGGCTGGGAAACTCGAAGCGGTTTGTTATTAAACAGTTGAAGTCTGTTTCCCAGTTCTCTGTTCCCTAGGACCGGAGAACTGGGAAACTGAACGCGAATCGACTCCCCTATTCGACTAACGATCTCGTGCTCTTCATTCGTCGCCGAAATCCTGGCCGGACGGATCGCATCCACATCTTTATACAGCCACCGCCGCTCAATGATCTCTGCGTCACTAGTGGTGTGCTTCGGTCTAGCTTTGAGCTGGTTGTTCGCCCTTGCTAGCAGCTCAGAGTGGAAGCAATTTAGGACAAAGTAGATGCCTTCAGCCTTGCCGTCCAGCGTTTGAAGAGCCGCGGTTATTTCTTGCCTGTTTTCAAAGTCGAAATAGCCCGCATAGATACAACCGGCACGGACTGGGGTTCTCCCCACGTCCAAAGCGCGAATCTCGAGTACATCGCCAGGAGCAAACAAGATGCTGATGGTGCGCAGCACTTCCATCGATCGCCGCGGCTCTGCAGGTGTTCTCCGGTCGCTCAACTCTGTATCTCAGTGTCGATTCCAAGCGCGCGAGCAATTGCGATCGCGATCACCTCGGGCTTTACTTGGCCTGACGCTGTGCCCGATCTCGAGTCGATGCAAACTTCCGCAGTGAATGTGCGGCTATCGCTCGTCAGCGTATATGTATGCGTTGCGCGGTCGAGCAGTTCGAAGGCATCCGCCAAACTCACGAAGGGTTGAAATCGCCATCTCGGAATCCAACTGCGGCCGGACTTCATGAAACGGTCTGGCGCCACTTTCCACCCCATCACGCGTTCAGCGAGCAGTGGAGTCAAAATGTTGATGTCAATTGGACTTTTCACGAGAATCGCAAAAAGAAATCGGGGTCGCTTCGAAGACGTGGTAATTAATTTGTGTAACTCGAGGAGCTATTGACTCACTTGTCTTCCCAAAAGAATCTAACTTAGGGAATAGCGTACGGGTTAGATTGCTAGCAGCTACATGACGGATCGCTTGCCCGCACGACCGTTTGAATGCGTTCGAAAGCCAGGCACCAGAAGCGCAAACAGAGCTCGTAACCTCTGTGCTTCCAACTCTTCAATTCGACCCAAAGTCTCGTCCAGCGCTCCAATCTCAGCCGCTCTCGCTTGGGCTTGGAAGACAGCAACTTCCGCTGCCGAGACTAGCAGTCCTTCATCGGAGATTCGGGCTATCGCGATCGGCCCGACCTCAGTCGATGCGGGTTCATAAATCAACATCAAAGCAATGGTCCGTGTTGTCGGCATATTATGGTTAAACCGTATGCTCGAAGGCGTCTAATAGCTTCGGACACAATCAATTTTTCCCCATCGTTTGGCGCGTTTCGCCCATCGCGTTGAGGGATCCGAAAGGAATTTACAGAGAACGCCGACCTCCGGTGGTACAGGAATCGAGTTCTCTGGATATTTGCCGACTTCGGTCATGATCGAAGGCAAGGACCAGGGCGGGACGGCTGATCGTCTTCGCTCCTCTAGGCAAACCCGCCTTATCGCCTCACCAGGAGGAATATAGTGAGATCGATTACCAGACGCATTTTTTTGCTTTTGTAGCTTTGACGGAGGTTCGTCCATGCGAAACAAAGGGGCGATCCGTTCTTCCACGTTTCTATCTATCCATTTCCAGGCTGCTTCGATTTCCTTTTTTTCATCGGCGCAACCGCCCGTTGCAACGGCTTTGTCTCGACTTAATCCCATCTCGAATCGAAGTTCAAGGGCACGGACTAAACTCTTTTTCATCTCCGGCTTGAGAACCGCGTATCTCGCTACCTTTTGCCAGTCAATTGCATCGCTTTCATGTTTCTTTTGCAACCAGTCAGGAATCGGAGACTCTTCAGCGGTCTCTGAAAATGAGTGATAGATGAAATTCTCAAGACGACCCTCGTCCGAGGCCGATTCGTGCACTCTCTTCGTTGGTGCAAATTTCGGAATTCTGGACATATCCGCTCTCTCAATGTCCGCGAGAGGGCGGTTGGGAAGTTGCATTTTCACACCTTGAGTCCACGACGCCGTCGCGACATAGGCCCTTGGGTTTGCAGCTGAACGCCAGCGATTTTCAAGCAGCACCTTTGCAATCGCTGGTTGATAGCAGAGGGGCAGGTTTAATCGTTCTAATATCGCGTCCCATAGACCTTTGCTCTTGTCGTACTCAGGCTGGCTATAGGCGGCATTCAGAAGCTCAACGATGTCCTCCTTCGTGGTTGCGGCCTCTTCCCGCCGCCAGCCGTGTGAGATCTGAGAATTTTTGCGGATTTTTACCGTCTGATACCTCATCTAAGACCTTTCATTCGAGCCATCGGTGTCAATCGCAGCCGTCTGGACTCCTAAAACATTATTGCCGTTAAATGTTATTGTTGATTAACTGTTTGTGTGCGCCGGAAATGTCTTCGGAGGCTTGGCCGGCGCGGAGGATACCGCCAGCCATGGGATCTAGTTTGAGGGGGTATTCTCACTTAACGGGCGAGGTTTCCCGAAGAGAGAAATTTGAGGTCGACTCGATTTCTCGGTCAGCCATGCTTTCTACACCCTATACGTGTCTATTCGAAGCTGATTCCGGGACATTTTGTTTTTTTGGAAGTCAAACGAGTTCCGCAATTACTTGATGTCAAAAGGTTTAGCGATAGGCGTCTACTGGGCGAACAAATTACAGGTTTCGTCAATTAAGGCTCGGGTCCGATCGGCGCCACCGCGGATCGATGAAAGTTACTAGCGGGGATTTTGAGCGTTATTTTTTTACGGCTAGCCGCCCGTTTTTCGGCTTAAGCGAATGTGTTCCGCGCTGAGCGGGTCGGCTGCCTGGGTATCCAGTCACTACTCGGCCAGCTTCAATTTGATCGCGTCATTTGGTGCGTGGACTAGATTTTGCTTCGTCCCGAGATAGCGTTCCGTCGTCTGCACCGAAGCGTGTCCCAAAAGCAACTGGATCTGTTCCAGTTCTCCACCCGCAGCGCGACAGAGCTTGGCGGTTGTGCGCCGGAGATCATGCGGAGCGATACCAGCGAGGCCGACGACTGACGCGTAAGCTTTCAGCATCTGCCAAGCCACTTTCTCGCTTATCCGCTTTCCCGAGATCTGATCGCCTCGATTGACCGGCCGAAAAACAAATCCCTCCGTTATTCCAGCCTCGGACGTCCAAGCATCCATTGCGCTTTTCACCCACACTGGCATCGGAACAGTCCGAACGCGGCCCTGCTTGCCGATTAAATCTACAATGCACCATCGGTTGTCGCGCTGTTGGACATGTTTGACGGTCATCGCCGCCAGTTCTGATCGGCGCAACCCACAGCCAAGCAGAGCGGCGAACATGGCTCGGTC